>Ga0138256_10000483_pt1 | contig 43468 bp, 29 predicted proteins | sample KNB2016incub_MG_FD_105486 | JGI IMG/M metagenome (GOLD analysis project Ga0138256, IMG submission 105486) | Active sludge microbial communities from wastewater in Klosterneuburg, Austria - KNB2014incub_MG | ecosystem: Engineered > WWTP > Activated sludge > Unclassified | place: Austria... | reverse complement strand
GACATGCAGAGCCTCCACTTCTTGAGGGGCTGACCTTACGTTTAACGCGGGGCGCGCGCAAGGCCGAGATCACGTACGTGAGTACCCCCGGTAGGACTCGAACCTACGCACGCGGTTTAGGAAACCGCTGCTCTATCCCCTGAGCTACGGGGGCGAAAGGCCGCCATCGGCCGCTTCATCCCGCCAATTATACAGACCGCAGTCCCTCGGCTATCCGTCGGCCATCCCACCACCGAGATCCCCCACTACCGTCACGTCGATGCAGCCGACCCTTGCCCTCCCCGCCAATCCATGCCATTCATTCGCCCCCCGTCGCCGCGGGGTCGCGACGGGACCGGATCCACGCACGAAGGAGCAGCACGCATGGGGGGCTTCATTCGGGGCCTGCTGAAGTTCATCGTCGGCGTCGCCGTCATCCTCGGGGTCGCGTACGGGGCGATCCACTGGCTCACCCAACGCCGGCTCGCCACGACGTACGCCATCGACGTCGCGCCGATCACCGTGCCGACCGACGCCGAGGCGATCGCCCACGGCGGGCACGTCTTCGTGACCCGCGCCTGCGCGGAGTGCCACGGCACGGATGCCTCGGGCGCCATGATCGTCGACGACCCGCTGCTCGGGACGGCGATGGGCCCGAACCTGACGAGCGGCAAGGGTGGCCTCGGCGGCACGCTGACGGACGCGGACTACGTGCGCGCCGTGCGCCACGGCGTCGGCACGGACGGCAAGGGGCTCGTCGTGATGCCGTCCAAGGAATACGCGATGATGGCCGACAGCGACCTACTGCCGCTCATCGCCTACCTCAAGCAGGTGCCGCCCGTCGATCATGAGGTGCCGGACGTGAAGTTCCGCCCGCTCGGCCAGCTGCTCGTCATCAAGGGCGACTTTGCCCCCGACGCCGAGGACATCGACCACACAGCCGCCGTGCCGGACGCGCCGCCGATGGGCGAGACGGCCGAGTACGGTGCGTACCTAGCGAACACGTGCAAGGGCTGCCACGGCCCGACGCTCTCCGGGGGCAAGATCGCCAGCGCCCCGCCCGACTGGCCGCCGGCCCAGAACCTGACGCCCGACACCGCCACCGGTCTCGGCCAGTGGACCGAGGCCGACTTCTTCAAGGCGATCCGCGAGCAGACCCGGCCCGACGGCACGAAGCTCAGCCCGGTCATGCCCGCCACGCAGTTCGCCCGCATGACGGACAGCGAACTGAAGGCATTGTGGGCGTATCTGGTGACGGTGGAGGCGAAGGCCGAAGGCAACCACTGAACCGTCGAAGAACCGTCGAACCACTGAACCGCCGAACCGCTGTACAACGGAGGGCCGAATCATCGTGGCGACAGATCCCGCCAGCACCTCCGCGCCATCGCCGCACTCGATCGCACGCCGCGCCGCGCTGTACTACGTCGCGGCGCTGCTCCTCCTGGGTGGAATGTTCTTCCTCCCGGCCGGCACGCTCGACTACTGGCAGGCCTGGTTGTACCTGGCCATCCTGTTCGGCCTCATGGCCGTTCTGGGCGCCTACTTGATCCGCTACGAGCCGGCCGTCCTGGAGCGCCGCCTCCGAACGCGCGAGACCGAGATGTCGCAGCAGCGAATCATCCGCTACAGCCTCGTGCTCTACCTCGTCGCCTTCCTGATCCCCGGCCTCGATCGCCGCTTCGGCTGGTCGACCGTCCCGCCGGCCGTCGTCGTGGCGGCCGAAATCATCATCGTCGCGGGCTATCTCCTGTTCGCGCGCGTCCTGCTGGCCAACCGCTTCGCGTCGCGCGTGATCGAGGTGACGCCCGAGCAGACGCTGGCCACCACCGGGCCGTACGCCGTCGTGCGGCACCCGATGTACGTGGCCATGCTGGCGATCTGGCTCGCGTCGCCGATCGCCCTCGGCTCGTGGTGGGCCTTCCTGCCCATGCTCGGCATCCTGCCCGTGATCGTCCTGCGGATCCGCAACGAGGAGGCCGTGCTCGCGCGCGACCTCGCGGACTATCGCGACTACATGGCAGGCGTCCGCTACCGGCTGCTGCCGGGCGTCTGGTGAGCATCATGTCGCCGATGGTGGGGCAATCCGGACGACCGACGGCGAGACCCGCGCGATGGGGACGACCGTAGATGGCATCCACCCGGATGGCATCCACCCGCAGTCCGATCGTCGTCGAGCCTCTCGGCGGGACGCCCGTGGCGGCCCAGCGCGTCGAGATCGTCGAGCGCAAGGGCGTCGGGCATCCGGATACGATCTGCGACGCCGTCGCCGAGCAGGTGTCCGTCGAGCTGTGCCGCGCCTACCTCGACGCCGTCGGCCGGGTCCTCCACCACAACGCGGACAAGGGCTTCCTCGTCGCAGGCCACACGATCCCGCGCCTGGGCGGGGGCGAGGTGCTCGAGCCGATGCGCCTGCTCGTCGGCGACCGGGCGACGACGGACGCCGGCGGCCGGCACTTCGACGTCGCCGCGATCGCGACGGCCGCGGCGCGCGGCTGGATCGGCGCGCACCTGCGGCACGTCGATCCCGAGCGCCACGTCGTCGTCGAGAGCACCATGAAGCCGGGGTCCGTCGAGCTCACGGACCTGTACGGCCGCGATACGATCGGCGCGAACGACACCTCGGCCGCGATGGGCTACGCGCCGCTGTCCGAGACCGAGCGCCTTGTCATCGCCGCCGAGCGCTACCTGAATGGTTCGACGTTCCAGGCAGCGTTCCCGGAAGCCGGCCAGGACATCAAGGTCATGGCTTGCCGCACCGACGCCACGCTCGGCCTGACCGTCGCGCTGGCGTTCGTCGACCGGTTCGTGCCGTCGGCGGCGGCCTACTTCGAGCGCAAGGAGGCGATCCGCCGCGACCTGCAGGCCTATCTGTCCGCCCAGCTGGAGCACCTCGACGCCGTCACGATCGACCTGAACACGCTGGACGATCCGACGCGCGGCGAAGGCGGGATGTACCTGACCGTCCTCGGCACGTCCGCCGAAGGCGGCGACTGCGGCCAGGTCGGCCGCGGCAACCGCGTGAACGGCGTGATCCCGCTGAACCGCCCGATCGGCTCGGAGGCGGCGGCCGGCAAGAACCCGGTGCGCCATGTCGGCAAGATCTACACGCTCCTCACCCACCACATCGCCGACCGCATCCAGCGCGAGGTGCCCGGCATCGACGAGGTCTACGTCTGGCTGTGCAGCCAGATCGGCCGCCCGATCGACGATCCATGGCTGGCGTCGGCGCAGGTCCGCCCGGCGGCGGGCGCCGACGTGCGCGAGCTGTCGCCGGCCGTCGAGCGGGTGTTCGCGCGGGAGCTGGCGGCGATCGGGGGGTTCACGGAGCGGTTGACGCGGGGGGAGCTGCGGGTGTGGTGAGGGGGCGGCAGGGGGAATTGCGTGCGGCGCCTCAATCCGAACCGGCCGACGTGTCCTTCGTCCGCCGCGGCCGCCGGCGCCACAGCATCGCGGCGTCGACCAGGAACACGATGCCCCCCCACGCCGCGATGGCCGCCAGCGGCCACGCCACGAGCCGCGGTGCGAAGAACAACACCGCACCGCCCGCCAGCATCGCGAGCCCCATGCCGACGATCGGCTTGGCTTCCATCGTCTCGAGCGCCCGGCGGCCCAGGACGACGGCGCCGATCGCCGTTCCGAACCGCGTCGCCGTCCGCGCCATCCGCTGCGCCGATCGCGGGCGCCAGCGCCGCCGCGCCAGCCAGACGGCCGGGCGCCGCGGCGCGAAGTGAAGCTCGGCGACGATCTCCGTCGAGCGGGCGAGGTCGTCGAGGTAGTGCTGCTCCATCGCATCGGCCACGCCCTTGTCCTCGATCGCGACGTCGAGCTCCCAGTTGCCGACCCAGCCGTTCAGGTTCAGGTTCGTCGAGCCGACGCGCGACCACAGCCCGTCGGCGACGGCGGTCTTGGCGTGGATCATCGTCCCCTGCCACTCGAAGATCCGCACGCCCGACTCGAGCAGCGGCCGATAGAGCGACCGCGACACCGGCACCGTCCACCCCACATCGCTGCCCCGCGGCAGCAGCAGCCGAACGTCCACGCCGTCCTCCGACGCGCGGCGAAGCGCATCCACGTATGAGCCGCTGCCGATGAAGTAGGCGTCCGTGATCCAGAGCGTCCGCCGGGCCAGCGAGCAGACGAGGAGGTCCATCCGCAGCAGGTTCGCGGCGAACGGCTCGGTGGAGATCAACCGGACGTTGACGGGGGCGGCGGACGTTTGGGCGCCGCTTCCTTCCACGACGGGGATGACGCCGCCCGCCCGCCGCCAGCTGGCGGCGAACGCGTGCTCCGCGTCCGCAACGACCGGGCCGATCAGCTCGACACCGGTGTCCCGCCACGGCTCCCGCCCCTTGTCCGGCACCCCTTCCCACTCACGGCCGATGCACAGCCCGCTCACGAACGCGACCCGCCCGTCGACGACGATCAGCTTGCGGTGGTTGCGCGACACCCACCCGAGCGGCGCGCGGATGGACGGCGGGTTGGACGCCCGCACGTCCCCGCCGGCCTCCAGCAGCGGCCGGAACACGCCGCGCGCGGCGCTGAGGCCCGATCCGAACCAGTCGTAGAGCACCCGGACCTCGACGCCCGCGCGCGCCCGCCTCGCCAGCAGGTCGACGAAGCGCCTGCCGGTCCGATCGTGCCGGAAGATGTACATCTCGATATGGACGGTCGCGCCCGCGCCCGCGATCGCATCCTCCCAGGCCGGGAAGTTCTCGGTGCCGTCCCGCAGCACCCGCACGGCGTTCCCGCCGACGAGCGCCGCACCGGCGGCGCGGCTGAACATCTGGTCGGCGAACCGCTGGACGAGCAGTCGGTCGGTGGAGGGGTTGACCATGGGGGGGATGATAGCGGTGGCATGGTTCGGGCAGCTGAAGCTGACCCGCTGGCGGCACCCCTGGCGGGCTGCCATGGCCGAAGGCCATCTCAGCCGGCCAGCTTCAGCTGCCGGAATTCCTCACCGCAATCGGCAACCAGATCTGACCGCGCGCGCTCGTCGGAGTTCCAGAAGGCACGGCCGAAGGCACCACGGAAGGCGAGACCGTCGGCGCGATGGTGGGTGCGACGGTGGGCTCGGTGGCTGTCGGCGCTCGCTCCGGAAACACGATCGCCGCCCGAACGTGCCCCGCCCACCGCCGACCGTGCTCCGTCAGCCCCGCCGCGTTGAAGTGGATGCCGTCCGACCGCCACGCCGTCCCGACGATGTCGTCCGTCGGCGGCCCGGCGAACACCTCGCCGACACCGTCGTCGCCGGCGCCGCCGGCAATACCCGCGATCACGGCGTCCTGCCCCGCCACGATCGCGTCGATCGGCGCCTGCGCCAGACCCGGCACGAAGCCGACGCGCGCGATGCCCCATGGCACGTCGTACCCGGCGTCGACGCGCGAGGCGCGGATGACGGTGCGGAGCCGCGCGGCATACACGGTGCGCGACGTGCCGCCGGCGGCATCGCTCTCTCCTTGGTGCCACAGCACCGCCCGCGCCCCGTTCGGACCGAGCGCGACGAGCGCGTCCCGCAGCCGCGGGTAGAGCGTACCGCCCGGCAGCCACTGCTCGACCGACGTCCCGCCCCAGCCGACCGACACGAGACCGACGGGCACGTCGAGCGCGCCGGCCAGCGCGTCCCCGAGCGCCGGCCACGGCGAGCCGCCGTCGCCGGTGGCGATGGGCTGTGGGTCGGCCGCGGGCCGCCAGCCGCCGGGGCCGAACGCGACAATGCGCGCGTCCGCGGGCGTCTGGCGCGGCGCGCCGTGGTTTGCGGAGTTCGATTGGCCGGCGGTGACGAAGACTTCGCCGACGCCGACGGGTTCGACGGATGCCGTGCCGAGGACGACGTCGCCTGCGCCGGCACCTGCGCGCGCAATCGCCCGTGCCTCGATCCGGTACCAGCCGCCCGCGACTTGCAGCGTGTCGCTGAAGGCGCCGTTCACACCGAGGGCGACGGTTCGCCAGCCGGTCGCCTGGCCGCGGAAGCCGCCCGTGGGCACGGACCGGACGTCGACGCGCCCCGTCGCGGCGATCGTGCGCCCCCGAATCGCGACGGCCGCCCGGTCGTCGTCGCCGCGCTGTTGGACCGCGAACGGCGCAGGGGCGGTGAGGTCGATCGCCGGCAGCGGCGCCTCGCGGACGTAGATCCGCAGGCGTCGAACCGCGTAATCGCCCGCGTTCTGGCGAAACGTCCAGTCCGGGTTGCCCGTCGGGCTGTTGCCGATCCCGATGTCGGCGGCATCCGTGAAGCCCCAGCGGTTGTACGCCAGGAGCGTCGTGCCGCTGGCCGTCGCGTGGACCTGGAACGAGCCGTAACCGGCGACGGGGTCGGCCGGGGCGTCGCCGAAGTCGTACGTTGCGTCGCTCGCGCCGGCGACGCGGCCACCGTTCGCGGCGGCGTAGTTGTTCGGCCAATGCTCGACGTTGCCCTCGATGCCGTCGCCCGTCGGCAGTCCGGCGACGTTCGATGCCACCGTCATCGCCCCGACGCCCCGCTGGAACGACGCCCCGCTCGGCGCCGTCGGCAGGCCGATCTTGCGCACGTCGCGCGAGAATGCCGCCATCGTCACCCAGACCCACTGATCGACCCCGCCCGTCGTCCGCAGCTCCATCAGGTAGCCGACGCGGTCGAAGCCGGCCTCGAGATCGGCGCTGGCGTCGACGTCGTACGGCACGGGCGACGTGTGGTAGCCGGGGGAGGCGACGGGGATGGCAAGGTCGTAGATCACGCGGTAGCCGGCCGCCTCGGGGTTGGGGGCCGATTGGGCGTGCGCGGCCGTCGAACCAAGGGCGATGACGGCCAGCACGGTCGATCCGAGGATCGCCGCGGTGCGTCGAATGGTCGAACGGGCGGGAAGGCGCATGGTCGGACCCCAGGGACATCGTGACGTCCGTCGTCTCGGGACTCCGAGAGTATCGCCCCAACGCTGGACTCGGCACGCGTTTTCGGCGAACGTGTCCCCGATCGCCTTCGTCATGACTCTCCTGGGTGAAGTCCGCAGTGACAACCGCATCACCCAGCGAGCACCGAACGAACATGGTGATGACCGACGCCCCACCGACCGCCCAACGCCCGCGTCCTGATCTGGTTCTCGAACGCTGAAGCGCCGATGGAGCGGTGATCGTCGGGCTGACGTCACCGCCGCCGCGCGCCCGGCCCGTCGTATCCCTCCCCCGCGAACCGCAATCGCCCTACAATCGTTCCACACGCCGGACGTCCACCCCTGCCCGCCCCGCCGACCGACACCTCCGCGCGAGAAGGGCAGGCCGTCGTCTCCGCAAGCTCGAAGAGCTCGCAACGTCTCGAAGAGTCCCGACAAGGAAAACCAATGATCCGCGACCTAGACATGGTCATGCTCTTCGCCTCCGACGTCGACCGCGCCGTCGCGTGGTACACCGACGTCCTCGGCCTCACCCTCCGCGCCCGCCACGGCGACTTCGCCGTCTTCGAGACCGGCGGCGCCCCCCTCGCCCTCCACGGCGGCGCCGACCCGGCGGCCGCCGCATCGCGATCCGACGCCGCGACGCCCGTCTTGCGCGTCGACGACTACCCCGCCGCCAAGGCCTCGCTCCAGGCCAAGGGCTGCGTCTTCACGTTCGAGAACACGACGCCGGGGGCGGTCTTCGGGTCGTTCAACGACTCGGAGGGGAACGCGTTGCAGATCATCCAGCGGCTCGGTGCGTAGCAACCCCTCCTGGCGCGACCCCTCCCGGCGCGCTGGGGCGCGCCTGTCCTCCCCAGCTGTCGCTGGAGAGGACCGACGTACAGGGGTCGAACGTCCATGCCGGCTCTGCCAACGGGTCCGACAACCACGGTTGCACGAATTCATCGGCCCACCCGACCACGACCCACACACGTTGCCCCCGCCCCAGAAGCATCCTTTCTCCAGCGACAGCTGGGGAAAGGTGGCAGCGCCAAAGGCGCTGACGGATAGGGGTCGAGCCGCTGCCGCCCACACCCACACCCTCCTCCTCCTCCTCACCCTCACCGCCTGCACCCCCCCCACCCCCTGGTTCGTCGACATCGCCCCCCCCGCCAACGTCCCCTTCGCCTACCACACCGGCGCCACCGGTCGCCTCTGGATGCCCGAAATCATGGGCGGCGGCGTCGCCCTCTTCGACTACGACGCGGACGGCGACCTCGACCTCTACTTCACGAACGGGAACGACCGCCTGCCGGAAGCCATCGATGCCGCAGAGGGTGCGGGTCCCACCGACCGCCTCTACCGCCGCGACCCCGACGGCCGCTACACCGACGTCACCGCCGCCGCCCGCATCGCCGACAACGGCTACGGCATGGGCGTCGCCGCCGGCGACTACGACAACGACGGCCACGTCGACCTCTACGTCGCCGCGTTCGGCCCCGACCACCTGCTGCGCAACCAGGGGGACGGGACGCTTGCGGACGTCTCGGCCAGCGCCGGCATCACCGAAACCCAGTGGTCGTCCTCCGCCGCCTGGCTGGACTACGACCGCGACGGATGGCTGGACCTCTACGTCGCCCGCTACATCGCCTGGCGACCCGACGTCCCGTGCCAGGACCGCGACGGCAAAGCCGACTACTGCGGCCCGGCGGCCTTCGGCGACGTCCGCGACATGCTCTGGCACAACGAGGGCGGCACGCGCTTCACGGATGCATCGGAGCGCGCCGGCATCGACCGCGTCACCTACGCCGGCCTCGGCGTCACCGTCGACGACTTCGACGACGACGGTTGGCCGGACCTATTCGTGGCCAACGACGGCGACCCGAACGTCCTCTGGCGCAACCGCGGCGACGGCACGTTCGACAACGTCGCGCTCGCCTGGGGCGCCGCGTACAACCTCACCGGCGAGGCCGAGGCCGGCATGGGCGTCATCGCGGACGATCTGACGGGCGACGGGCGGACCGACGTCGTCGTCACGCACCTCCACGCCGAGACGAACACGTTCTACGCCCGCCGCACCGCCGGCGCCGGCTTCGACGACCTCACCCTGCCCAGCGGCCTCGGCCTGCCGAGCTACCCGCTCACCGGTTTCGGGATTGCCGCCTTCGACGCCGAGCTGGACGGCGACCTCGACATCGTCGTCGCCAACGGCCGCGTCCACCGCAGCCTGCCCGCGCTGCCGGGCGCCGCACCGGCCGCGCCGTGGGACGCCCTGGCCGAGCCGAAGCTTCTCCAGATGAACGACGGTACGGGGCGATTCGAAACGCTCGACATCCACCACGCAAATGACGACGGTTCGTGCGGCCTCTGCGCCGACATCGACATCGCCCGCGGCCTCGCCCCCGGCGACCTCGACGCCGACGGCGACCTCGACCTCGTCGTCGCCAACATCGAATCGCCTGCCCGCCTCTATGACAACCGAGCCCCCCGCCAAGGCGGCTGGCTCGCCGTCCGCGCCGTCGAACCGCGCCTCAAACGCGATGCGATCGGTGCGCGCGTGATCGTCGACGCCGGCAGGCGGCGGCAGCGCCGGTTCGTCCGGACGAGCGGCAGCTACCAGTCGAGCGTTCCGGCGACCGTCCACGTCGGCCTCGGCACGGCGACGGCAGTCGACGGCGTCGCGATCTGGTGGCCGGACGGGCTGGAGGAGTCGTTCGAGGTGGATTGCGTCGACTGCGCCGTCGAGCTGCGGCGCGGCGAAGGGGTCGTCGCGCCGTAGGGTGGACCGTTACGCGCGTATAATCGCCCGCCATGAACACCAAGACCCAGCTCTCCGCGTGGTCCAAAGGCTTGCTCGAGGCGGCGCTCCTGGCGGTCGTTACCGCCGCGCCCCTCGTCGTGAACTATCAGGGCTTTCGGGCGTTCGAGCTCCCGAAGGCGGCCATCGTCCTCACGTTTGCGCTCCTGACCGCCGCCGTCGGTGTCGTCGCGCTCCTCGAGGGCGGCGACGGGACGCGGACCGGCTTGCGGGCCGCACTGCGCCAAGGCGTCGTGCGCGCGGCGCTGGCGGTCGTCGCCATCGAAGGCATGGCGACGGCTCTCTCGATCGTCCCGAGCGTCAGCTTCTTCGGCTCGCCCGAGCGCGCCCAGGGATGGCTCTCGCTGCTCGCGTGCGCCGTGCTCTTCGCGGCCACCGTCGCCGTCGCCCGTTCGCCGGAACGCCGCGGGCGGCTCGTGGCCACGATGATCGCCGCGAGTGTGCCGGTGGCGGTGTACGCGCTGGCACAGGCTGCGCAGCTCGAGGTCGTGCCCGGGACGGTCGAGTCGGCGCAGCGCGTCTTCGGCACGCTGTCCAACCCGATCTTCCTCGGCGCCTACCTGATGTTGCTCGTTCCGCTCACGCTCTGGCGCCTCGGCGCGGCGCTGACCGGCGGCCGACCGATCGTGGCCGGCGCGTATACGCTCGTCGCCCTGCTCCAGCTCTCCGCCCTCGCGCTCACCGGCAGCCGCGGCCCGCTCGTCGGGCTCCTGGCGGCCCTCGTGATTCTCGGTCTCGGCTGGGCGGCGGCCGCCGGGCGGCGGCGCGCGGTTGTGTGGGCCGTCGGTGTCGGGGCGGCGCTGACGGTGTTCGTCGGCGTGCTGGCGATGCCGGGTACGCCGCTGGCCGGCCTGCGCGATGCGCCGGTCATCGGCCGGTTGGCCCAGATCGGCGAGACCGGCACCGGCTCGCAGGCCGTGCGCCTCGGCATTTGGCGCGCCGCCGCCGCCACGATGGCCGCCGGCGCCGACCCCGAGGCCGAGTCCCAGCCGCTCGTCGCGCAGGTCGAGCTCAAGCGCGGTCGCGTGTTCAAGTGGCTGTTCGGGCACGGGCCGGAGATGCAGCGCTATGTCCTCCTCCCGTTCGGCGACACCTACATGGGCGGCCGCGCGCAAGCCGACCGCCTCGTCGACCGGGCGCACGACGTCCCGTTCGATGTCCTTCTCACGACCGGCTTGCCGGGCCTGGCGGCGCGCCTCTGGCTCTGGGCGGCCTGGCTGGCGACGTGCGTCGGACTGCTCGGGCTCGCGTCCGATCGCCGCGACCGCACCGTTCTGGCGGCCCTCCTGGGCGCGGGCGCGCTGGCCGGCGCGATCGCATGGTTCGTGGCGCCGGCGTTCGCCGGACCGGTCGCGGCGCTCGGCCTGGCCGTCGGACTCGGGTTGTTCGTCGCCTGGGCCGGCTTGCGGCGTCGGGGCGACGATGCGGGTCCGGTCAACGGCGCCGCGCTGGCGCTGCTGGCCGCGGGCACGGCGGCCGTCGTCGAGGCGGCGTTCGGGATCGAGACCGTCGTCACGCAGCTGATCTTCTGGGTCCTCGCCGGCCTCGTCGTCGCCCAGGCGCTGGGCGATGTGGCCGAACCGGCGGCGGTGGCCGCCACGGCGGGCCGCCGCGCCACCGGGCGCACGACCGCCCAGGGCGAGCGCGGCGCGGTCCGGGGCGCCGATACCGAGATCCGCGTCGGCCTGCGCTGGTCACCGGGCGGCGCGGCGTTGGGCCTGATCGCCGCGGGGGCGATGAGCGTCGCCTTGTACGACCTCCTCCTGCCCGGCGCCGTGCCGCTGACGCACACGCGCCTCGTGCTCGGCCTGCTGATCGCCGCCGGCTTCGGCGCGATGCTGCTGGCGGTCGTCGACACGCGCGAGAGCGTCGGCGCCTACGTGCTCTTCGCCTTGACGCTCACGGCGCTCTTCACGTTCCTCCGCAGCCTGATCGTCCTCGGCGCCGGTCCGACGGCCGCCTATCCGGTGCGGATCGTCCCGACGACGCTCTGGCTGGCTCTCGTTCTCTGGCTGCTCGTGCTCGCGATCGGCGCCGGGGTCTTCCTCCGCGCCGCCTCGAGCGAACGCGCGCCCTTCTGGATCGGCCCGCCCGGCATCACCTACCCGATCGCGGGGGTCGGCGCCGTCGTGGTCATCATGCTCCTCGCGATCCGGCCCGTGCAGGGCGATTTGCTGTTCCAGGCCGGCTACGACGACTTCCGGATCGCGCTGTCCGGTGACGAGGAGACGCGGTTCCAGTCCGGCACGCAGCGGTTCAACCAGGCGGTCGCGCTGCAGCGGCGGGACGACATCATGTTCCTGAAGTGGTCCGAGCTCTATGCCCAGCTCGGCGAGGTTGCCGGCCAGACCGGCCAGGCGGAGACGCTGGCCACGGCGATGAACACCGCCCAGAACCTGCTTGGCCGGGCGGAGGCGATCAACCCGGCGATGATCTTCCACGTCTTCAACCGTGGCCACGTCCAGCTCCTGGCCGCGCAGCTTATGGGCGCCAGCGGCGACCCGGCCACGGCCTCGGTGGCGATGGCGGCGGCGCAGAACGCCGAGCTCGCGCTGCAGCAGTCCTTCGACATCCTCAGCTACGACCCGCAAGTGGCCAACGAGCTCGCGACCGCGAAGCTCCTGCAGGGCAAGCTGCCCGAAGGGCTGGCCCTGCTCGAGTACTCGCGCGACACGCTCGACCCCGACAACCCGTCGACGTACGGCCTGCTTTCGGAAGCCTACAAGCGGTCCGGCGATACCGCCAAAGCGGACGAGGCCCTCAAGCGCGCCGCCGAGCTGGGTGGCGCCGGTGCCGCCGGCGCCGGCGGCGACGCGAGCGTCCTTCTGCGGGAAGGCGACGAGGCCCGCGCGGCCGGCGACCTCCCGACGGCGATCGTCCGCTACGAGAAGGCCATCGAGGTCCTCGGCCAGCGCGTGGACTGGCGCGTCCTCTTCAACCTCGGCCAGCTCCACCGCGAGAGCGGCAACACGCAGAGCGCCGTCCAGGCGCTGCAAGGCGCCATGCAGCTCGCGCCACCCGACGCACAGGAGCAGGTGCAGCAGGCGCTGATCGACGCGCTGCAGGGCACCGTTGGCGGACCACCGCCGGAGTTCGGCCAGCCGATGGAGCCGTCCGAGCGGCCGACGGTGGTGCCGTAGGCAGACCCCTATCCGTCAGCGCCTGCGGCGCTGCCACCTTTCCCCATCGGAGATGGAGAAAGGATGCGTCCTTGGTGAAAGAGGGCGTTTACGGCGGACCGCAGAAGACCCTGGGAGCGTGCAGGATTGCCGCCATGCGTGTCCCTGGGCAGCGCCGGCATTCAGCCCCCGCCAAGGACGCACCGTCCTCTCCACCTCCGGTGGGGAGGACAGGCGCGCCCTGCGCGCCGGGAGGGGTATGCATGCCGACTCGCCTGCCCCCTCACCCCCCCGGCTGCCCCACCACCACCCGCGCCGGCCGCAGCAGCTCCCCGCGCACCGTATATCCGTTCCGCTCCACCGCGACCACCTGCTCCGCCTCGAGCCCCGCCATCGGCACGACGCCGGTCGCCTCGTGGATCATCGGATCGAACGGTGCGCCGTCGGCCGCCACGCGCTCGACGCCCTCGCGCTCCAGCAGGCGCTCCAGGTCGCGATAGGTCGCGTCGACGCCGGCGACGAGTGCTTCGCCGCCTGCGCCGGCGTTCGCCAGTGCCCGCTCGAGGTTGTCGGCGACGTCCAGGAAGCGCAGCAGGAGGTCGCGGCGCTGCTGTTCGACGATCGTCTTCAGCCGTTCTTCGTTGCGCCGCTTGACGTTCTGCATTTCGGCCAGTGCGCGCAGGTACTGGTCGTGATTCTCGTCGGCGGCGCGCCGCGCCTCGGCGAGCTCCCGGACGAAGTCATCGGCCAGATCGGGGGACGTCGAGCCGGTGTCGCCGTCGACCCGACCGGCGACGACATCTTCGTCCCCGCCTGCGGACGGCGATGCCTCGCCCTTCGGATCGCGCCTCACCCAGCGGAGGGACGTCATCGGCTACGCCTCGCGGAACTCGCCCTCGACGACATCGTCGTCCACGGGCTGTGTCTCGGGTGCGCCATCGTCGCTGCCATCGGGCGATGCGCCGGCGGCCGCCTGCTGCGCGTGCATCGCCTGGCCGAGGGTTTGCATGGCCGCCTCGAGCGCTGCGGCCGCCGCTTCGATCCGCTCGGCCTCGTCGGACTCGAGCGCCTCGCGCACGGCCTTCACCTCGCGTTCGACCGCTTCGCGGGCGGCAGCGTCGGCTTCGCCGGCGTCGCGCACCAGCTTCTCGCCCTGGTAGGCCAAGCTGTCGGCACGGTTGCGCAACTCGATCCGGGCGCGCGCCTTCTCGTCGTCGGCCCTGCTGGCCTCGGCTTCCTTGACGAGCCGCGTGACGTCTTCCTTGGAGAGGTTCGTGCTCGCCGTGATCCGGATCTGCTGCTCACGGCCGGTGGCCATGTCGCGCGCCTTGACGTTCAGGATGCCGTTCGCGTCGAGATCGAACGTCACCTCGACCTGCGGCACGCCGCGCGGTGCGGGCGGGATGCCCTCGAGCCGGAAGCGGCCGAGCGTCATGTTGTCCCGCGCCAGCGGGCGCTCGCCCTGCAGGACGTGGATGTCGACGGCCGTCTGGCTGTCCTCGGCGGTGGAGAAGGTCTCCTTGCGCTCCGTCGGGATCGTCGTGTTGCGCTCGATGAGCGGCGTCATCACCCCGCCGAGCGTCTCGACGCCGAGGCTGAGCGGCGTCACGTCCAGCAGGAGGATGTTCTTCACGTCGCCCGCGAGCACGCCCGCCTGCAGCGCCGCGCCGATCGCCACGACCTCGTCCGGGTTCACGCCGCGGTTCGGCTCCTTGCCGATGAGGCCGCGGATCAGATCCTGGACCATCGGCATGCGCGTCGAGCCGCCGACGAGGATGATCTCGTCGATGTCCGTCTTCTTCAGGCCGGCATCCTTGAGCGACTGCTCGACCGGCTTGCGCAGCCGGCCGACGAGGTCCTCGCACAACTGCTCGAACTTCGTGCGGGTGAGCGTCAGCGTGAGGTGCTTCGGGCCGTTGGCGTCGGCAGTGATGAAGGGCAGGTTGATCTCGGTCTGCTGCAGCTCGGAGAGTTCGATCTTGGCCTTCTCGGCCGCCTCCTTGAGCCGCTGCAGCGCCTGCCGGTCGCCGCGCAGGTCGATGCCGTGTTCCTTCTTGAACTCATCCGCCACCCAGTTGGCGACGCGCTGATCCCAGTCGTCGCCGCCGAGGAACGTGTCGCCCGACGTCGACCGCACCTCGACGACGCCTTCGCCGACGTCCAGGATCGAGACGTCGAACGTGCCGCCGCCGAGGTCGAAGACGAGGATCGTCTCGTCCGTGCCCTTGTCGAGACCGTACGCCAGCGCGGCGGCCGTCGGCTCGTTGATGATCCGCTGGACGTCGAGGCCGGCGATCTTGCCGGCATCCTTGGTGGCCTGTCGCTGGCTGTCGTTGAAGTACGCCGGCACCGTGATGACCGCGCTGTCGACGGGCTCGCCAAGGTAGGCCTCAGCGTCGCGCTTCAGCTTCTCGAGAATGAGCGCCGAGATCTCCTGCGGCGTGAAGCTCTTCCCTGCCTGCGGCACCCCGACGCGCGCATCTCCGGCGCTGCCGGCTTCGATGGCGTACGGGACGTGCTCGCGCGCGCCGATCGTCTCGGGTTCGTCGAATCGACGGCCCATGAGCCGCTTGACCGAGAAGATCGTGTTCTCGGGGTTGACCACCGCCTGCCGCTTGGCCGCCGCACCGACGACCCGCTCTCCGCTCTTCGTGAAGCCCACCACCGACGGCGTCGTGCGCGCACCTTCGGCATTCGGGATGACGACGGCCTCGCCGCCCTCCATGACAGCAACGACGGAGTTCGTCGTGCCGAGATCGATCCCTACGGTCTTGGCCATGTTCCAAACCTCCACAGATGAGATGGGTCGATTATACGGGCCGGTCCGGACCGCCACCCGGCGACACACCGCCGCAGCCGCTAGAACCGCGCTAGATCACGCCATCGCCGGCACGGACCACTTGACAATGCGGCGAAACGTGCGTATCCTGGCCGCGCATCTTAATCCGAAAGTAACCGACCCCACCGGATTCTTCGGAGCAGAACGTCGCGCGTGCAAGCGCGCTCAACGGTCGAAACCGCACCCAACAAACCGGAGGATTCCATGCGCTCACGACTCTCGATCACCGTTCTTGCCCTGGCAATGGCGCTCGCGATGACCGTCGCGCCGCGCGCGACCGCATCCGCCACCAACTGGGGGCCCGGCGGGCAGGGCGGCAACGTCCACTGCGTCCGGCACGGCGAGACCCTCTACGGCATCGCCTGGGCCTATGGCACGACCGCGCAGGCGATCGCCCACCACAACGGCCTCTGGAACCCGAACTACATCCGCGCGGGTCAGTGCCTGAGCATCCCGTCGGGCTGGTCGGGCGGCCATGACATGGGCGGGCACGACAAGGGCTGGGACAACGGCTACGACAAGCCCAACTGGAACGGCGGCTACGAGCACGCCGGCTGGGACGGCGGCTGGGACAAGAAGGCCGACTACAACTACGGCGGCATGGCCGGCAACCGCTACTGCGTTCGGCACGGCGACACGCTCTACAGCATCGCCAACCGCTACGGCACGACGGCCTGGGCCATCGCCCATGCGAACGGCATCGTGAACGTGAACTACATCCGCGCCGGCCAGACGCTGACGATTCCGGGACACGGCTGGTAGTCCGAGAGTCGGCAACCTTTACCGCACGTCGCTCGCCGGCGGCAGCACGACCGCCGATCACGGCGAATCACGAAGGGGCGCAGCATCATTGCTGCGCCCCTTCGTCGTTTGTCCGGGAATGCGTTCGACCGGGAACGGCGCGCCCGACCAGCAGGTCGACCCGCGGTCCGATCGGCAGTTCGCTACTAGCGCCCCGGAAACCGAGAACCGCGCAACACGATCGGCATGAACGCCCGGAAGCGCGGCCCGCTCGCGGTCGCCGAAGCCGTTCGCGTCGGAATCGAGCCGGTCGGTGTCGGACCGGTCGGCGTCGCCGTTGTTGCGGAGGCCGTCGGCGTCGGGGAGACGCTCCGCGCCGTCGGCGGAACGCTGCCGCCGGCGTAGCGCGGCGCGGCGTAGGCGACGGTATCGGCCGCTTCGGCGTCCTTGAAGGCGCCCGGCGTACCGAATGGCGTCTCGTAGACCAACACGGCCACCGCCTGGTCGCTCGTGATCACCGCCAGTGCGCCGTCCGTGTCCTCGGTGAGCTTGACGATGCGCATCTCGCCCGGCGGGACGGTCGTTGCGAGCGTGCTCGAGCGACCGCCCGCGGACGTGATCTTGACGTCGACACCGGCTGCACCGGTGCCCGGGTTCTGGACGACGAACTGCGTGACGCGCGCGGCGCTGCGGCTGCGGATGCTCGGGACGATGAACTTCTGGCCGAGCTCGGACGCGAGGAACGCATTGTATGCGGCGTTCGTCCGCGTCCGGTCCGGCTGCCCGGTCGTCTCCATCACCGACGCGACGACGGGCTGGTCGCTCGTGATGACGGCGCTGCCGTAGAAGCCGGTGTTCGCCCCGCCGCCGCGGTCGATCGCCGGCGCAGGGACATCGCCCATCCGGCCCGTGCCGAGGTCGACGAAGTGCATGCCGTACGGCCCGATCGAGAACGTCTGCTCCACCGTTCCGTTCGCGTGCTTCGGGCTGTCGGGCGCGCCGCGGTAGGCGATCGTCACATTCGCCTTCTTGCTGTCGCGATTCTGGACGGCGATGACGGAGTTGCCGAGGTAGTTGCGGCGGACGAGCGGCACGTACTGCGTCGTTGCCGCGGCCGAGAACGGCCGTGCGCCGGTTGCCGAGACCCCTCCCTCGAACGCCTCGTTCTGGTAGACCTGAAGGGCAACGGCACCGGCCGCCTCGATCCGCAGGCTGCCGATCCAGGCATCCCCCGGCCGGTTGGCCTCCAGCCGGCTGACCGATGTCCCGTCCTCGATCGCGTCAAGGTTCGTTACGGCGCCCGGCTTGAGGCGATCCTCCCATTCGCTGAGCAGCTCGCCCGTGTCGGGCGAGAACGTCTGGTACGTCACCGTGTTCTCCTCGAGGTCGGTGTCGAGGTTCATGATCTCGTAGTCGGAGAAGACGCCGTCGACGCCGCGGACGAACAACGGGACGAGGAGCTTCGTGGCTGGGCGGACACCCTCGTAGGCCGACGTGCTCGTCCCGGAGATCACCCACCCCGTGCGCACGATGGCGCCCACGGCGCCTGTGCTGCGCACCGTGGCGTGCCAGTACCCTTCCGAGATCGTCTCCTCGCCGGCCATGTGGAGCGTCGCTCCCCCGCCGGCGGCCAGCTGCCGCGTGAAGCTGCGCGGGTTCCGGTCCCGCAGCGAGAGGTTGAGCTGTACGGAGAACGCGCTGTCCGTCAGGTTGGCCACGTGGATGTCCGTGAAGCCGAAGTCGGCAATTCCGCTGGGACCGAGCCGCCGCGCCGGCCCGAAGCCGCGCCGCACGGGCGCGATGTTCTTCGTCGGCAGTGTCGCGGTCGTCGGGCCGGCCGATCGGAGGTCGGGCAGCAGGAGGTCGTTCGCACCGATCTGGGCGTGGACGACGCGCGCGGCGTACGGCGTCGTGAAGGTCGGCGCAACCGCCGCCAGCGCGAGGACGGCCGCGGCGACGGCGGCGCGGCCGGCGGCGGGCGAGCAGATGTTCCGGTGGGGGGAGCGGGTGTGCATGAAGACTCCTGACAACGTGGGCCCCGGCAGCCGGGGCAAGCCCAATCCAGTCGTGGCGCGGGCGCGCAATCGGGCAACCATAGAAGGCGACCCGGGCAACGTCAACAACACGCGCCGCCAAGGATCGGGCTGGCCGGCAGCCGCCCGGAGACGGCGCCGTTCCGGTGACGGTCGGGCCATGACCTGGCGTCAACCGTTTTGGACCGTCCGACCAGTGCTGTACTATCTCCCCCCTCGATCAGAAGAAGCGGTGCCCATGACCAAGCTCGTCATTGTTGAATCGCCGACCAAGGCGCGCACGATTCGCGACTACCTGCCGAACGAATATGTCGTGATGGCCAGCATGGGTCACGTCCGTGACCTGCCGTCGTCGGCCAGCGAGATCCCGAAGGCGCAGCGCGACGAGCCGTGGGCCCGTTTGGGCGTGAACGTCGACGAGGGGTTCGAACCCCTGTACGTGATCACCGCCAACCGGAAGGAAACGTACAAGCAGCTCAAGGAGGCACTGGCCAAGGCGGACGAGCTGATCATCGCAACCGACGAGGATCGGGAGGGTGAGAGCATCGGCTGGCACTTGGTGCAGGTTCTCAAACCCAAGGTGCCGGTCAAGCGGATGGTCTTCCACGAGATCACGCGGCCCGCCATCCAGGAGGCGCTGGCGCACACGCGCTCCGTCGACGAGAACGTCGTCCGCGCCCAGGAGACGCGCCGCATCCTCGACCGGCTCGTCGGCTACACGCTCTCGCCGCTCCTGTGGCGGAAGATCGCCGCCAAGCTGTCGGCCGGGCGCGTGCAGAGCGTGGCGGTACGCCTGCTGGTCGAGCGTGAGCGCGAGCGGCACGCGTTTCGCAGCGGCAGCTACTGGGACGTCACGGCCGATGTCGCGACCCGCCCGGGCGGCGAGGCGTTCTCGGCCACGCTCACGAGCATCGACCAGCAGCGCGTGGCCACCGGGAAGGACTTCGACGATACGACCGGCCGCCTCGCCGCCGATGCCAGCGTCCGACTGCTCTCCGAAGCCGACGCCCGCGCGCTGTGCACCCGCTTGGCGGACGCGACGTGGCAGGTCGGCGCCGTCGAGACCCGCAGCACCGTCCGCAAACCCTATCCGCCGTTCACGACGAGCACCCTCCAACAGGAGGCCGGCCGCAAGCTGCGCCTGTCCGCGCGCGAGACGATGCGGATCGCTCAGGATCTGTACGAGAACGGTTACATCACGTACCACCGCACGGACTCGGTCAACCTCTCCGAGGAGGCGATCGACGCCGCGCGCAACAGGGTGAAGGTCCTGTACGGCGCCGACCACCTGAGCCCGAAGCCCCGCCGCTTCAAGACGCAGGCCAAGGCGGCCCAGGAAGCGCATGAGGCGATCCGGCCGTCCGGATCTGAGATGCGGCCGGTGGCCGACCTTCCGCTGTCCGGCCGTGAGGCGCAGGTGTACGACCTCATCTGGAAGCGCGCCGTTGCCACCCAGATGGCCGACGCCGAGCTCGAGTTCGTCACCGCCGACGTCAAGGCCGCCGATGCCGTCTTCCGGGCGCGCGGGCGCCGCGTCGTCTTCGCCGGCTTCTTCCGGGCATACGTCGAGGGCTCGGACGATCCGGATGCGGCGATCGAAGACCGCGACGCACCCTTGCCCAAGCTGACGACGGGCGACCCGCTCGACCTCCAGGACCTCTCGCCGGGCGGCCACGAGACCCAGCCGCCGGGGCGGTTCACCGAGGCAGCGCTCGTCAAGGCGCTCGAGGCCGCCGGCGTCGGACGGCCGAGCACGTACGCCACGATCCTCGGCACGATCCAGGACCGCGGCTATGTCCGCAAGTCCGGTACGACGCTCCTGCCGACATTCACGGCCTTCGCCGTCACCGGGCTGCTCGAGACCGACTTCAAACAGCTCGTCGATCTCGGCTTCACCGCCGAGATGGAAGAGGACCTCGATCGCATCGCGGCCGGCGAGGTCGACTGGCAGGCATACCTCTCGCGCTTCTACAAAGGGGAGGCCGGCCTGGCCGCCCAGGTCGAGGCTGCGCAGGGTCGGATCGACCCGCGGCGTGCCAGCACCGTCCAACTGGGCGACATCGCGGTGCGCATCGGGCGCTACGGCCCCTTCGTCGAGATCGGCGAGGGCGAAGGGCGCACGACGGTGGCGCTGCCGGAGGACATGGCGCCGGGCGACCTCTCGCAGGCCGTGCTCGACGCGCTCGTCGTCAAGGGCGGCGAGGGCCCTTCAAGCCTCGGCGACGATCCGGACACCGGCCTGCCGGTCTTTCTGCGCGACGGCCCGTACGGCCCATACGTCCAGCTCGGCGACGCCGACGGCGAGAAGCCGAAGCGGGTCAGCCTGCCGAAGGGATTGGCCGCAGCCGACGTCGACCTCGTCACCGCACTTGCACTGCTGGCGCTGCCGCGCGCCCTCGGCGACCACCCGGAGACCGGCAAGCCGGTGCGCGCCGGCGTCGGCCGCTTCGGCCCGTACGTCGTCCACGAGACCACCTTCGCCAGCCTCAAGCCGACGGACGATGTCCTGACGGTCGAACTCGATCGCGCGCTGCAGCTCTTGACGGAGAAGGAGTCGCGCGGCCCCGGTCGATCCGGCGCCGCCACCGTGCTGCGGGAGCTCGGCGTGCATCCCGAGACCGGCGAGCCCCTCCAGATCCTGGACGGCCGCTACGGCCCGTACGTCAAGTACCAGCGCATAAACGCATCGCTCCCCAAGGACGCCGACGTCGCGGCCGTCACGATGGACGAGGTGTTGGCGCTGCTCGCCGCCAAGGGCAGTGCGCCCAAGGCCAAGCGGCGGACGGCCACGCGGCGGAAGGCGGGGTAGGGGAGAGCACGTCGGGGGACGGGGACGACGCCGGCAAAACGACAACGCATGGCCGTTGATCGACGCGTGGTGTAAACCCGGGTAGGGGCAGGTCCCCGTGCCTGCCCCGTAGGCCGTCCACCCCTTGTTCCCACCGGCCAAAACATGGGCCGTTCGTGATGGGTGTGGTCCGCTGAGCGGTGTTTGGGTGGACGGCCAACGGGGCAGGCACGGGGACCTGCCCCTACCGGGCATCCGGGTTCGGGACGGCGACCGCATCCGTGTCCGGGGCGTCGTCGTCGCCCGGCCGCGGAACCCACTCCGCCGGCGGCGTGATCGTCTCCTCCGGCGTCGGCCCGGCGTCGTCCAGATCGCTGCCGGCCAGCGTCATCAGCGGCTGGACCGTCATATCGCCCTCCACGAGGGTCTGGCACGACAGGTCGAACTCGCCCAGCTGGCCGTTGGCGGTGAGCCGTTCGAAGGCGGCGCGGGTCATCACCGCGGGGCGTCCGTGGAGGATGTCGACGCGGCAGGTCGTGCACTTCGCCCAACCGCCGCAGCGGTGGAGGATGTCGGCGCCGCTGTCCACGACGGCGCGCACCAATCGCGTGCCGGCGGGCACCTCGTACGTTCCGTGACCGACGATCGTCAGCTTGGGCATGCGGTGGACGGCTCCTGGGTCGTGCGTCGCGATCAGGCGACGGGTCGATCGGCCGCCAGATAGCGGTCGATGGCGGCGCGTTCTTCGGGCGTGATCCGGCCGTGCTCGGCGAGGGCGGTCGCGATCTCGGGAAGCGTGAACGCCGCGTGCAGCCGGAATCCGGCCGCCGCCAGGTCGGTGGCGTCGGCGCCGCGGCGGTCGATGAGGACGACGATGTCGCGCACGATCAGCCCGGCCTCGGCCAGCGGGGCGATCGCCTCGATCTTGGAGAGTCCGCTCGAGACGAGGTCGTCCACGACGACGGCGGTCTCGCCCGGGGTGAAGGCGCCCTCGATCGCGCGTCCGCGGCCGTACGCCTTGACCTCCTTGCGCGGGAAGATCAGCGGCCGGTTCAACCGGAGGCTGACGGCGGCCCCGATCGGCAGGCCGGCGTACGGGATCGCGGCGATGCGGTCGTACGTGAGCGGCGCAAGAAGGGCGGCGTAGTGCTCGGCGGCGGCGGCGAGGACGCAGGCGTCGCTGACGAGCAGGCGCAGGTCGCAATACACCGGCGACGACGCCCCGCTCTTGAGCGTGAACGTTCCGAACTGGACGGCGCCGATCCGGTGCAGCTGTTCGGCCAGCGCGGCGCAGTCGCCGGGCGTTGCGGCCTCCTCGGCCAATCGGCGGGGGTCGATCATCGGGCCTCCGGGGCGCGGTGGGTGCGGTCGGTCCGCACGATGCGGTCCGCTTGCACGGTCCGGGCGGGACAGGTGGTACGGGCGGGACAGGCGGGATAGGCAGCGCGGTCGGGGCGGCTGGTCAACGATGGCGTTCCCGCGCCGCGTTCAGGGCGTCGCGGAGGCGGCGGGCGGCATTCCGGGGGTCATCGGCGTACAGGATCTCGCGCGAGCTGTTGACGATCAGGCCGCGCCCGCCGCCGTCGAGCCCCGCCGCCAGCGCCGCATCCACATCGCCGCCTTGAGCGCCGACGCCGGGCACGAGAATGGGCAGCCGCGGGGCCAGCGCGCGCACCGCTTCAAGCGCCGCCGGGTACGTGGCGCCGACGACGAGCCCGGCGTTGTCGGCCGCGTTCCAGTCGTCGGCGACACGGGCTGCGACGTGGTGATAGAGCGGGCGGCCATCGACGGGCAGCGACTGGAAGTCCGTGGCGCCGGGGTTGGAGGTGTGACAGAGGACGAACGCGCCGTGCGTCGCATCGGCCAGAAACGGTGCGACGCTGTCGCCCCCAAGGTAGGGGTTGACGGTGAGCGCGTCGGCGCCGATCGCCTCGAACGCGGCGCGCGCATAAGCCGCCGCCGTCGGACCGATGTCCCCCCGCTTGGCGTCCAGGATCACGATCCGCGCGCCGCCGATGTGCCGGACGACGGTCTCGAGCGCCTGCCAGCCGGCCGCGCCGAGCTGCTCGAAGAACGCGCTGTTCGGCTTGTACGCCACAACGGCGTCGATCGTCGCATCCACGATCCGGCGGCAGAAGTCGGCGATGGGCTCCTCGAGGCGGTCGAGGCGCGGGTCGAGGCCGACGCACAGCACCGAGCCGTCGCGGTCGATCGCGTCCGCGAGGCGCTTGTTGAACGCCGGCGGGGGCGGGGCGGACGTCGACGCGGCTGCGGCGGGCACGGGCGAAGGGTGCGACGACATCGTCACGCCTTGCCCAGCACGGCGGCCAGCAGCGCCATCCGGATGAACATCCCGTTCTCCATCTGCCGGAAGTACGCCGCCCGCGGGTCGGTGTCGACGGCGTCGCTGATCTCGCCGACGCGCGGGAGGGGGTGCATGACGACCATCCGCGACTTGGCATCCCGCATGAGTTCGGGCGTGATGTTGTAGAAGCCCTTGGCCTCGTCGTACTGCGCCAGGTCGGTGAAGCGCTCCTTCTGGACCCGCGTCACGTAGAGCACGTCGACGTCGCCGATCACATCCGCCACGCTGTAGGTCTCGCGGACCGGCAGGCCGGCGTCGCGCACGGCGTTCATCAGGTCGAGCGGCAGCCGCAGGATCTCGGGGCTGACGAACGTCAGCTTGACGTCGTACTGCAGCAGCAGCCGTGTGAGGGAGTGGACGGTCCGGCCGAAGCGCAGGTCGCCGACCATGGCGATGTGGAGGCCGTCGAGCGTGCCGAGCTCGTTGTGGATCGTGTAGAGGTCCAGCAGCGCCTGCGTCGGGTGCTCGCCCGCGCCGTCGCCGGCGTTGATCACGGGCTTGGAGGCCGCCTCGGCCGCGACGCGCGCGCTCCCGACCTCGGGGTGGCGCAGCACGATGGCGTCCGAGTACTGCTCGACGGTTCGAATCGTGTCCGGCAGGCTCTCGCCCTTGGCGACGCTCGAGTACTGCACGCCCTGCGTGATCGGGATCACGCTGCCGCCCAGTCGCTCCATGGCGGCGATGAAGCTGGCGCTCGTGCGGGTGCTCGGCTCGTAGAACAGGCACGTCAGGACGTGGTGGCGCAGCAGATCGCATCCGCCGGACGCCCGGACGGTCGAGCGCATCTCATCGGTGAGCGCGAAGATGGCGCCGAGCATGTCCGTGTTGAATTGGCTGACGGACAGGATGTCCTGCTGGGCCAGGCCGTGGCCGGCGGCGGAGGCTCGATCGGCACTGTGGGTCATCGGCAGCTCCTGGGTGTGTGATGATTCTCGGCGGCACGGCGACCGTGTCCGCTCGTCGCGAATCCCGTTGATATGGTCGCGGTCGCGATGCCGCGGGACGCCGTCATCGTGCGACCGCCGCGGCGTCGAACGTTAGGACCCGCCCCGTGCCGGCCGCCGCCGTCAACCGCCCTTCGTCCCACACCGTCGCCCCTCGCAGCGTCGTCCGCACGACGCGGCCGCGGACGCGCGTCCCGGCGAACGGCGACCAGTCGGGCTTCGTCTGCCAGCCGCGCTCGGGCAGCGTCCACTCCGGCCCGATCTCGACCTCGACGGTGCTCTCGGTCGGTGTCGCGATCCCGAAGCGTGCGGCCGGGGTCGTGCTCGTGAGCTCGACGAGGCGTTCGAGAGAGAGGCGACCGTCCTCGACGGCGGTCAGCAGGAGCGGCAGCGTCGTCTCGAGGCCGGGCACGCCGGGCGGCGGGGTCGGCGACGCTTTCTCGGTCAGCGTGTGCGGGGCGTGGTCCGTGGCGATGCAGTCGACGGCGTCGAGGTGGGCCCAGAGCGCCGCGACGTCGGCCGGCGTGCCGAGGCGGGGGCGCATGTCGCCGAGCGCACCGAGGCGGGCGAGGTCGTCCGTGGACAGGAACAGGTGGTGCGGGGCGACCTCGCACGTCACGTGCAGGCCGGCGTCCTTGGCGGCGGCGATGAGCCGGATCTCCTCGGCGCGGCTGACATGGGCGATGTGGACCCACTGGCCGTGGACGCGCCCGAGGCCGATCGCCGTCGCCACGTTCAGATCCTCGGCGTGCAGGACGATCGGGCGGCCGTGCGGCCACGCGTCGAAGTGGGGGCGGAGCGCGGCGAGCGTCTCGATCCGCAGTTGGCCGAACGTGTCGTTCAGGTAGACCTTGAGACCGCACGCCCGCTCGGCCGCCGCGGCGATGTCGTGCGCGTTCCCGTCCGCAGCGCCGAGGTAGAGCCCGACGTCGCACAGCGCTTCCGTCGCGACATGAGCCAACGCGGCATCGAGCACGCCGGCGTCGGTGATCGGGGGCTGGGTGTTGGGCATGCCAAGGACGGCGGTGACCCCGCCCGCCAACGCGGCGGCCGTCCCGGTCCGAATCGTTTCCTTGTGCGCGCCGCCCGGATGCCGCAGATGGACGTGCACGTCGACAAGGCCCGGCAGGATGTGGGTCGACATCGGCCCCCCAAAGGGCGTTAGGACGGGCACCGGCCGGGGGTCGATGATATCACGGTGAGGGGCGGGCGGCCATGCGGGGCAGGTCCCATGCGTTGCCGCGGTCCGAACGGCCGTTCGAATACCCTCCCAACCCCTCTCCCGCCCGATGCTATACTCGCCCCCGTGTTCGACCCCGCTCCACCCCGCCGCCCGTCCGCGCCGCTCACCGTCCCTCTTGTCCCGACCCTCGTCGTCGCGGTCTTCATCGTCGTCGGGGCCGTGGCGCTGCGGCGGACGATGGGATCGACGCCCGCCGGCACATCGTCCGGCGCCGACGACGATGTCGCCGCGGATGTGCGCGACCGCGCGATCCGCGGCGCCGCAGACGACGGCGACGCCGGGCCGACGCAGGCAGCGGCGACGACGTCGTACACCGTCGCCCCGGGGGACACGCTCTCGCTGATCGCGGCGCGGTTCGGCACGTCCGTTGCGTCGATCATGTCGCTCAACGGCATCTCCAATCCCGACGCGCTCGTGGCCGGCCAGGAATTGACGGTGCAGGCGCCGGTGCAGGGCGAAGGGCCGGACATCCCGGTCCTGCCCGATGCCGAGCTCGTCTACGGCCCGGCCTACGTCGGCTTCGACGTCGCCGCGTGGACGGCGGCGCGCGGCGGGGCGCTGGCGACGTGGAGCGAGGAGGTGAACGGCGAGTCGCTCAGCGGGCCGGAGATCGTCGCGCGCGTCGTCGAGGAGTTTTCCGTCGGCCCGCGGGCGCTCCTGGCGGTGGTGGAGGCGAAGAGCGGCATCGTGTCGGGCGCGGCGCTATCGGCCGAGGCGGCGGCGTACCCGGCCGGGCTCGTCGATCCGGTGCGGAGCGGGCTGTGGCTGCAGCTGAACTGGCTGGCGGACCGGTTGAACGGCGGGTACTACGACCAGGCGACGCGCGGCTCGCCGGTGCTGACGTTCAGCGACGGGGTTCGGCTGACGGCCCATCCGGCGTTGAACGCGGGCTCGGTGGCGGTGCAGCGCGTCCTCGGCCTGCAGACGACGCCGGATGCGTTGCCGGGGGACATCGCGGGGGTGCTGTCGGCGTACGAATCCCTGTTTGGGGCTGTGCCAGCGACGGATCGGACCGATGGATCGGATGGGACCCGTCCGACCGATGCGACCGATTCCACATCGCGCTCCGCGACCGCACGCACGGACGGCACCCGCGGCCGCGACTCCGGCGCCGGCCTCCGCCGCGCCTTCCCGCCGCTCACGCTGCCCTTCGCCCGCGGCGAGACGTGGTGGCTGACGGGTGGGCCGCACGGCGGGTGGGGGGACGGGAGCGCGTGGGCGGCCATCGACTTCGTGCCGGACGAGGAGCCGACGGGCTGCTCGACGTCCGCGGCGTGGGTGACGGCGGCGGCGGACGGCGTGGTGGTGCCGGGCGGGACGGGACAGGTGATCCTGGATCTCGACGGCGGCGCCGATGGCCAAGGGGCGGCCGACGGCGACCGGCGCACCGGGCCGGTCCTGTTCCATCTGCACCTGGCCGCGGAAGGCCGCGTCGCCGCCGGCAGCCGCGTCCGCGCCGGTGACCGACTCGGCCACCCGAGCTGCGAGGGCGGGTTCTCGAACGCGACCCATCTCCACATCGCCCGCCTCTACGATGGCGCGTGGCTGGCCGCGGCCGGCACGGCGCCGTTCGACCTCGGCGGCTGGACGGCGTACGGCAGCCCGCGGGTGTACGACGGCGGGCTGAAGCGCGTCGGCGGGGAGGACCGCGCGGCGTGCGAGTGCCGCTCGATCGGGGGGAACGATGTCCGGTGGTGAGGCGGCCGACGGCCCGGGCGTCAAGGTCGACGACCCAGCGACCACGGCCGACTGGCACGCCCGACTGCGGGGCGCCCTCCAGGATCTGGCCGACCGGCCCAACGACCGTCACGCCGAGCTGCGCCGCGTCCAGGCAACCCTTGCCCTCGGCCAACCCGGTGCGGCGCTGGCGATCCTACGGCGCTACCTCCATGCCGTCCCCGACGATGCCCGTGCGCTGGACCTGCTCGCGGCGGCGCAGCTCCTCCTCGGCCGTCCGCGCCCGGCGCTCGTCGCGGCCGACCTGGCGGTGGCGGCCGACCCGACGTACACGATCGCCCGTTACAACCGCGCCTGCGCCCGTGCCCGTTTGGGCGACGTCGAGGGCGCGCTGGTCGATCTGGCGGTGCTGGCGGAGGCGATGCCCGGCGTCGTGGCGGCTGCGGCGACCGACCCGGACCTCGCGGCCCTGCGATCCGACCCGCGGCTGGCGGCGCTGGTCGACGTCGCGGCGGCCGGCGTGACGTCGCCGGGCTAGCGATGTCGTCGACGGCACCGGCGACACCGGGGATGCCGGCGGCTCCCTCTGCGGGCGGCGGCGATCACGCGCGCCCCGCAACGCTCGAAGGCACGATCGAGCGGATCACGTATCAGAACGCCGACACCGGTTACACCGTGGCCCAGGTCGAACCGGCCGGCGGGCGGGGTACGGTGGCGGCCGTCGGGCGGCTGCTCGGGGCAAACGTCGGGGCCAGCTTCCGGTTCTGGGGGCGCTGGACGTCGCATGCCACGTACGGCAAGCAGTTCGAGATCGAGCGCTTCGAGGAGAAGCTGCCGGCCACGGTCGAGGGGATCCGCAAGTACCTCGGCAGCGGGCTGATCAAGGGCATCGGGCCGAAGACGGCCGAGCGGATCGTCGATCGGTTCGGGCTCGAGACGCTGGACGTGATCGAGGGGCAGCCGGAGCGGCTGGCGGATGTGCCGGGCGTCGGGCCGGGGCGGGCGGCGAGCATCACGGCGGCGTGGGTCGAGCAGCGGCAGATCAAGACGCTGATGGTGTTTCTGCAGAGCCACGACATCACGACCGGACTGGCCGTCCGAATCTACAAGGCCTACGGCGACGCGGCGGCCGACATCGTCCGCACCGACCCGTACCGCCTGGCGCGCGAGGTCTGGGGCGTCGGATTCAAGACCGCCGACCGCATCGCCCGCAACCTCGGCCTGCCCGCCGACAGCCCGGCGCGGCTCGAGGCGGGTGTGCTCTTCGCGCTGAGCGAGGCGGCCGACGAGGGACACACGTATCTGCCACGCCCCGACCTCGTGGCCACGGCGTCGACCCTGCTGGCGGTGGACGATGCGGCGGTCGCGGCGGAAGCGATCGAGGCCGCGATCGAGCGGTTGACGGTGGCGCAGGCGGTGATCGTCGAGGACGTGCCGGGGGATGCGGCGGTCGTCGCGGCGGCTGCGACGGCGGGGGCTGCTGCGGCGACGGCGACGACGACAAGCGCGACCGCGACATCGACGACATCACCCGGCATGCCCCACCAAGCTGTCTACCTCCCCGTCTTCCACTACGCCGAAGTCGGCATCGCCAACCGCCTGCGCCGGATCATCGACGCGCCCGAGGACCGGCTGGGCGCCTATCGCCACATCGACTGGGACGCCGCGCTCGATTGGATCGACAAGGCCATCCCGCACCCCCTGGCATCGCGGCAGCGCGACGCGGTGCGCGCGGCGTTCGCGAGCAAGGTGGCGGTCCTGACCGGCGGGCCGGGCACGGGCAAGACGACGACGGTGCGCGCGATCCTCCAGATGCTCGGCGTGCGCGGCGCGACGGTGCGGCTGGCGGCGCCGACGGGGCGGGCGGCGAAGCGGCTGGCGGAGACGACCGGGACGACGGCCAAGACCCTTCATCGGCTGCTGGAGTTCAAGCCGACGGGCGGCGAGATGTTCCAGCGCAACGAGCAGAACCCGCTGGACGCGGACATGATCGTCGTGGACGAGATGTCGATGGTCGACACGCTGCTGATGAACCACCTGACGAAGGCCGTCGACCCCACATCGCACCTGCTGCTGGTGGGCGACGTCGACCAGTTGCCGAGTGTGGGCGCCGGGCACGTGCTGCGCGATCTGATCAGCTGCGGCGCGATCCCGACCGTCGTGCTCGACCAGATCTTCCGCCAGGATGCCAAGAGCTACATCGCCGTGAACGCGCACCGGATCAACCAGGGGCAGATGCCGATCTTCGACCGAGAAGCGACGGACTTCTTCCAGTTCCGCGTCGAGTCCGCCGAGGACGCCGCCGACCGCGTTGTCGACGTCGTCACGACGCGCATTCCGAAGCGCTTCGGCCTCGACCCGCTCGCCGACATCCAGGTCCTCACGCCCATGCACCGCGGCGCGGCCGGCGTGGCCGCGCTGAACGAGCGGCTGCAGGCGGCGCTGAACCCGCCGGGGCCGGGCAAGGGCGAGGTCCGCTGGGGCGGGCGATCGTTCAGGACCGGTGACAAGGTGATGCAGGTCCGCAACAACTACGACAAGGACGTCTTCAACGGCGACATCGGCCGCGTCGCCGTCGTCGACGCCGTCGCGCAGACCGTGACGCTCGACGTCGAGGGCACGCCGGTGGCGTACGCCTTCAGCGAGCTGGACGAGCTGACGCACGCCTTCGCGTGCAGCACGCACAAGAGCCAGGGCGCGGAGTACCCGTGCGTCGTCCTCGCGCTCGTGAAGGGCCACTACATGCTGCTGCAGCGCAACCTGCTCTACACCGCCGTCACCCGCGCGCGGCGGCTGTGCGTGCTCGTGGCGGACGACGCGGCGGTGCGGCGGGCGGTGGGGAACGATCGGGTGGCGAGGAGGTGGACGGGGTTGGGGAGGAGGTTGGGGGGGCGGTGATCGGGCGATAGGGCCGCACGGGACGACGCGATGCGCGAACCCGGTGCGTCAGCCGCCGAGGTTCGCCAGGAACGGGAGCCGCAGGACGGTTCCGACAAGCAGCAGGCCGAGGTCGAGGCGGGCAATGCCCGCGTGCGGCTCGGAGACGAGGAAGATCCGGTCGCCGGCGACTGCGATCGAGAACGCCGGATCCGTGTAGACGAACGGTGTCCCGAAGATCGGAATCGCCGGGTTGGTGATGTCGATTGCCATCAACGACCGCTCGCTGCTCACGATGACGATCGGGTGGTCGCCGACACGACCGAGGTTCACGTCGATGTATCGGGGGAAGTCGAACGGGGACGGTTCGCTGGGCGGAAGAGGGATGAGGGCGAAGGGTGTCAGCGTGCCCGCTACGGCGGCGGTCCGGTCGTATACCCGGATCTGGTCGTGGGCGAGCGTCACGATCCAATCCTCGTTCAGCGCGGCGTCCCACAGCGGGACAGCGTGATCGGACGGGCCGGCCATGGGCGCGCTTGGATCGCCGACGTCATAGATTTCGAGACCGGCCCGCGAAGCGACGTAGAGACGCCCGTCGGCCAGGAGCATCTCGCCCTCGTAGAGAACCGGACCCGGCCGATCGATCGTGCCGACGGGGCGGGGCGCCGCAGTGTCCTTCACGTCGAACAGCTGGATCGGACCGTCTCCCCCAACTGTGGCGAGAACGTCCCCGTCCGCCGCGATGAATTCTTGCCAGCCGGTCAGCTGGAGCTGGGCGACGCGCACGGGCCGCCGCCGGTCGCGAACGTCGAAACCGAACAGACCCCCCGACTGCACGTCCGCCATCCATGCCGTGTCGTCCGCGACGGCGACGTCGAGTACGGCGTACGACCACTGGTCACCGTTCGGGTGGACGGCGATCTGTCCGACGACGGCCGGTGGGGCGTCCGCAACCCAGTCGATCGTGCTGAGGACGTTCATCCGGGCGATGAGGATGTCGTCCCCTTCGGCCCAGATGGCCGGCCCGCGCGGGCTGAGTACGTCGCCACCCTCCCATGACAGCGGCGGATGAGGCAATCGGCCGACCCATTGCGGCAAAGCAGCGCCCCCCTTCATCTCGAGTACGGCAAGGCCGCAACCGGAGACCACCAGCCGCGCGCCCGAAACCGCCGTGTCGCCCAAGCAGGCGGGCGTCGTCGTCACGGGTTCGATCAACGAAGTCGCTGACCAGGTAAACGAGGTCGGGTCCGTGGCATCGACGGCCCAAACACCGCCCGTCGCCTCTGGCAAGAATACCAGGTTGCGCCCGCCCCAGGTGGTGGCGCTGACGCCATTGATCATCATCCGCGGCACGATATGCCCAAAGAACGGTAGTTCCGAGTCGCCCAGGCGTCGCGGCAGATCCGCACAGACATCAAAGACCTTCACATTGCCGCCCCCCTGTGACCAGTCGGCGCCGTACCCACCGTACAACCGACATCCGTCGACAACGATCCGATTCATCAGCAAGCCCTTGTAGGAAGTGAAACCCACTGGCTCGAACACAATCCTCCCTTCACCCGAGCTGTTCACCTGCAGCCGGCCAACGTAGCCATCCCCGCCCCCGTCGACGCCGCTTACGACGAGCGAAGCGGCTGACCATGCGACAGCGTAGACGCGGCCGGATGACTCAGCAGGCAACCAGTGTCCGACGACGTGCGGCATGCCCGATGGATCGAGCTGCAATGCGAGAAGTCCGCTTGTCTCGACCCCTAGACGGATCACTTCGTAGTCCGCGTAGAGCAGCACCGCATCTGTCCCTCGCGCCACGATCGCCTCGATGGACCGCTCCGGAGCCATCGGCACGATCGCCCGCAGTACCGGACGGTTCGGATCCTGTACGTCGAACAGCGCGACGCCGTCCTTCCCCCGCCCCGTGATCGCCCACAGCCACCGCCCGCTCACCGCCATCTCCGTGATCGGCGTCGGCGCATAGTCACCAAGCCCGGTCGCCAGCGCCGCGCTCCGCCCGATGAGCCGCGGCCCCGCTGGATCGCCGATGTCCGCCACCGCCACCGCCCGCCCCACGCTGTAGTACGCCCGGTCCCCCTCCACCGCCACGGCGCGTGTCTCGCCGAACCAGCGGTCGGCGGGGCGGACGTACGGCCGGGTCGCCGGGGCAGGCGGCTGGGCGAGGGAGCGCGCGTCGGCTGGGCGGAGCGGCGGGGCGGCGGCGGCGAGCGTGGCGGCGGCGAGGGCGGTGAGTGCGATGGCGCGGGGGAGGATGGCCGGGCGCATGGCGGGCTCCGATGGGGGCGGTTCGATGGAGGCCGAGCGTAGCGCAACAACGCGGCACCGAACAGCGGTGCAGGTCGGTCGCACCCTCCTCGCGTCCGCACGCCGTGTGCGCGCGTGGAACGCAGGGATGAACCGCGTCTGGTTTCAATGGTGCTCCGTGCCGAAAAGCAACATGGACTCACACCGAGAATCAACATTGACTTTCGATCAGCATCAACATTGCTCTTGCGGGCCAGCCACTTGGCGCACCCGCCATCGCCCCGCCGCGCTCGCAGCGGTGCGGGCGGGCGTGGCGACGGAGGGGCATGCGGCGCTTGTGGCGCGGCTCGCTCAGGGCGCGTAGACGCGGCGTCGTGCGAGTGACGGGGGTGACGAGGGTCAGTCCCCGAGGTTCGCCAGGAACGGCAGTTTGAGCACGTGCGTGACTCTCAGGAGCGAGCCGAGATCGAACACCGTGACCTCGGGGCCGTTGCGGTGCCCGATGCCGTAGAAGAGCGAGCCGGATACCGCCGCGTGGTCGATGGATGTCGGGAAGCGAAACGGCGGCCCGACGATCGGCGCGCCGGCAGCGGTGATGTCGATGGATTGCGCCTTCCGGTTTCCGCTCAGCACGGCGTACACGCGGTCAGCCACGTGCGTCACATGGACTTCGTCGTACGGGGCGGAGCCGTCGGCCTCGAACGGGATCGGCACGGTCGTCAGGAGGACCGTCCGGCCCGCGCGCGCGGCCGTCCGATCGTAGAGGACGACGTTGTTCGAGCGGAGCGCCACGATCCGGTCCGGCAGGAGGGCCAGATCGCGGATCGACTCGGTTCGATCCATGAGGATCGTTCGCGGGTTCGCGGGGTCCGCACTGTCGGCGATGTCGATCACGGCGAGCCCCTCCGACGAACCGACGATCAGCTCGGCGCCGTCGACGATCATCTCGCCGGGAAAGAGGCTGCCGTTCATCGGGCCCTGGATGGGAAGGGAGATCGTGCCGACTTGGCGCGGCGTGGCGGGTTGCTCCAGGCGGAAGACGTGTGCCTTCCCGTCACGCACCCTGTTCTCGTACGGCGCGATCACCAGCGTGTGATCGTCGGCCGCGACCGCGGCGTCCCGATGGATGGCCAAGCGGGCGATCTGGACCGGGTGGAAGGCATCCCGCACATCGACCCCGACGATGGCGTCGGAATCGTGGTTCGACAGCCATGCCGTGTCGCGGCTGACCGCGATGTCGGCCCAGTGGGTGGGCCACATGTCCGTCTCGGGCTCGAGTCGCAGCTGTCCGCCGACCATCGGCGGAGCATCCGGCGTTCGGACGAGCTCGCTGAAGATGTCGGCGCCCACGACGAAGACGCGGCTCCCGAAGGCAGCCGCCGCCAGTCCTTGGCGGTAGTACGCCGTCGGCGCCGCCATGCCGGGCAGGCCGAGGATCCGACCCCGCGACGCGCTCGGGGGCTCCGGGCGATCCGTTGCGGCAGTCTCGAGACCGCAGCCGGCCACGGCCAGCCGATCGGCGGATGCGGCGACGCTTCCCCGGCACAACGTGGTGTTCGTCGTGGCCGGCAGGAGCCGCACGGCGGTCAACGGGCCGGGGGTTTCGAGCGCCGCCCAGTCGATCGACCAAACGCCGCCGTAGTCGCTACCGAACAGCAGCCGACGTGTGCCCATGACCGTTGCCAGCGCGACGCCGGACATCGGATCATCTCCCAGCGGCGGATCGATCGACCGCGGATCGCCGACCTGGCGGATGAAGGCGCGGCAGGCATCGAACGGGGTTACGTGCTTCGTCGACCGTCTCATCTCCAGGACGACGACGCGACAGCCGTCGGCGACGATGTGGGTCATCGCGAAGAACGTGTTGTCGCCCGTCGTTCGGATGACCCGAAGTGCAGGCCGGCCGGCCTCGTCGCGCGCCAGTTCCAAGCGAAGAAGTCGGCGAGACGTCCCGGCCAGAATGCCGATATCCGTCCATAGCACCGGCGCGGCGAACTTCGCCTGGTCCCCGTCCCTCCACTCCGCGACCGCGACGGCCGGTCCTGCGGAGTCGGACTGGAGGACGGCAAGCCCGGATTCGTTCGTACGCGTCCGGTAGAGCGCCACGACCACTTGGGTGCCCCGCGCGGCGATGCTCAGCGGCAGGCTGTCCGGCTCCAGCGCCGTCTGCGATCGGAAGCGCGGTTCGTCCGCGCGCGTGACGTCGAAGCGCGCCACCCCGTCGACGGCCCGGCCGGTGATCGCCCAGAGCACGCCGTTTCCGAGAGCGATCGCGGTGATCGGCGGGGCATCCTCGTCGCCGTCGGCCAGCGGCAGCGGCGCGCTCCGGCCGAGCAGCCGCGGCAGGGTCGGATCCTCCATGTCCGCGACCGCGATGCTCCGCCCGACGCTGAAGTAGGCCAGGTGGCCGTCCACCGCGACGGCCCGCGTCTCACCCAGCCAACGATCGACGGGCTGGAAGTACGGGCGCGGCACGTCGGGCGGCTGCGCCGCCGCGGCGCTGTTCGGACGGGCGGCGGAGCGGCTCGTCAGCACGGTGGCGGTGATCGCGGCGACGGCGACGGCGGTGCGGAGAGAGGTGTCCGTTTTCATGGGTGGCTCCGATGATGGCGCGTCGATGCATGCCAAACGTAGCCGTCAAACCCGGTCACGGCAAGGGCGCTCCGTTGACAAGCGCATCGCGGCCCATGAACGCGTTACGGCTTGCCGGCACCCAGCCACGGCAAGTGCAGCACGCCCGCGATGCCCGATGTGCCGAGCTCGAACACCGAGAACTCGACCCCCGCCCGCCGCCCGAACAGGAAGGCGCGGTCGCCGTGGACGGCCATCCCGTCGGCGTTCACCGGCAAGAGGATCGCGGGCCCGACGACGGGTTGCGACGGATCCGTGATGTCGACCGCCAGGAGCGTCGGGCCGCGCCGGACGACCGCCACCCGCCGGCCGGCAACGTGGCCGATACCGACGGACGTGTCGCGGTACGCCGCCGCCGCGATCGGCAGCGGAACGGTGGACGCCACGCGGATCCGGCCCTCGTCGATCTCGTCGGTGCGGAAGATCGCGAGACCGTCCTCGGCCTGCCCGACGTCCGCCAGCGCCACCGCCAGGCCGTCCGCCACCGCCATCGCGCCGGTCGGGATGCCGTCGTGCCGCCCGATGATCGCCGGGCGCACGGGATCGCGCACGTCGACGACGACCAGCCCGTTGGCGCCGGTCGAGGCGATCAGGCGGTCGTCGGCGAAGGCCATATCGCTGAACGGGGGCACCGCGAGCGAGAGCACGCTCCGGCTGTGGGGCAGCCGCGGGTCGGTGACGTCGATCAGCTCGACCGCATCGCCCATCGAGGCGGCGAGAAGGCCGTCGGTAACGGCGATGACGTCCGCCTCCGGATACGCGCTCTCGATGACGAAGGGCGCGCGCGGATCGCTGAGGTCGATCGCGACGACCGAGTCGCCCCCCGGCGCCACCCAGGCGGTGTGGCCGGCGACGGTAAGATCGTCGATATCGAAGAATGGATGGTCGACATGCCGGTAGGCGACGCGCCCGACGACCTCCGGCCCGAGCGGCCCGCTCGGGCGGACGACGCTCAACACGTTGCCGTGGCCGATCAGCACGGCGTCGTCCGTGGCCGCCATCGCCGTCAACCATGGCCCGACCCACGTTCTGTCGCCGTACGATGGTGCGCTCAGGATCGCGCCGTCGCGGATCGGCCGCTCCACGTTGGAGGCCAGCTGCAGGACGCGGAGGCCGCAGCCGGCGACGGCGACCCTGTCCAGTGTCACCGCGATGTCCGAATGGCAGACCGGCTCGCCCGTGATCGGCGGGTAGATCTTCGTCAACCGCCACTCCATCTCGAGCGGCTCTGTCGCGTCGATCGCGTGCAGCCCGCCGCCGGCGTCGGCCACGATCAGGAGGGGACGGTCCTCGATGGTGAGTGCGGCCATGCTGGCTGGGTTGTGCAGCTCGTCGCTGCTTAACCCCACTTCGGCCAACAGCACCGGTGGACCGTCGCCGCAGACGTCGAAGACCCAGAACCCGGTGCCGAACGAGGACGAACGGTCCATGTTCGAGCTGTACGCCCGACAACCGTCGATCGCCAGGTGCCGCGCGCCCTCGGCGAAACGGGGATCCGTGAGCTGGCCGATGACCGTCATGCGGACCTCGCCGTCCGCCGCCTCCGTCACCGCCAGCCGACCGATCCCGCCGCCGCCCAGCGCCACGACGACCTCGTTGTTGTTCCGCCACACCACGCCACCGACGCTGACCGCCGGGTCGTCGAGCTGCCACTGCCCGACCCGCACGATGCCGCCCTCCGTCCGCCGCAGCGCGATGATACCCCGGTCCGGCCACGCCGCGCCCACGTACGAAACGAGCGCGATCCGGCCCCGCGCAGCTAGCGCGATCGGGCCCATCTTCTCGCCCAGACTCATCGTCGTCACCAGCCGCACGGCCGTCGGATCACCGACGTCCCATGCGGAGATCCACCACTGGATGTCCCGCGTGATCGTCCACACCGTTCCCTCGCTGGCGGCGATGTCGTCGATCGGCTGCGGTTGATCCTCGTCGTCCGCGATCGCGAGCGGCGCGCTCCGCCCGATCAGCCGCGGCGTTGCCGGATCGCTGATGTCCGCCACCGCCACGGCGCGCCCCACGCTGTAGTACGCCCGGTCGCCGTCCACGGCCACCGCAAGCGTTTCGCCCAGCCAGCGGTCGACCGGGCGGAGGTACGGTTCGTTCGCGGCGGTGGGTGGCTGGGCGTGGGCGTGGGCGGGGGTGAGGAGGGTGGGGTGCGGTGGGGCGGCGGCGGCAGGGGCGAGGAGGGTGGAGACGGCTGCAAGCACCGCGAAGGCGCGGCGCGGCCGTCGCGACGGCGGGAAGTGGATCATCGTGGGCTCCTTGTATGGCTGCGATGTACGCGGCACGGCTGCGATGTACGCATTCGTCCCGTGCAGGGTCGCGCGATGGCCGTCGCGCGGACGGCAGGATAACGCGCGCGGGCGGCTTCCGCTAGAATTCCGGCCCCGGTCGCCTGATTCCGCCTCCCTGCTCCGGCAGGCGCTGGCGGCCGACCTCGCACAAGGACGGACCCATGCGCCAACCCGCCGCGCTCCTGGCCGTCGCGACGAGCGCCATCGCCCTGTCCGCGGCCCTCGTCACGGCCGCCGCCCGCCTCGATGCCGGCGCGCCGGCGCCCGCCCGCGCCCAAGGTGAGCTGCCCGCCGACCCGAAGACGATCAAGATCGCCTTCGACAACGTCGTGCAGGACGTCGACATCCCGGTGGACATCGCGAATGCCGGCGACGGGTCGGGGCGGTTGTTCATCGTCGAGAAGCCTGGGCGGATCCGGATCGTCAAGGACGGGCAGCTCCTCGACGCGCCGTTCCTCGACATCACGGACCGCGTCGAGGCCGCGGCGAACGAGCGCGGGCTGCTCGGGCTGGCGTTCCACCCGGAGTACGCCGAGAACTGGCAGTTCTACGTGTACTACACCTCCAAAGCGGTTCGCGGACGGAAGCGCGGCGACCTCGTCATCGCTCGTTACCACGCGACCGCCGACCGGGACAAGGCCGATCCCGACGCGGAACTCCAGCTGCTCACGATCGAGCACAACATCAACGGCAACCACAACGGCGGCAATCTCGAGTTCGGCCCGGACGGCTACCTCTACATCGGCACCGGCGACGGCGGCGGTGGCGGCGACCCGTTCCAGGCCGGGCAGGACGCGAACGTGCTGCTCGGGAAGATGCTCCGGATCGACGTCGACACCGGCGACCCGTACGTCATCCCGCCGTCCAACCCGTTCGCCAGCACGCCGCGACGCGCGCCCGAGGTCTGGGCCTACGGCCTGCGCAACCCGTGGAAGTTCACGTTCGACCGGGCCACCGGCGACCTCTACATCGCCGACGTCGGCCAGAACGCATGGGAGGAGGTGAACCACCAGCCGGCGGACAGCAAGGGCGGCGAGAACTACGGCTGGAGCGTGATGGAGGGCTCGCACTGCTTCAACCCGCAGACGGGCTGCGACCAGCGCAACAAGGTGCTGCCCGTCGCCGAGTACAGCCACAGCCTCGGCCTCTCGATCACCGGCGGCGAGGTCTACCGGGGCGAAGCCTTCCCCGGACTCACCGGCACGTACTTCTACGCCGACTACTCCCGCGGCCGCGTCTGGGCGCTCAGCCGCGGCACGAACGGCCAGTGGCGCAACGCCGAGATCCTGACCGGCAAGAACGGCATCACGAGCTTCGGCCGCGACGAGGACGGCGAGATCTACATCGCCCTCGAGACCGGCCGCATCCAGCGGCTGCGCGACGCGAACGCGGTGGTGCGGCCGACGAACACACCGACGGATCCGCCGCCGCCGGCCACGACGGAGCCGGCGCCCGTGGACACGCCCACCGCCGTGCCGACGACGCCGCCGAGCGCCACGCCGGCCGTCGACCCGGGGACGCCCACGCCGACAGCCTCGCCTGTCGTCGATCCGCTGCCGCCCGTCCTCCTGCCATCGCTCCTCCGCGCTCACCCGTGACGCCCGCCTCCCTCGCCACCCCCTCCACCGCGACATCGACCGGCGGCCCCGTCACGCTGTCCGTCGTCGTCCCGTGCTACAACGAGTCCGCCTCCGTAAACGCCCTCTTCGAGCGCCTCGAACGCGTCCTCGACGGCCTGCGCGCCCGCGACGCGTCGCTCTCGTACGAGATCGTCTGCGTGAACGACGGCAGCCGGGACGACACGCTGGCGCGGCTCATCGGACATCACCAGCGGAACCCCGCGGTCAAAGTCGTCAGCTTCGCGCGGAACTTCGGCAAGGAGATCGCGCTGACCGCCGGCATCGACCACGCCCAAGGCGACGCCGTCGTCCCGATCGATGCCGACCTGCAGGACCCACCTGAGCTGATCGGCGACCTCGTGGCCAAGTGGCGCGAGGGGTATGACGTCGTCTACGCGACGCGCCGCTCGCGCGCCGGCGAGACGTGGCTGAAGAAGGTGACGGCGAACACCTTCTACCGCGTGATCGACGCGATGAGCGAGGTGGCGATCCCGCCGAACACGGGCGACTTCCGCCTGATGGATCGGCGCGTCGTCGATGCCTTGCGGCACCTGCCGGAGCGCAACCGCTTCATGAAGGGCCTGTTCGCCTGGGTCGGCTTCCGGCAGACCGCCGTGCTGTACGACCGCGAGCCGCGCTACGGCGGGCGGAGCACGTGGAACTACTGGCGGCTCTGGAACTTCGCCCTGGACGGGATCACGAGCTTCTCGATGTGGCCGCTCAAGGTCTGGAGCTACATCGGCGTCTGCGTCTCCGGCCTGTCCTTTCTGTATGCCGTCATCGTCATCGTCCGGCGGCTGTTCATCACGCCGCAGGACACGCCCGGCTACGCCTCGCTGATGGCCGTCATCCTCTTCCTCGGCGGCATCCAGCTGATCTCGCTCGGCGTGATCGGCGAGTACCTCTCCCGGGTGTACGGCGAGGTCAAGCAGCGTCCGCTCTACCTGGTGCGCGACCGCTGGGGCTACGGCCCGCTCGGCACGTCGCGCGAGGATGTCGTCAACGGCAATGTCGTCAATGGCGATGTCGTGGCCGGCGATCCCGTCGACCGATCCACCGCATGAACGTGCCCGATTACCGCCTCTACGTGATCCTCGACCCGGCGCTCACCCGCGGCCGCCCGGTCGCCGCCGTCGCCTCCGCCGCCATCGCCGGCGGCGCCACGCTCCTGCAGGTGCGCGCGAAGGGTGCGACGACCCGCCGGCTCATCGCGCTCGTCGACGCCGTCCAGGCCGTCGCCGGCCCGCACGGGGTGCCCGTCATCGTCAACGACCGTGCCGACGTCGCCTTCGCCTGCGGTGCCGCCGGCGTTCATCTCGGCCCCGACGACCTTCCGCCGGCTGCCGCCCGCCGTCTCCTCGGCCCCGGCTCTCTCGTCGGCTGCTCGGCCGGCACGCCGGACGAGGCGCTCGCTGCGGCGTTGGGCGGCGCGGACTACGTCGGCACGGGCGATGTCTTCGGCACGACGTCGAAGGGCGACGCGGATGCGCCGATCGGCTTGGCAGGCCTTGCGGCGGTCGTCGACGCGTCGTCCATCCAGGTCGTGGCGATCGGCGGCGTCACTGCGGCGAACGCGGGACAGGCGATCGCGGCGGGGGCAGCGGGGGTGGCGGTGATTGGGGCGGTGGGGTTGGCGGACGATCCGGAGGCGGCGGCGCGGGCGATTCGCGACGCGGAGGCGTCGGCGTGACCCGTCCCCCCATCGCCCTCACGATCGCCGGCTCTGACTCCGGCGGCGGCGCCGGGATCCAGGCGGACCTCAAGACGTTCCAGGCGCTCGGCGTATACGGCGCCAGCGCGATCACGGCGCTCACCGCGCAGAACACGCTCGGCGTGCAGGGCGTCGTCGTCGTCCCGCCGGCCTTCGTCGCCCAGCAGATCGACAGCGTGCTGGACGACATCGGCGCCGACGCGGTCAAGATCGGGATGCTGGCCGACAGCGGGATCGTCGCCGCCGTCGTCGAACGCCTCGTCCACCACCGCGTCACGACGCTCGTCGTCGACCCGGTGATGGTGGCCAAGGGCGGCGACGCGCTGCTCGCGCCCGAGGCGAGCGCGGCGCTGATCGCCGACCTCCTGCCGCTGGCGACCGTCGTCACGCCCAACCTGCACGAGGCCGGTGTGCTGCTCGGCCGGCCGGTGCGGACGTTCGACGACATGATCGCGGCTGCGACGGCGATCCACGCGCTGGGACCCGGCGCCGTCCTCGTGAAGGGCGGCCACACGATCGATGCCGCGGGCGACCCGAGCGAGGACAGCATCGACGTCCTCTACGACGGCCGCGACCACCACACGTTCCGCGCCGCCCGGATCGACACGCCGAACACGCACGGCACAGGTTGCACGTACGCTGCGGCCATTGCGGCCGAGCTGGCCAAGGGCCAGCCGTTGCGCGCCGCCGTCGCCTCCGCCAAGGCCTTCATCACCGAGGCGATCCGCTGCGGCGCCGGCCTGCACATCGGCGGCGGCCACGGACCGGTCGACCACGCCTGGGCGTGGCACGGCGACGAGGAGGGACGATGACCGCCGCCCGACTGCGCCCCTTCGGCGCCAGCGTCTTCAGCACGATGACCGCGCTGGCGATCGAGCACCGCGCGATCAATCTGGCCCAGGGCTTCCCGGACTTCGACGGCCCGGACGAGCTGCTGGATGCGGCCGCCGCGGCGATGGGCGCCGGCCACAACCAGTACGCCCGCTCGGCCGGCCACCCGCGGCTCGCCGGGGCGATCGCCGATCGCGTGGCCCACGACTACGGGCTGCAGTACGAAGCGCTGACCGAGGTCGCCGTCACGTCCGGCGCCACCGAGGGCATCGCCGCCGCGATGCTCGGGCTGCTCGAGCCGGGCGACGAGGTCGTGCTCTTCGAGCCATTCTACGACAGCTACCCGGCGGCCGTGGCGATGGCGGGCGGGATCGTCCGGCCGTGCACGCTCCGCTTCCCGGACTTCGCGCTGGACGAGGCGGAGCTCGCGAAGTGCTTCACGCCGCGGACGAGGGCGGTCCTCCTCAACACGCCGCACAACCCGACCGGCAAGGTGTTTTCGCTGGGCGAACTGACCGCCATCGCCCGGCTGTGCGAGGCGCATGACGCGTTCGTCGTGTCCGACGAGGTATACGAGCACCTGACGTACGACGGCGTCGCCCACGTCCCGATCGCCACGCTGCCCGGGATGCGCGACCGGACGCTCACGCTTTCGTCGCTCGGCAAGACGTACTCGCTGACGGGCTGGAAGACCGGCTGGGCGACCGGCCCGGCGCACCTCGTCGCCGGCTTGCAGGCGGCCCACCAGTTCCTCACGTTCTGCAGCGCGACGCCGTTTCAACAGGCGGCGGCCGTTGCGCTCGACTCGCTGCGGGACGACTTCGTCCGCACGCTGAAAGCCGAGTACACGGAGCGCCGCGACTTGCTGGTTGCCGCGTTGCGCGATGTCGGCTTCGCTGTCGCCGTCCCGCAGGGCACGTACTTCGTCCTGGCCGACTTCCGGCAGGTCTGGCAAGGCGGCGACGACCATGCCTTCGCCCGCCACCTGACGACGAACGTCGGGGTCGCGTGCATCCCGCCGAGCGTTTTCTACGCGGCCGACGTGGGCGAAGGGCGCCGGCTGGCGCGGTTCGCGTTCTGCAAGCGGATGGGGACGTTGGAGGCGGCGGCGGGGCGGTTGAAGGCGGGGTTGGGGGGCCGCACGGAGGGCGGGCACGGGGACCCGCCCTTACAGGAGGGGGATCGGCGAGAGGGCGAACGATGATCGTCGCCGGCGTCGAGATGGACGTCGCGTGGGAGGACCCGGCGACGAACCTGGCGCGGGCGGATGCGGCGGCGGCGGCGGCCAAGGCGGCGGGCGCGACGCTCGTCGTCCTGCCGGAGATGTTCGCAACCGGCTTCTCGATGGCCGCGGAGCGGATCGCGCCGTGGGGCGGGGAGATCCGCATGGGGCTGGCGGAGATCGCGCGGCGGCATAACCTGTGGGTGCTGGGCGGCTATGCCGAGCCCGGCCCCGGCCGACCGCGCAACGCCGCCAGCGTGATCGACCCGCGCGGTGACGAGGCGCTGCGGTACCACAAGATCCACCCGTTCACGTTCGGCGGCGAGGACGCACACTACGACGGCGGCGATGCGCTGCCCACGGCCGACATCGACGGCGTCCGCGTCACCCCGCTCATCTGCTACGACCTCCGCTTCCCCGAGCCCTTCCGCGCCGCGGCCGATCGCACGGATCTGTTCGTCGTCATCGCCAACTGGCCGGCGGCCCGCAGCGCGCACTGGTCGACGCTGCTGGCGGCGCGGGCGATCGAGAACCAGGCGTACGTGCTGGGGGTGAACCGGGTGGGTGAGGGGGGTGGATTGGTGTATGGGGGGGGGTCGGTGTTGCATGACCCGTGGGGGGGAGGGGTGGCGG
>Ga0138256_10000482_pt1 | contig 43473 bp, 27 predicted proteins | sample KNB2016incub_MG_FD_105486 | JGI IMG/M metagenome (GOLD analysis project Ga0138256, IMG submission 105486) | Active sludge microbial communities from wastewater in Klosterneuburg, Austria - KNB2014incub_MG | ecosystem: Engineered > WWTP > Activated sludge > Unclassified | place: Austria... | reverse complement strand
TAGAGGCGCCCCTATCGGGTCGCCATGGTGCCCGCCGTCGCGGGCACCCCGAAGTTTGAAGCGCCCGCGAAGGCGGGCGCAATGGCCGAAGGCCATCAGCCGGCCGGCTTCAGCCGCCGGTCTTTTCCGTGGCCACCCTCTGCAAGCACGCCTTAGGGCCGGCTCGACGCCAGCGGCAGGTAGACGCGGCCGGCGGCGCCCAGCACCGGGGCCGCCGTGGTGAGGCGGGTCCCGTCGGCGGAAGTGACCTCGAGCACGTTCGACACCCACGTCCCCGTACGGCCGGCGAAACGCGTGTCGAACGTCACCTCGATCGCGCTCCCGGGCGGTACGTCGCCCGTCCAGCGCAGCGTGCGTGTGGCGGCATCCCAGACCGGCGCCGGGCCGAGCGACGCGCGCGCCGAGTCGGGCTCGAATGTCAGGCCGCCGGGCAACGGATCCACGAGCGTGAGGCGCGCGCTGGTCGCCTCGGTGTTCAGCGCCCGCAGCACCCACGGGACGAGCTCGCCGGGCCGGGCGGCGCTGCGCGCGGAGCGCTTCGAGATCGTCGCCGCCGGGCGCTGCCGCACCGTGGCGACGGCGTAAAAGTCCGTCCGCGCCACATCCTTGGCGCGGACACGGGCAAGAACGACAAGGCGTGTCCCGTCCGGCACCGTGGGCCGCAGCGCCATCTGCCAAGCGAACGGCATGACCTGGCCGGGCTCGATGCGGCCCTGCCAGACGAGCTCGTCCTCGACGATGCGCAGCTCCGGCGACTGCGAGCCGGGCACGAGGTCGACGCCCGCCGGCAACTGGATCCGGACGTCGGCGTCGCGGGCGGCGATCCGGCCGTCGGTGGCGACGGACAGCTCGGCCGAGAAGGGCCGCCCGGGCACTGGGGCGTCCGTCGAGAGCGTCAGCTCGGTCGGGTCGAACGTGAGACGGTTGACGAGCACCGTCGCCGCCATGGATGTGTCGCCGACCCCCTCCGAGGAGAGCACGGCGTTCAATCGCAGCTGGCTGTTCGCGCTCAGGCTGGCGCCCGGCACGGCGTCCAACGCGAGTCGGGCCCAGCCGCCGGGTGACGTCAGACGCAGCGGCGTGCCCACGATCTCCGCGGCGGCCATCGACAGCGTTCGCCCGTCCGCCGCGTGCAGGCCGACGATCGCGCCGCTCACAGGCGCGTCGGGGGCGATCCAGAGTCGGATCGTGCCGTCCTGATCGAGCGAGGCGGCGGCGACGGGCTCCGGGCGAGCGCCGGGCGCCATCCACAGTACGGCAAAGCCGTCTCCGGACCGCTGGATGCGCGGCGAACCGAGCGGACGGCCCGGCCGCCACAGCACCGCGATGGCCGGCACGCCGGCCGCCGCCGGGCCGAGCGCCGGGTCAGGTCGCTGCACCGGCGGCGCGAAGGCGATCAGGCCGTCGTCCGTCACCCAAGTGCGCGTAACGACCTCCGCGAAGAACGGCGCCGGCACCCCGACCGGAACGGGCGGGCGCCCGCCGGCGCCATCGGCGGCCGGGAGCGCTGAGCCGCCGGGGGCGGGCGGCCAGTCGGCGGTCCGACGATCCGGAACGGCGACGTAGTCCTCGGCCGCCGGCGGAATTCGGACATCCCACGCCACGCTGGCGACATCCCATTGCACCCGGCCGCCGGTGACGCGGAGGCTTCGCTCGTCGGCCACGAGCGAGGGCGGCAGCGCGAGCGCGGCATGCGCGTCGACGGCCGCATCGCCGAAGTTGCCGACGAACAGTGTGACGCTCGTCGGCTGGCCGGAGCCGACGGCGTCCGGGGCAACGACGAGCCTTGAGGGCCGGAGGTCGAAGCGCCGGACATCGGTGGTGAAGTCGGCCGACCACACGTTCGGCGGCGCAAGGCCGTCGTCCGCGTACAGTCGGATGGCGCGGGCACCGGGCGTTGCGTCGGCCGTGATGACCAGCGGCACCTCAAGCATCAGCGTCGCGCCGGGTGGGACGGTGATCAGCAGGGTCAGCATGCGCGTCGTCGCGTCCCAGCGGCCATTCGGGCGCTCGGGAGGTTCGATGCCGGGCGGCAGCGCCAAACGGACGGTCGCCTCGGCAGCGGCGCGCCCGAGGTTCACGAGGGGCACCGTCAGCACGGCGGCCCGACCGGCCACCCATACGGCCGGCGCCGAGCGCATCGGTCCCGCGAGCGCCAGCACCGGTCCGCCGATTCGAACGCCGCTGCTGAGCATCGCTCGATCAACGGCATTCGTGTCGATCGTGGCCCGGACCACCGCCTGCTCCCCGGCCGTGACGTCCACGACGGCTTCGAATGCAATTGTGACCGTGACGTTCGGCGCCAGGTCGCCGGTCCAAAGCACCCCGTCGTTCGGGTCGGGCAGCCAGGCGGCCGCGCCGAGCGAGGCGGTCAGCGTATCCGTCAGCGGTCGGAGCCCGACGGGCAGCTGCCCGATCCGAACGAGCGGCGCCACCGCGCGAAGCGTTCCGTCGTTGACGACCTTGAGGACGACGCGGACGGGACCGGGAACGGCCAGCCGCGCGGGCACGACCTCGAGCGTCGAGCGGGACGACAGCCGCGGCGCAGCGACCTCGACGGCCGTCGTGGCCGTGATCGGCGCGCCGGCGGCGGTCAACGTGGCGGTCACGCTCTGGCGGCCGGCGGCCAATGCGTGCACGGTGGCCGGGATCGTCCAGTGGGCCGGCATGTCGGCCGGCAATCGGCCGCGCCACGTCAGCGCGCCGTCCTCGGCCTGCACCCAGCCGGCCGGCAGGTCTTCCACGGCCACGACCAGCCAGAGCGGTCGATCCAGGCGCAGCGCGGCGTCCGTGGCGGCGCGGGGACCAGCGGCGGTCACCGTCAGATCGACGGTCCCGCCGGTGCGCACGATGGCCGGATCGGCCCGCACGGTGAGTCGGGGCGGTGTCAGCCAGCCGATCAGACCGCCGAACATGCGCGCCAGCGCGGCCGCGTCGCCTGCACTCTCGGGGCCGAAGGCCACGTACGCGCGCCGACCGACAGGCGAGTCGACCGCCACGCCGGCGGCGTCGCCGCCGCGGTAGCTGAGAATCGGGCGCGCCTCCGGGATCGCCACCGCGACGACATCCGGCTTGTGGCGGCCGCCCTTGGGATACGCGCCGGGCGACGCAAGCCGGATGTTCAAGCCGTCAAGGAAGTCCAGGCCGGTCGCCGTGTTCGTCCCGGCGTCGGTGGCGACAAAGCGCGCGCCGAGGACGTCGCGAAAGAACATCGGCGCCAGCCGGGCCGATCCTTCGCCCGAATCCCACTGCCCGATGTCCTGACCGGTCACGAGCAGCCGGCGGCCGGCCGCGACCCACGCCGTCAGCCAGTCGGTGACCTCAAGATCGCCGCGAAGCCGCTCGAGACTGCCCGGCGAGCCGAAGAGATGGGACCAGACGACGATATCGTACGGCGAGCGATCCGCCGGCGGCGGAAGCGGATCCTTCGGCGCATCGATCGTCCAAACGTCGACGGCATCGCCGCGTGCATAGCCGGCGGTGTCGAGCGCGCGCGCCGCGTACGGCCAGATCCGCTGGCCGTCGCCCATCCAGGCGTCGGCATCGACGAGCAGGATGCGCGGCGCCGCGCCGAGCGTCACGTGCCACGGGCTTGCGGCCGGGACGGTGGTGGTGATGGATCGATGGCCGGCGGCCCGCACGCGGAGCAGCGCCGTGTCGGACGGCACGCGCAAGGTGAAGCGGCCGGCCGGATCCGCCACCGCCGAGACCGGGGCGTCGGCGGCCGGCGGGACGGTGCCGGCATCCGTTATCGGCGGCGGCGCGAGCGCGACGGCCGATGGATCCGTACCGGTATCCACGGCCTCGACCCGTGCCCCGCCGAGCGGCGCACCGAAGGCGTCGACGACCGTCCCGCTGAGCGCTGCGCCCGGCGCGGCCTCGAGCTGGATGTCGATCGCCGTCGTGACATCGTCCTCGACACCGACCGTCACCGGGTTCGTGGGTCCGGCGCGCCAGCCGGAGGCGCGCACCGCGACCGGCCAGCGGCCCGCCGGAACGGCCATGCCGAACGCACCGCTGGCGTCGGCGAAGGCGGTCCAGCTGGACGCGCCTTGACCGAGCGTCACCCGGGCGAGCGGAATGGGGCCGTCCGCACCGCGGATGCGTCCGACGACACGCCCGCTGAGCGCCGCGGCGGCGGCCGAACGATCCGCGGCCAGGCGACCGAAGCCGTACTGCGGGTCGGGTCCGGCGGCGCCGGCATCCGTCGCGGTGCGACGCAGGATCTGGGCGACATCGTCCGGCGTCAGGTCCGGCTGAGCGGCGAGCATCAACGCCGCGGCGCCGCTGACCTGCGGGGCGGCCATCGACGTGCCGTCCTTGCGATCGAAGCCGGAATCGAGACCGGCGGTGTAGACCTCGACGCCCGGGGCGACGACGTCCGGCTTGATCCGGCCATCCCAGGTCGGGCCGCCCAGCGAACGGCGCCAGGACCGGCCCGCATCGTCGACCGCGCCGACGGCGATCGCATCCGCCGCGGCGGCCGGCATTCGGATTGTCCCGGTCGGGCCGATGTCGCTGTCGTCGTTGCCGGCGGCAAAGACCGCGGTGATGCCGAGCTGACGCCACGCCGACAGGATGGGCGCAAACAGCGGGTCGACGCCGTTTTCGAGCGTCCACGAGGCATTGATGACATCCGGGGCGAGGTCGGGACGGGGTTCCTGCAGCTTGAGGTTCGTCGGCGCCATAAGCCATTCGGCGCTGCGAAGCAGGATCGCGTCGCCCGCTGCTCCTTGGTCGTCGAACGCGCGCACGGCAATCCACTCCGCCGACGGCGCAACGCCGTACGCCAGCGCGCGGTCCACGCCGACGGCCAGCGCGGCGACGGCCGTACCGTGTCCCAGACCGTCGCCGGGTCGGTTCGTGTACCCGACGAAATCGGCCCAGTCGTAGGAATGGTCGCCGTCGCGACCGCGGTAGCGACTGCTCAGGGCCGGATGGAGCCAGTCCACACCGGCATCGAAGATGGCGATGACGACGCCGTCGCCGGTGATGCCGCGCCGCCACGCCTCCGGCGCGCCGACGGCACCGAGCCGGCCGGCGGCGGCCGGCGCCGGCGGCACGATGCTCACCGAGCGCATCCGCGCCGCAGCGAGGCGGTGCCGACCCTCGACGGCGACATCCAGCACGCCGGGCGCGGCCCGCAGGCGCGTCGCGGCCGTTTCATCGGCCCACAGCGCGACGGCGTGCCCGACCGGAAACCGCTCGATGCGCGCGACATGGCCGGTGCGCCCGAGCTCGGCCAGCATGCCGTCCAGCGGTGCCAGGTCGGCCTCACCGGCCGCCACAAGGGCTGCCCAGACGTCGGCGCGGCGTGCGCGGCGGGCCAGGCGGCCGCTGTCGCCGGCAACGCCTGCGCGGATCGCGATCACGTCGGCCGGCTCGGCGGCACGGACGCGGACGATCATCGGCCGGAGCGTCGACGGGGGGGCCGGCGGCGGGGATAGCGGTGACTGCGGTGGCGACGGCGGCTGCGCGGCGGGCGGTGACGGCGGCTGCGCGGGCGACCGAGACGAAGCATGCACCGCCGCGGCGTGCGTACGCGCGCCAACGACCATCGCCGACCGCCCGGAGGCGGCCGGCGACAATGCAAGGAGTACAACGGCCAGCGCGCCGGCCCGCCCGAGAGGCGAGCCGGACGCGCGGCCGTGGAGCAAGCCCATCACACCATGAGGCTAGCGCAGACGACGGCCTTTCGGCTAGTCCCCCACCACTGAACACGCTCGTGGTGGCCCCCCGAGTGGGGAACCCCCAGACGCTACAGTGGGTAGGGTACTAGCTGCGGCGCCGGCGCTCGAACACGAAGCCGAGGGCGGCCAGACCGCCGAGCAGCGTCGCCAAGCCGCCGAGCGCGGGCGCGAGCGGCATGTCGGCGATGCCGGTGGCCGGCAGGCGAACGCTGGCACTGGCCTTGGCCGGAGCCTTGGCGCCGACCCGAACGAGGCCGAAGTCGATGCCGACGACATGGTTGCCGTTGACCTTCACGTGGTAGCGCGACGGGGTCGTGATCTTCCACTCGGCACCGGGTTGGATGAACACTTCGTACTCGCCGACGCCGAGGCCGTCGAAGCTGTAGTTGCCCGGTCCACCGGTGACCCAGACCTTCTGCAGACCGCCGCCATGAATGTTCACCCCGACGTGGTCGAGGCCGGGCTCCCCCGGATCGATGACGCCGTTCTGGTTCTCGTCGATGAACGCGACGCCCGCGATCGCGCCGAGCTTCTGCTCCTTGTCCTTGTGACGCTCGCTGCCGCCGCCGCTGCTCGGCTTGCGCGTCGCGGTCGGCATGGGCGTGGCGTTCGGGTCCACCGTCACGTTCGGGTCGGGCGTTGCGGTCATGCCCGGATCGGCCGTCGGCGTCGGGAGGGTCTGGCAGAACTCGGCCTTGTAGAAGAAGAAGTCCAGGCGGCCGTTGCCGGCCGGACCGATCTCCGCTTCACCGATCGTCTGGCTGGTCTCGCCGCGACACACCTCCCAGCCGTCGGGGCCGGAGACGATCTCGATCGTGTACTCCTCATCCGGACCGAGCTCGGCGACGTCGAGGCTGAGGAGCTGGAGGGCGTTGCCCTGAGACGTCGTCGTGCCCCGCCCGACCTCGTTACCGTCGATGTCGAGGACGATGAACTCGATCTCGGGCAGCGGGTCGGTGTCGGCATAGTCCGTGTCGCCCTGATCTTCGGACGAGTTCTGGCTGCTGCCGTTGCACGTCGGACAGTCGGGATCGGGGCCGCCGTCGACGTCGACATGGCCGATGATGATCAGCCCGATCGTGCCCTGCGCCGACGGGGCGGCATAGAGGCGGCCGCTGACGGTGCCGGTGAGGAAGAGGGCCGCCAGAACGGCGACGAGGGCTCGCAAGGGAAGCGTGGTGCGCATGGGTGCTCCGTCCTTTCAAACGTGGTCCATCTTGGCGAGCGGCCGTCCGGGCCGGCCCGCGTCGGATCGGTGGTCCCGCGCGGCCGATGCGCGCGGGTGGATTGCCTCGACTAAGCCTGCCGGCGGCGACGTTCCGCCACCATACCGAGTCCGGCAAGTCCGCCCAAGGCAAGGGCGAGCCCGCCGAACAGCGGCGCCATCGGCACGTCGGCGATGCCGGTCGACGGCAGGCGAGGGTTGTAGGCGCGCGGCGCCGGTCCGCGCGGGCGGCTGGTGAACCCGAAGTCTACCCCCTGGATCACGTCGCCGTTCACCAGGACCCGGTAGAACGACGGTGTCGTGATCTGTGCGCCGCCGCCGGCCACGACGAGCACGTTGTAGGTACCGGGAGCCAGATTCGAGAAGCTGAACTGCCCGGTCGGCAGCGTCTTGAAGACGAGGTCGAGCCCGTTGCCTTCGAGTCGGACGAGAACGTCGCCGATGCCGCCCTCCATGCCCTCGATGTGGCCGTTCTGGTTCTCGTCGATGAACGCGACGCCGCGGATCTCGCCACGGCCGCCCGTCGGCTGGCCGCCCTGAACGACGGCCGGGGCGACGGACTGTGCTGCGGCCGGCGCGCCCTCGGCGGGCTTGTCGTTGTCATCGTCATCACCGTCGTCGTCGCCGTCATCGCCATCGTCGCCGCCGTCATCCGGCCGAGCGGTCGCGGTCGGCTCCGACGGCATCGGCGTGGCGGTGGCATCGACCGGCGCCGTCGGTTCATCGGTGGGCCGGTCGCAGCCCAGGAAGAAGTGGAAGTCCTCACGCGCGCTGTCGATCACGAACGCGTCGAACGGGATCGTCCGAGTGCCCGACTCGCCGGTGCAGAGCTGCCAACCGGACGGCGGCGCTACGAGCTCCAGCGTATAGGACTCGTCGACGTCGATCGCCGGTACGGTGAATTGGGCGCGCTGCAGGCCGAGCAGCTGCGTCGTCACCGTGCGACTGACCTCGGCGCCCGCCATGTCGCGGACGACGAACTCCATCTCACCGAGCGGATTGCCCGCGGCAAACGACTCGTCCTCGGCGTCGTATTCGCCGTTGCACCCCGGGCAGTCGGCGGTGCCGCCTCCGGCGACGTCGACGAACGCCACGAGCGAGATCGTGAAGTCTCCGTCTTGCGCCGCGGGCGCCGCGTGCAGCGTCCCGGCCAAGCCGGCGGTCGCGAGAAGCGCGACCAGGATCGAGAGGAACAGTCGGAAGTGGGTACGCATGGGTTGGTCCATCCTTTGCAAGGGTCGAGCGGGGTCGTCGGTCAGCGCAGCCGTTCGGGCCGTAGGCCCGAGTGGCGCGAGAGGGGTCTTCGTCGGATTTGTCGGCCGCCGGCACCGAGCGCGGCCGCGAGTACGGCCAGGAGAACGAACGCGGCCGAGCGGGATGGCCGTGCGGCACCGGATCGGCCCGTTTGCGGGAACATGCGGGCGCTCGAAACGTCGCTCTTGGCGCCCTCGAGCGGGCCGGCAACACCATGGCCCGCGATTCGAACGTCCGTGTCCCCGCCGATCGCCTGGCCGGTCACACCGCCGATGGCGGCGGCGGGAGGTCGCTGGCTCTCGTCGGCGACCGAGCCGGCGTCAGGCGCGGCGGGCGCAGACGCCGTCGATGTTGGCGGTGCGGCCGTGACGTCGGCCGTGGCTTCGGCCGGTTCGGTCACCGCTCCCGGCACATCGGTGGTGGGCGTCGCGGCGTCCGCCAAGCGGCGGCAGCCGTGCGTGAGCGCCAAGCGGACGGCGGCGCGACGCGTCGTCCCGTCGAAGTCGGCCGCCACGACGGTGTTGTCCTGTGCCGTGGTCGGACAGAGCTGCCACGCCGGCGGCAGCGTGCGGAGCGTCACGGTGTACGCGCCCGGCTGATCGACGCGGAACAGCGTTTCCTGACGCCCCGGCTCGACCGCACGGGTGTGCATCGTCAGCTCGGTGCCGGAAGCGTCGGTCAGCGTGACGTCGAGCCGCGGCAGCGGGTCCCGCTCGGCAAAGAGCCGGTCACCCGATGAGAACGCGCCGTCGCAGCCGATGCAGTCCGGCGCGAAGGCGCCGTCGCCTTCGAGGTCAGGGAACAAGAGGACCGCGACCTCGGCCTGGTTCGACTGCGCCTGGCCGCGCGGCGCAAGGGGCGGATGGGGCAGCGGCAGGCCGACGTTCAGCCCCAGCGCGATCCCCAGCACCGCCGCAGCCAGCCACACCGCCGCACGCGCCCCGGCGATCGGGGCGGGACTTGGCGGTCGGTTGGATGACCAGAGCGGGCGTGAAGAGCGCATCGGATGGTCCTGCTTCGATCCGGTGTGGCCGCGAGCGGGCGGTTGTCCGCGCTGCGATCCCTGTCGACTCGGTTACCGTCACGTTAGTTAGAAACACGTTTAGAAGCCATGATGCACGGATTGTCCGCCGCTGTCCAACCGGACGATCCATGGCGCCCGGTGCGTGGCGCCGCCGCGAGCGACGACACCACGCACCTGTGGACGACCCCCCACCTCTTTCGGAGCCGGTCGAGCCGACACCGAAAGGAAAGCAAGCACGGACGAGAGAGGCGGGCAAGGGCTACGGCTCTAAACGCAAAACTAACTAAACGAGATTATAACCGAGAATCGGCGAACGTCAAGGGGGCGGTGCCACGAATCTCGGACGGTTCGATCGCAATCGGATTCGGATTCGAATTCGGATTCGCAATCGGGATCGCCGGTCGGCGCAAGGTGCAGCCGTGCGATCGTCGGGCTTCAGTCGCCGGCGGGTCTCCGCCAGAGCCACCAGAACCGCTCGGCCGGAAAGCGCCCGGCTTCGAGCGGACGCCCCGCAAAGGGCGCGGGGACGGTGTTCGGGCGCGCGGCGGCATCGGCGGCGGACAGCGATGCCTGCGCCGCCGGCTGGGGGGCGACGCCGATGCGTTCGAGCTCGTCGAGGAGTTGGGCCGCCCGCGTGCGCTGCCGCGCCGCTTCGTGCCAGCCATCGCCCCCGCGCTCCGGCTCGCGCACGAGGTCGTCGGCCGTGGCCTTCCAGACCGCAACGGCACTGCGCAGCTCACGGTGCAGCTTGGCGGCATACGCGTCCGGATGGAGCGCCGCCGCGGCATGCAGCCGGACCTCGAGCGCGCGGGCCTCCGCAGGAGCGACGGCGGCGAGGGCATCGAGCGCATCGAGGAGCACGCCGAGCGTGAGCGAGATCGGATCATGGCGGCCGCCGTGCTCGGCCATGACCGGCAGGAACAGGGCGTCGGTGGCCAGGTAGTCCGGCAGGCGCTCGATGAGGGCGCCGATGATCGCGATGCGGTCGGCCGTCGGCTGATCGGCGAGGTTCATGCGGCGCTCCGTGTCATGCCTCGGCCCGATCGACCGCCGCCGTGCCGTTGCGGGGCGCTTCGACCGGCTCGCCGACGCTGGCGGTCGCCGGCACCCCGGCCGCCGGCGCATCGGCCCGCGCGCGGCCCGCCGTCACGACCGCCTGTGCGAACGCGCGGAACAGCGGGTGCGGGCGCAGCGGACGGCTCTTGAACTCCGGATGGAACTGGCTGCCGACCATGAACGGGTGATGGGCCAACTCGGCCACGTCGACGAGATCGCGTTCGGTGTAGAGACCGCTCACGACGAGGCCGGCATCCACGAGCCGGGAAAGGTAGGCCGGGTTCACTTCGAAGCGGTGACGGTGGCGCTCCGTGATCAGCTCGGTGTCGTACGCGGCGGCGGCGCGCGTGCCGGGCACGAGGCGACACGGCCAGGCACCGAGGCGCATCGTCCCACCCATGTCCGTGACGTTCAGCTGCTCGGGCAACAGATCGATGACGGGGTTCTTCGTGGCCGGGTCGAACTCGGTCGAGTTGGCGTCGTCCGTGCCGAGCGCATGGCGGCCGAGCTCGATGACCATGATCTGCAGGCCGAGGCAGAGACCGAGGTAGGGCACATGCTTCGTTCGGGCGTGCCGCGCCGCGGCGATCTTGCCCTCGATGCCGCGGCTGCCGAAACCGCCCGGGACGATGATGCCGTCGGCGCGCTCGAGAGCGTCGAGGTTGCGGCCGCGCTCGAGGTCCTCCGAATCGATCCATGCGATCTGGAACCGCACCCCTTCGCCCCAGCCGGCGTGCTGCAGCGCCTCTTCGACGCTCTTGTACGCATCGTGCAACTCGATGTACTTCCCGACGAGGGCGACGGTGAAGCACGGCTTGGGCGCCCGGATGCGGTCGACCAGGTCGCGCCACTGGCTGAGCTCGGGCGGCCCGACGCGCAGGCCGAAGTGGCGGACGACGAGGTCGCCGAGGCCGGCCGCCTCGAGCTCGAGCGGCACGCTGTAGATCGTGTCGGACGTGACGGCCGGCACGACGGCCTCGACGGGGACGTCGGTGAAGAGGGCGATCTTGTGCCGCAGGTCGTCCGCCACCGGCTTGTCGGACCGCGCGACGATGACGTCCGGGTTGATCCCGATGCCGCGCAGCTCCTTGACGGAGTGCTGGGTGGGCTTCGTCTTGAGCTCGCCCGTCGCCTCGAGGTACGGCAGCAGGGTCAGGTGGATGTAGAGGACGTTCGGCGGGCCGATGTCGATCCGCATCTGCCGGATCGCCTCGAGGAACGGCAGCGACTCGATGTCGCCGACCGTGCCGCCGATCTCGACGATCTGGACGTCGGCGCCGGACTGCGCCGCGGCAAGGCGGATGCGGCGCTTGATCTCGTTCGTGATGTGCGGGATCGTCTGAACCGTCTTGCCGAGGTAGTCCCCCCGCCGCTCGCGGGCGATGACCTCCGAGTAGACCTGGCCGGTCGTGATGTTCGCCGCCGGCGGCAGGTCCTCGTCGATGAAGCGTTCATAGTGGCCGAGGTCGAGGTCGGTCTCGGCGCCCTGTTCGAGAACGAAGACCTCACCGTGCTCGAACGGGCTCATCGTTCCGGGATCGACGTTGATGTACGGGTCGAGCTTCTGGATGGAAACCCGCACACCGCGCGCCTTGAGAAGGCGGCCGACGGCGGCGGCGAGGATGCCCTTGCCCAGCGAACTCGTCACGCCCCCGGTCACGAAGATGTAGCGCGTCTTGGGATCCACGGCCCGGTGCTCCTTAAGCGGTTCGCTGCGGCGAGCGATCGTTCACCGGGGTTCGATGATAGCGGGGGTGGCAGCGGTCGGCCAGCGGTCGATCGTCAGCGACGGCGTGCGAAGCCCGGACGTGTCGAGGCCCACGCCAGCAGGCCAACCACGACGAGAAGAGCGAACACCCCCATGCCGACGCCGGCGGCCGAGATCCCGCCCGTGGGCGTCGCCGGCTCGGCTGTCGGAAGCGGGCTCCGGGTCGGCGGCGTGACACCGTTCGCCGACGTCGGCGCCGCGGTCGTCGTGCGAGCGACGGTGTCGGACACGGCCATCGTCGTGCGGGACGGCATGCCCGCCGTGATGTCCGCGGTGCTCGTCGGCAACGCCGTGGCCGTGACCGCGGTTGTCGCGGTGACGACTTCGGTGGCGGCGGCCGCGACGGTGACCGTCGCGGCCGGCAACGTGGGCGGCAACGTAGGCGGTACCGTAGGCGGCACGGTCGGGGCCGCCAGGTCGTCGACCCCGTCGTACATCCCGAAATCGAGCACCCAGACGAAACCGAACCGCGTCGGCGCTGCGCCCACCCCGACCTCGCGGAACTGGGCGTCGAGCATGTTCGGACGATGGCCCGGGTCGTCCATCAGCCACTGGAAGCCCTCTTCCACCGTCGAGCGGGCGACGAAGTTCTCGCTCGTGCGCACGCCGCTGTGCCCGGCGCCGTAGCCGGCATCGGCCATCCGCTGCCTGGCGGAGCGGCCGTCGAGGCCGGTGTGGGAGTAGTGGTTGTTCTCCGCGACCTCGCGGGCGTGGGCGGCGGCAACCGCGGCAAGGAGCGGGGACGATCGGTACGGCCGCAGGCCGTTGGCCGTGCGGGCGGCGTTCAGGCGGCCGAGCATGTCCTCGGCGGCGGCAGCGGTGGCGGGTTCCTCGGCGCTGGCGCGGCGGGTCGCGCCCGCGGCGGCCGGCAGGAGCGGCGGTGCGAACAGGGCCGCGGCTGCGGCGGCGGCTGCGAGCGCGAAGGCAAGCACGGCGGGGCGGTTCCAACGGGCACGGAAGGCGGGGCATGCGGCCATTCGCGGGCTCCTGCGGGCACGGCGGCGGACGGGAGCCAATGATCGTCATCGCCTCACCATATCGTCAAGCCGAACCGCGTCACCGCACGCCGAAGGGCAGGAAGATCGGCTCCCGCACGCCGCATTCCGCCATCCCGTGCCCACGCGCGTAGATGCAGACCGGCGGCGCATCGAAGTCGATCGTCGTCACGTTGCCCTCGGGACCCCTCAGGCCGGCGGACGGTCCGCCGAGCCCCTCGACCGCCACCTGGCGCCGCCCGGTGATCGCATCGCGCCCGGCGCGCAGCACCGCGGAAACGGCCACCGCGCCGGATTCCGCCTGCTCGACCGGCTGGAGCCACAGGACCTCCGGGAACGTGACGTCGGCGGTCGGGACGGTCTGGACGAGGTCCCAGTCGCTCGTCGCCAGGGCGATCCTCGTCTCCGCCGTCGTCGGCGCACCGGGCACCTCCGTGCGCTCGAACACCTCGTTCAGGATCGCCGGAAGGTCCGTGCCGCTGTCGGACGACGAGCGGAAGAGCCAGCCCGGGGAGTTGCATCGGCCGAGCCGTCCTTGAGAACGGCGTGTCGCAACGACGGCGACGGTGGCACCCGTGTCCCGAACGCGCTGGCAAGCCGCTTCGTACGCCGTGGTGGCGGGCTGCGCCCCCCCGCCGCACTCGGAGCCGCCGCTGTCGACGACAACGACAACCGGCGCCGGGCGGTCCGTCGCCGGAGGGTGGTCGACGAGCGCTTGGCGGGCGAGGTCGAGCGCGCCGAGCATGTCGCGCTGCTTGGTTACCGGGAAGTTCGCCAGGCCGGCACGCCACGCGTCGTGGGCGGCTGCGCCCGACGCGAGCGGCGCCGGGACGGTGGCCGGACAGCCGGCCAGCACCGTCCCGAACCGATGGCTGCCCGCCGATCCGACGCGATCGGCAAAGGAGGCCAGCGCCAGGTGCAGCGAGTGGAGGAACACGTGCGCGTGGGGATCGATCTCCGCCAGCGCGCTGGACGGATCGGCGACGACGAGGACGTCGCGCTGTGAGCGCTCGCCGGAACAGCGCCACCGCCATGAGAGCGTCAACCGCACGGTGCCGCCGATCGGCACGGCGGCGGGGTCGGTGGTGGCGGCGGCATCGACGATCGAGCACGGGCCCTCCGCCGACGGCGTGGCGGGCGGCGGCTGGGCGCGGGCGATCGGCACGGGCGGCCGGGCGGCGGCCTGCGCCAGGACCATCGACGCGGCGAGCGCCGGGATCGCGAGGGCTCGGACGAGGGTTCGGGTGACGGTGGTGAGGGCTGGCATGGCGGACTCCTGCTTCCGAGGTTGCGTCCGGACGTCGCTCCGGTCCGGCACGCCGGACTCGCACGCCCTTCATCCGACTTTGTCACCCCAATGGGCGCTTCACGTTCCCCCGCCGCCGCGAATCCGGCACATGGCCGCGATCCGCGGCACACGGCGGTCGTTCGGCGTCGCAGCGTCGCCATCGTGCCGTCGAACATCTGTTACAATCCCGCCCATGTCCACCGCCACCACCTACGTCAGCCTCGACCTCGAAACCACGGGTCTGAACGCCGACCGCGACGCGATCATCGAGGTCGGCGCGGTCAGGTTCGCCGACGGGCGGATCCTCGGCGAGTTCACGTCCCTGGTTCAACCGGGCATCGCGCTGTCCCACCGGATCGAGCAGTTGACCGGCATCCGAACGATCGACCTCGTGGAGGCGCCGCCCATCGGCCCGGTCCTGGCCGAGCTCACCGCGTTCGTCGGGGCGGCGCCCGTCGTCGGGCACAACGTGGGCTTCGACCTCGGATTCCTCAAGCGCGCCGGATGGACGCCGCCGGGCGATGCGATCGACACGCACGAGTTGGCGACGATCCTCGTCCCGGAAGCCCGCCGCTTCAGCCTCGGCCATCTGGCGGCGTTCCTCGCCCTCGACGGCGACCCCAACCACCGCGCCCTGCCCGACGCCCGAACCAGCCGCGCGCTGTTCGAAGCGCTCGTCGAGCGCGCCCGGCGCCTCCCGCCGGCCACCTTGACCGCCATCGAGCGCCTGTCGACGCGCACTCGGTGGGGCTCCGGCCGCGTGTTCATCGCCGCCGCGGCCGACCCGCTGCCCGCCGCGATGCCGCGCCAGATCGGGTCGGCTTCACTTGGCGCCGCGCTGAAGAGCAGTCCGCGCCGCGTCGACATCGACGCCGCCACGGTGGGCGCACTGCTCGCGCCGAGCGGGGCGCTGGCGAGTTCCTTGACCGCGTACGAGGATCGGCCCGGCCAGCAGGCGATGCTGGCCGAGGTCGTCCGGGTGCTGAACGACGGCGACCAAGTGCTCATCGAGGCCGGCACCGGCACCGGCAAGAGCCTGGCCTACCTCCTCCCGGCGGCGGCCTATGCGCTGGCGAACGGCTGCCCGGTCATCGTCAGCACCCATACGATCACGCTGCAGGATCAGCTCGTCTCCAAGGACCTGCCGCTCGTGCGGTCGCTCACGGACGACGGGCTGCGCTTTGCGATGCTGAAGGGACGGGACAACTACCTCTGTCGCAGCCGGCTCGACACGCTCCTCCAACGCGACGACCTGGATGCCGAGACCGTGCGCGCCTTGGCCAAGGTGCTCGTCTGGGCACCGACCACCACGACCGGCGACCGCGTCGAGCTCGCGCTGCGGCCCGAGGACGAGCGCACGTGGCGGCAGCTCTGCGCCGACGGCGGCGCGTGCACGGGCGACCGCTGCGCCTACGCCGCCCGCGGCGAGTGCTGGCTCCACCGCGCCCGCAGCCGAGCCTTTGCCAGCCACATCGTCGTGGTCAACCACGCGCTGCTGGCGAGCGACATGGTGCAGGCCGACAGCGGCCGCGGAATCCTGCCGCCCTACAAGCACCTGATCATCGACGAGGCGCACCACTTGGAGGACGTCGCCACCGACGTGCTCAGCTTCTCGGCCGGGCGGACGCAGCTGCAGGATGCCGTAGCGGCACTGGCAGCCAAGAGCCGCGGCACCCTGGCCACGCGTCTGACGACGGCGCTCGAGCTGTTGCGGATGGCGCCGATCACGCGCGCCGCCGCCTCGGCCCTGCTGGATCAGCTGGCGCGCATGACCGGCGGCCGCGCGGACGCCGATGCCGGCGTCGGCCGGCTGTTCGACGCGCTCGCGGAGTTCCTCCAGGTGACGGACGAGCGCCGGATCGTCGACAAGCGGATCACCGAGGCCGTCCGCCACAGCCCGGACTGGTCGGCCGTCGAGCTGGCCTGGGACGACGCGCGCACGGCGCTGGCGGCGATGCACGATGCCGGCCGGCGGCTGCTCGGCGGCATCGTGACGATCGAAGGCGACCTGACGGACGGCGACCCGATCGTCGCCGACCTGCGCGACGCCCTCGGCGCGCTCGAGACGCTCATCGAAGGACTCGACCGCGCCGTCGCCTCGCCGCGCGGCGACGACGTGGTCTGGGCCGCCGCCGACGGCCAGGGGCGGCAGGCGCTGCACGTGGCGCCGCTGGAGGTTGGGCCGACGCTGGCGCGGCAGCTGTTTGCCGACAAGGAAACGCTCGTCCTCACCTCGGCCACGCTCCGGGCGCCCGACTTCGACTTTGCCCGCGATCGGCTCCAGCTGCCGGACGCGGCCGATCTCGTCGTCGAGAGCCCGTTCGACTACGAGCGCCAGGCGCTCCTCTACGTCCCGACGGACATGCCCGAGCCGAATCGGCCGGAGCACCAGCGCGCCCTCGACCGCGCGCTCATCGCGCTCGGAACGGCGATGCGCGGGCGGACGATGGTCCTCTTCACGTCGCACGCTTCGCTCCGCGAGACCTACCACGCCATTCGCTCGCCGCTCGGCGACGCCGGGGTCACGGTGATCGGCCAAGGGCTGGACGGCTCGCGCAACACGCTGCTCGGCACGTTCGTCGACCCCGAGACACCGACGATGCTGCTCGGCACGCGCTCGTTCTGGGAGGGCATCGACATCCCCGGCGAAGCGCTCAGCTGCCTCGTGATCACCCGCCTGCCGTTCGACGTCCCGACCGACCCGCTGTTCGCCGCGCGCTCCGAGCGGCTGGACGACGCGTTCAACGATCTCTCGATCCCGCAGGCGCTCCTCCGGTTCCGCCAGGGCGTCGGCCGGCTGATCCGCACCCGCGCCGACCGCGGCATCATCGCCGTCCTCGACGGCCGGGTCATGACGAAGCGCTACGGCAGCACGTTCCTCGACGCGCTGCCGGAGATGACCCGCCGCCGCGCGCCGCTGGCCGATCTGGCGTTCATCGCCCAGGATTGGATGGCGATGGAAGCGACAGCCGGCCGCGCGGCAGACGCCGTGGCGAATCTGGCGTCGTGAGGCGCCTGTCCTGTAAAGTTGTTCGGATTCAATGACGAAGGGATGGACAGACGATGATCGAAGCCGCTCAACTGCGCCGGGGCATGGTCGTCGACCTGGACGGCGCCTTGTACGAGTGTATCGACCAGAGCCTAATCAAGATGGGCCGCGGCGGCGCAACCGTCAAGGCCAAAATCCGCAACCTCGATAGCGGCGCCCAGTTCGAGCGCTCGTTCAACTCAAACGAGCGCCTTCAGGACATCCGGCTAGAGAACCGCCGCGTGCAATACCTCTACACCGACGGCGACCTGTTCCACTTCATGGACCTCGAGTCCTACGAGCAGCCGGTGATCCCCCGCGACCAGATCGGCGACGCCGCGCCGTGGCTCATCGAGAACATGGAGCTGCAGCTGGCGATGCATGAGGGCAAGGCCATCCGCATCGAGCTGCCGACGACCGTCGACATCGAGGTGGCCGAGGCGCCGCCCGGATTCAAGGGCGACACGTCCTCGGGCGGCACGAAGCCCGTCAAGCTGGCGAACGGCGTGATGGTGAACGTACCGTTCTTCGTCGAGACGGGGTCGATCCTGCGCATCGACACGCGGACGGGGGCGTATGTGACGCGGGTCAAGGGGGCATAGGCTCTCACGATGCCGCGGCCATGATCCCACGCCCATGATGCCGGGCCGTGGTCGGGGGCGTCACGGGGTCGTTGGTGGCCACCGGCATGGCCCGGGGGGGCGCGTCCGGACGGATACGTCGCCCGCGCCGGCCGCCTCGAGGACGGCGCGGACGGCTATGGCCGCCCGATCGTTGGCCTGCGCCAGCACGTCGGCCTCGCAGGCGCCCTCCACGATGCGGGTGAGGGCGTAGCGCTCGGCGCGGGACTGGAGGTCCGGGTCGACCGGGCCGAAGAGGCTGCGGCGCAGGTCGTAGACGCGGGAGCGCTCGACGTCGAGCGCGGCGCCGAGGATCTCGGGCGCCGGGAGCTCGACGGTCACCGACTCGGCTTCCGGCCCGAACGGCTCGCCCGAGCGGCGTTCGATGTCGACATCCCCCGCTCGCAACTTGGACAAGTCGACGCCGGCCCGTACCTGGCCGTTGGCGATGTAGAGCAGCTCGGTCGAGCCGATCGTGAAGCCGCCGATCTCGCGGGACTGCGACTCCGAGACGACGGTCTCGAGCGTGTAGACCATCGTCGTCAACTCGGCCGCCTCCTGCAGCCGCTCGACGATGACGGCCTTGGCGGTCAGCGCCGGCGTCGGGTTCGGCCGCGGGCTGAACGCGTTCGAGACGTCGTCGAGGAAGGCGTCGCCGCGGCGGTACAGGCCGTAGAGGATCAGCGCGGCGACGACGAGAAGCGCACCGACGCCGGCGACGAAGACGGCGGCGGCGATGACGGGCCACGAGCGGCCGGGGCGTGGGAGGCGCGAGGGGTGCGAGACGTCGTCGCCTGGCGAGCGGGTCGGCGTCGGCGAGGCCGCGAGGGGCGGCGTGCTGCGGAGGGTCGGGGGACGGCGGTCGGAGGGGTCGTCGGTCGTCATCGCACTAGAATAGACGGGCAGGCGCTGCGCGACCAGCGGCGAACTGCAAACTCTCAGGGGACTAGCGTGCACGTCCACATCCTCGACCTGAACTTCATGGCCCTCGACCACGCCGTCGCCGCGTTCGCCGTCGAAGGGCCGGACGGGTGGGCGCTCGTCGAGACCGGGCCCGGATCGACACTGCCGGCGCTCGTCGAAGGGCTGGCGGCGCTCGGCGTCCATCCGGCCGAGCTGGCCGGCGTGCTCGTGACGCACATCCACCTCGACCATGCCGGCGCGGCGGGATGGCTGGCGCGGCAGGGCGTGCCGATCCACGTCCACCCCGTCGGCGCGCCGCACCTCGTCGACCCGTCGCGCCTCATCGCCAGCGCGACGCGGATCTACGGCGACGCGATGGACCGGCTGTGGGGAAACATTCTGCCGGCGCCCGACGATCGGGTGATCGCGGTCGAGGACGGCGCGACCGTCGCGGTGGCCGGGCTCACGTTCCGCGCGATCGCCACGCCCGGCCACGCCAAGCACCACCACGCCTGGCGCGTCGGCGACGCGCTGTTCACGGGCGATGCGGGGGGCGTGCGGCTGCCGGGCAGCCGGCTGGTGGCCGTGCCGGCGGTGCCGCCGGAGTTCGATCCCGACGCATGGCGGGCGACGATGGACCGACTGGTCGCGGAGTGCGATGCCCTGCCGACGACGACGCTCTACCTGACGCACTTCGGCGCGGTCGCGGACGGCCGATGGCACTTCGAGCGCCTGCGCGAGGAGCTGAGCGACGTCGTCGCCTTCATCGGCGCGCGGCAGGGCGAGGGTTTGGAGCGCGACGCGATCCTGCAACTTTATGTCGAGTGGTCGCGGGCGCGCGCGTTGGAGGCGGGCGTGGACGCGGCGGAGTTGGCGCGGTTCGAGGCGGCGAACCCGTTCGGGGTGAGCGTGGACGGGGTGCTGCGGTGGTTGGGGAGGCGAGCAGGGTAGCGATCCGCCGGATGTGCCTAGCGCACCCCCTCCGCCCCGAACACCCCCATGTGCCCCAGATCATCGCTCCCCGCCACCGCCACCCGCACCTCCGCCCCCGCCGGCACGCCGTCGATCACCGCCTCGACGCCCGGCGACCACTGGACGGCGCGGTAGACCGGTTCGCCCGCCAGGCGCCAGGCGACGTAGTAGCCTTTGATGTCGGGACTCGCGAGCGCATCCCACGTGACCCGCAGGCGCTCCCCTCCCGCGGCTCCCGACGCCCCCGCTCCCGCCCCGGCCGTCCCCGCCTCCACCACGAGCCGCGGCGCCGCCGCCTCGCCGACCGGCGCGAGGGCCAAGTTGGCGATGACGGCGACGTTCAGCCGGACGACGGCGGCGTGGTAGGCCGGGTCGAGACGGTCGGCGGTGTCGGAGGCGGCGTGCCGGCGGGCCGCATCCTCGACGGCGTCCATCAGACGGATCGCCGGGAAGCCGGCATCCGTGAAGGCCAGATGATCCCCGCCTTCGGCGTCGATATCCGCCGTCGGAACGGGCGCGACGGCCAGCGGCCCGGCGGGCGACGCCAGCGCACCTGCATACCGTCCGGCGATGACGGCCGCGTAGCGCGCCAAACGCCGGGAAGGCCCCTCGTCCGCGCCGCCCGAGAAGGCGCGCACGCTCGCCGGCTGCTGCGCCCCACCGGCGCCGGCCGCGCCGCCGACGATGTCGTTGTTCAGCACGGCGACGATCCCGAGGCCGAGCGCGCGCGCGTGGGCCGCGTGGTGCTTGGCGCCGAACTGGCCCTCCTCCTTGGCGGCGGTCGCCAGCAGCCGCACCGTGGCATCCCACTGCCGTCGGCCCATGACCCGCGCCAGCTCGAGGAGCGCCGCCGTGCCCGACCCGTTGTCGGACGCGCCCGGCGCGTCGCTCGCCCCGTCGTCCTGGGCGGTCGTGCGGGAGTCGTAGTGGGCGACGACGTAGACGAACCGCTTGTCGCGCCCGATGCCGGTCAGGGTGGCCACGACGTTCTGCTGCTCCGTCGAGCGTCCGGCAAACGTCAGCGGGAAGGGCTCGGCTTGGGCCACGATCTGGCTGGCCGAACCGCGCCCGATCTGCTCGAAGGTCTCGCGCAGCCACTGCCGCGCCGCCCCGACGCCGCGTGCGCCGCCCTCGGGGCTCGACAGCGCATGGCGCGTGCCGAACGAGGCCAACTTGGCGACGTCGGCACGCAGGCGGTCGGCCGAGACGGCGCCCATCAGGTCGACGATCGCCGGATCCGTCGGCGGCGGGCCTGCCGCGGCCACCGCCGCGCTCGGCCGCGGCGTCGGCGCCGGCAGCCCTTCGGCCGGCAGGGGGATGCCGTTGGATGGCGGCGCCACCCCACCGCCCCCCGGCGCAACGGACGATCCGGCAGCGCTGCCCGCCGTCGGTGGGCTCACGACGCCCGGCGGGCCGAGCGTGTACGTCGGCAACGCACCCGGCGCAACCGGCGCCTCGGCCGTGCCGGCGACGACGTTGGCGGCCGTCGACTCGGCCCGCTCGTCGGGTGCAGGAGCGCCGCGGCAGCCGGCGGACACGGCGAGGGCCGCGGCTGCGGCAATCGCGACGGAACGCGCGGCCAAACGGCGTCGAACCGGGTGCGGGTCGATCGGCTGAGGGATCCGCGTGTCGTCGATGATGGGCATGCCGGCGATTATACGGTTCGAACCCTGCGCCTGGGGTGAGGACGCGCTAAGATTCCGGCCGCATCGTCGTCCTGCCTGTCGGGGGGAGAGCCGTGGCGGCGCGACCGGTCCTGCAACCACCATCGGCCATCCGCGCGGGGCGAATCCGACCGGCGTCGACCGCACGGCGCCGGCGCGGTTCATGTTGAGCCCACGCGCCGTCGTGTCGCTTGCCGCACCGGACGCAGCAGGCGACGGCCCGATCGACGTCGTCGTCCTCTCGCCGCACTTCGACGACGCCGCGCTCTCGCTCGGTGCGGCGCTCCACCGCTGGACCGCCGACGGGCAGCGCGTCGTCGTAGCCACGCTGTGCGGCGGCGCACCCGCGCCGGGTCCGCTCTCGCCGTTCGCCGCGGCCCACCACGCCCGCTGGGCCGCGGCTGCCGGCGCGCAGTGGGGCGATGCCGCGGCCGTCGTCGAGGCGCGTCGGGTCGAGGACCGGCACGCGAACGCGATCCTCGGCGCCGAGAGCTGGACGTTGGATGTCGCGGACGCGATCTATCGCACGATCCACCACCGCGGCCGCTCGCTCTGGCCTTACGCCGATGAGACGGCGCTCTTCGGCACCCCTCACCGTCGCGAGGCGGCGCTCGGCCGGGCGGCGGCCGACACGCTGGCCGGCATCGGCCCGCTGGCGCCGGACGTGCGGTGGCTCGTCCCGCTGGCGATCGGCGGGCACGTGGACCACCGCATGGCCCGCGCGGCGGGTGAGCTGGCGGCATGGCGGGCCCGCCGTGCGGTCCGGTACTTTGCCGATTACCCGTACGCCCGCACCCCCGGCGCCGCGGCCCGCGCGCTCGCCGCCGAGCCGAGGTCGCTCCTGGCCGTCGACGACACGCTGGCGGTCGGCGACGACGACGTCGCGGCCAAGGTCGCGGCCGTCGCGGCCTTCCGGTCGCAGCTGTCGACGTTCTGGCCGAGCGACGCGGCCATGGAGGCGGACGTGCGCGGGTGGACGGAGCGGGTGTGGCGGGGGGTTGAGGAGGGGGTCGAGGAGGTGAAGTGAGCCCGGCGGCGGCGCTCGGCTGCCGGCGCTCGCTCCGCTCCCGGCCGAAGTTGCGGTTCGAAGCAGCGCCACACGGCAATCGTGTTCGCTCGACGCGTTCTTGGAAAAACCCGCCCGCCGCGTTATGCTCCGCTCCGTCTCGCCGCAGCAGACACGTCCGGCCCGGCCCCGCGCGCGGCCAAGCCACGCCAGCCGGGCCGCATGCTGCCCCGCCGGGACGCAAGCCGCCCATTCGCACGACAAGACCATCGGCGCGCCTCGTCCGCTTGGGCGCGCCGTGTCCGACGCAGGGGGATTCACGATGTCCGGATCGACGAAGTCCAGTCTGGAAAACGGCGTTGCGCTCGTCACCGGCGCCGGCAGCGGCATCGGCCGGGCGACGGCGCAGGCGTTTGCGCGGGCCGGCGCGTGCGTGGCGGCAGCCGACATCTCCGCCGCCGCCGTCGAAGAAACGACCGCCCTCATCCGCCAGGCCGGCGGTTGCTGCACGCCGATCGTTGCCGACGTGACGGACGAGGCCAGCGTTCAGGCGATGATCGACCAGGCAAGCGCGATCGGCGAGCTGCGCGCGGCGTGCAACTGCGCCGGGATCGCCGGCGCGGCGGCCAAGATCGGCGACTACCCGCTCGACGAGTGGAACAAGGTCGTGGCGATCGACCTGACGGGCGTCTTCCTGTGCATGCGCGCCGAGCTGCAGGCGATGGCGGGGCACGGCAACGGCGGCTCGATCATCAACATCGCCTCGATCGCCGGACACGTCGGCTTGAACGGGGCGGCGCCGTACGTGGCCTCCAAGCACGGCGTCATCGGCCTGACGCAGACCGGCGCGCTGGAGTATGCCGGCGCCGGCGTGCGCGTGAACGCCGTCGCGCCCGGCTTCGTGGTGACGCCGATCCTGTCCAAGAGCGGCATCCCGTTCGACGAGGCGGCGCAGGCCAAGCTGGCCAGCCGCCATCCGATGAACCGCCTCGGTCTGCCGGAAGAGATCGCCGAGGCCGTCGTGTGGCTGGCATCGGACGCCTCGGCGTTCGTCACCGGCACGACGCTGAACGTCGATGGCGGGTACCTGGCGCGCTAGCAGCGCACTGAGCAACGATCGTGTCGAACGATCGGCCCGACGCGGGCGAACCGGCGGCACCGACCATCCCCGTCACCGCCGAGATCGTGACGATCGGCGACGAGCTCGTGCTGGGCGAGTCGCTCGACACGAACGGCCGGGATCTGGCCCGCGCGCTGCGCACGATCGGCGTCGCCGTGACGCGCCAGACCACGGTCGGAGACGCCGTCGAGGGCGTGGCCGCCGTGATCCGCGAAGCGGCGGCGCGCGCCCGGATCGTGGTCACGACGGGCGGCCTCGGGCCGACGTTCGACGACCCGACGCGCGAAGCCGCAGCGCTCGCCGCCGGCGTCCCGACGGTGTTCCAACCCGATCTCTGGGCGTCGATCACGACGATGTTCGAGCGCTTCGGCCGCGTCCCGACGGACAACAACCGCGCACAGGCATTCGTGCCCTTCGGAGCGCACGTCATCCCCAACCCGGTCGGGACGGCGCCGGCGTTTGCCCTCGACGTCCGCGGCGCGTGCGTGATCTGCCTGCCGGGCGTGCCGCGCGAGATGCGCTACCTGACCGAGCATGCCGTGCTGCCGCTGCTCGTGGCGCGCTTCGACCTGACCGAACGGCTCTGGCTGCGCACGCTGCACTGCGCCGGCATCGGCGAGTCGGCGCTGGATGCGGCGATCCACGACGTCGTCACCGCGGTACCGCAGGGCGGGGCGCTGGCGGTCGGGCTGGCGGCGCACCTTGGCGTCGTCGATGTCCGGCTGACGGCACGCGCGGCGAGCGCCGCGGAAGCGGACGGACGCATCGCGCCCGTCGAGGCCGCGATTCGGGAGCGGCTCGGCGACGCCGTTTTCGGGGCGGACGACGACACGCTGCCCGGCGTGGTGGCCGCCGCCCTCGCCGCACGCGGCTGGCGTATCGCCGGCGTGGAGGCGGGCGTCGGCGGGGCGCTGGCGGCGGCGCTGGCAGGGGCGGGCGATGTGTGCGCAGGCGTCGAGGTCGTGACGGACACGCTCTCCGCCGCGGCGCTCGAGGCCGCCGTGGCCGCCGCCCGCCGCTCCCGCTCGGTCGAGGTCGTCGTCGGCGTCAGCCTGCGGCGGGCGGGCGATCCGGCGCACCCATTGCCCGAAGCAGGGCGGATCGATGTCTGCCTCGCCACACCGCACGGCACGACGACGACGACGTTGACGCACGCCGGCCACCCGGACAGCGGGCCGAGCCGAGCGGTGGCGGCGGCGGTGGATGGGGTGCGTCGCACGATCGGGTGAGGGCCGTCAGCGATCGCGCGTGCGCGGGCCGGCGGCCTGGATCGCCAGGAACTCGCCGACGTTTTCGATCGTCAACAAGCCGACGAGCCGGCCGTCGGACTCCACGGGCACGACCTGGATGCGGGCGCCCTGCATCCGGCCCACGACGTCGATGAGCGGTTCGTCGGCATGGGCGCGCGGGAAGTCGCGTCGCATGAGGTCGGCGACGGGCGTGTCGAGCGCCTGGCGGTGGAGGGCGGCGAAGAGTTCGGTGCGCAGCACGACGCCGACGAGCACGTCGTCATCGACGACCGGGAAGTCGGCTTGGCTGCCGGAGAGGATCAGCGTCGTCACGCGATGCAGCGGGTCGGACGGTGCGACGACGTCGAAGCGCGTCAGCATCGCCGCTCGGACCGGGATCCCGCCGAGGGCGGCCTGCGCCTGCACCGCGCCGGCCTCCTGCCCGGCTGCGATCCAGACGAAGAAGGCGATGAACAACAGGATCGGGTTTCCGAACAGGCCGAGCAAGCCGAACAGGAGCGCGATGCCCTGACCGAGACTGGCGGCCACGCGGGTGGCGTGGGCGTAGGGCAGGCGCAGCGCCAGGAGGGCGCGCAGGACGCGGCCGCCGTCCATCGGGAACGCAGGGATCATGTTGAAGACGGCCAGCGAGAGGTTGATCACGGCCAGCCGCTCCAGGAGCGGGCCGGTGGCCGTGCTCAGGCCGGCGAGCGGGATCCATGAACCGGTCGCGCCGAGCCAGGCGAAAAGCGCGGCGAAGATGGCCACGTTCACGAGCGGTCCAGCGACGGCGACGACGAGCTCCTGCCGCGGTTCGGACGGCATCCGCTCGAGGCGCGCAACGCCGCCGATCGGGTAGAGCGTGATGTCGCGCGTCGGGATGCCGTAGCGGCGGGCGGCGACGGCGTGGCCGAGCTCGTGCAGCAGGACGCAGCCGAAGAGGAGGACGAAGAAGACAACGCCCTCGAACGCGGCAGCGACGCTGCGATCCCGCAGATAGGTCGAGACGCCCAGATACGCGAGCAGCAGGACGAACGTGGCGTGGATGTAGATGTCGATGCCGAACGGACGTCCCAGCTTGATCGACCAGCGCACGGGTCAGCCGTTCGGTGACGCGGGCGCGCCGAGCGGCGCGGCACCGGGTCGCCCACCGGGTCGCCAGGCGGGTGCGGTCGGCGCCGGCGCCTCCGGGCGCCAGGGCGAGTCCTGCCAGCCGGGCACCTGGACGAACCGATCGTCCTCCAGGATGTAGCCCGTCAGCGAACGCCCGTATACGCAGCCCGAGTCCAACCCGACGGCGTACGGCGTGCCGTCCCGGCGGCGCTTGACGACGAGGCCGCCGGGCGCGTCGTGCCCGAAGATGATCGGCTTGTCGGCGGGCTCGTAGAAGTCGTGCCAGCGCGGCCCGATGATGCCCTTGGCGGGCGGCCAGAGCCGGATCGTCAGGAGCTGCGACCGGTCCGTGCCCGCCAGGCCGGCCTTCGGGTGGACGCCGGCATGCACGAGCAGGAACTCGGGCGTTTCGATGAACAGCGGGCGGGCTTTGAGCCAGACGAGCACGTCGTCGGCGACGGGCCACAGGGCCGCGACCTGATCGCGATCCTTGTCCTTCTCGAGGCAGAGCGTGCCGCCGGAGAGGCGGTCCTCCAGCAGCCGGATCAGCCAGTCGTCGTGGTTGCCCAGCACCATCTCGGCGCCGGTGGCGCGCACGATGTCCCAGACGCCGAGCGGGTCGGGGCCGCGCGAGAACGCATCGCCGGTGAGGTAGAGACGGTCCGTGTGCCGGTCATAGTCGAGGCGGGCAAGCAGCGCGGACAGCGCCTGGGCGCAGCCGTGCACGTCGCCGATGAACAGCGTCCGCATGGCGCGTATGGCCCCCTGTGAGTCCCCTGGCCTGCCATTCGCGTGAACCCATCCCCGCGAACACAGGCCTGCAAACCGCGATCGTGACGAGAAGCATAGGCTATAACGGGCGGCGGGGCGAAGAGATTCGGGCAGTGTGGGATTGAGGTGGACGCGGGTCGGCGAACTCACCGCCATGCGAGCGCCCGGCGATAAGTCGCCGGGCTACAATAGCGACGCTGGCTGAAGCCGGCTACGGACGGGGTGCCGTGCGTTCGCGTCGTCGCCCGACGACGGAAGCGGCCGCGCCCGCCGGCGCGAAGTCGCCACAACGCCAAGGTGAAGCCGATGCTCATCGCGACCTGGAACGTGAACTCGATCAAGGTGCGCGAGGAACGGCTGCTGGCCTGGTTGGCTGCCGCGGAGCCGGACGTCGTGTGCCTGCAGGAGCTGAAGGTCGTCGACGAGGCGTTCCCGCTGGCGGCCGTCGAGGCGGCCGGGTACCACGCCGCGATCCACGGCATGCGCGCCTACAACGGTGTGGCGATCCTTTCGCGCACCCCGATCACGGACGTCCGCATCGGCTTGCAGGACGGCGTCGACGACCCGCAGGCGCGTCTGATCGCCGGCACGGTGCAGGGCGTGCGCGTGCTCTCGGCCTACTTCCCGAACGGCGAGACCGTCGGCAGCGACAAGTGGGTCTACAAGCTCGCCTGGATGGCCCGCCTCGAGCGCTACCTGGCCGCCCACCATGCGCCCGACGAGCCGTTGGCGCTGTGCGGCGACTTCAACGTGGCCACCGACGACGGCGATGTCGGGAACCCGGCCCGCTGGGCCGAGAGCGTCCTGTGCCACCGCGAAGCCCGCGCGGCCCTCGCCCGCATCGGCGACCGGGGCCTCGTCGACCTCTTCCGCCGCCGTCATCCGGCGGGCGGAGTCTGGTCATGGTGGGACTACCAGGGCCAGGGCTTCGACAAGGACGACGGCCTGCGGATCGATCACATCTGGACGACCGCTCCGCTCGCCGGCCGGCTGGTCGCGGCAGCCGTCGATCGGTACGAGCGGAGCGGCAAGGGCGCCAGCGACCACGCGCCGCTGTGCGTGGCGCTCGATCGTGCGACAGCGTACCTGAGCACGGACGCTGCGTACATCACGTCCCGCCACGCAGCGGACGTCGCCGACCGTTTGACCGACGACGATGCGTTGTCGTCGGATGGCATCGCCAATGTTTCGGCCGCCGACGGCGAGTTGCCGGTCGTTGGCGTCGCCCGTGATTCGGCCGCGGACGGCGCGTTGCCGGTCGTTGGCGTCGCCCGTGATTCGGCCGCGGACGGCGCGTTGCCGATGGTAGGGGCGGGTCTAAGACCCGCCCCTACGCGGGCGAACGACGTTGTGTCGGATGTGGAAAGGGCGTCGGGGGCGACATCGACGACATCCCCTGGCTCGGCGCACCGTTCCACCCGCCCTCGCAAGCTCATCATCATCGACGGCCACAGCCTCGCCTACCGCGCCTTCTACGGCCTCCCGCACGTCGACCGCCACGGCAAGCCGTCGTTCTCGACGGCCGGCGGAACGTACACGAACGCGGTGTACGGCTTCGCGAACATGCTGATCAAGACCTGGATCGACGAGCGGCCGGACTACCTGGCCGTGGCGTTCGACCTCGGGCGGACGTTCCGCGACGACCTGTTCGCCGCGTACAAGGGCACGCGCATGAAGATGCCCGACGAGCTCGTCCCGCAGATCGACCTGATCCGCGAGCTCGTCGAGGCGTTCGACATCCCGGCGCTCACGGCCGAGGGCTACGAGGCGGACGACATCCTCGGCACCATCGCCCACCGCGCCGCGGCCGACGGGATCGACGTCCTGATCGTCACCGGCGACTCGGACTCGTTCCAGCTGATCCGCCCGCACGTGCGCGTGATGTCGCCCGGCCGGCTGTGGAGCGACATCGCGATCTGGGACGAGGCCGCCGTCGCGGCGCGCTACGATGGGCTGACGCCGGCGCAGCTGATCGACTTCAAGGCGCTCAAAGGGGATTCGAGCGACAACATCCCGGGCGTGCGCGGGATCGGCGAGAAGGGCGCGGGGCAGCTGCTGAAAGCGTACGGCACGGTCGAGGGGATCTACGCGCACCTGGACGAGGTCACGCCGCCCCGCGCCCAGAACGCCCTCGAAGCCGGCCGCGACATGGCGTTCCTGTCCAAGGACCTCGTGACGATCCGCACGGACGTGCCGCTGGACGTCACATGGGAGAAGTGTGCCGTCCACAGCTACGACGTCGGCCCCGTCCTGGATCTCTTCGACCGCCTCGAGTTCCGCTCGATCCGCCACCGCCTGCCGCCCGGCGGCATCGGCGCGGGTGCGGCGGGCGACGGGGCGGCTGCGGGGACTTCGTCGGGGCCGCCGGCCGGGACCGGGACGCCGGGCGCCGCCGCGAGGAGGTCGCCCCGCGCGGCCTCGTCGCAGCCGGCGCAGCTGGCGATGTTCCCGGAAGCCGAAGCGGACGGCACGCCCGTCCCGCCGCCCGCCGACATCACCGCCACGACGATCGTCCGCGACCGCGCCGGCCTCGACGCCCTCGTCGCGGCCCTGGCCGCCGCCCCGATCATCGCCTTCGACACCGAGACGACGGCGACCGACCCGCTGGACGCCGCGCTCGTCGGCCTCTCGTTTGCCGTGGCCGAGGGCGCAGGCTGGTACGTGCCGGTCGGGCACGCCGAGGGCGAGCAGCTGGCGATGGCCGATGTGCTCGCCGCGCTGCGGCCGGTGCTCGAAGACCCGGCGCGGCCCAAGGTAGGCCACAACGCCAAGTACGACGTCGTCGTCCTCGCACAGCACGGCATCGACGTCCGGGGGGTGACGTACGACACGATGCTGGCCGAGTTCCTCATCGACCCCGGCGGCCGGATGGGTCTGAAGACGCTGGCCGGGAGCAAGCTCGGCGTGCGGATGACGGAGATCTCCGAGCTGCTCGGCACCGGCAAGCACCAGATCACGATGGACCACGTCGACATCGCGCACGCCGCGCCGTATGCTGCGGCGGACGCCGACGTCACGCTGCGGCTGTTGAACAAGCAGTCGGACGAGCTCGACGCGCTTGGGCTGCGCGCGCTGTTGACCGAGGTCGACGTGCCGCTCGTGCCCGTCCTCGTGGACATGGAGCGCGCCGGCGTGCTCATCGACGTCGCGAGGTTGGGCGCGATGAGCGAGCGACTGGGGGCACGGCTGCACGAGATCGAGGACGAGGTGCGCGCAGCGGTCGGCGTCGACTTCAACCTCAGCTCGCCGCAGCAGCTGGGCGAGATCCTGTTCAACACCCTCGGCCTGACCGCGCCCGGCGCCCGCAAGACCGCCACCGGAAGAACGTCCGTGGCCGCCGACGTCCTCGAGAGCCTGCGCGGCGCCCACCCGGTCGTCGACCTGGCACTCGAGCACCGGCAGCTGTCCAAGCTGAAGGGCACGTACCTGGATGCCCTGCCCAAGCTCGTCAAGCCCGCCACCGGCCGCGTGCATACGTCGTTCAACCAGACCGGCGCCGTCAGCGGCCGCTTGGCCTCTACAGACCCCAACCTCCAGAACATCCCGATCCGCACCGATCTCGGCAAGGAGGTTCGCCAGGCGTTCATCGTGCCGCCCGGCTGGAAGCTGATCGCGGCGGACTACTCGCAGGTCGAGCTCCGGATCACGGCGCACATCACGAAGGACGCCGGGCTCGTGGACGCGTTCCGGGGCGGCGAGGACATCCACCGCGCGACGGCGGCGACGGTGCTCGGCATCGCGCCGGAAGCCGTGACCTCAGACCAGCGCTCGTTCGCCAAGCGTGTGAACTTCGGCCTGCTCTACGGCATGGGCGCCCGCAGCCTGGCCGAGCAGGCCGGCATCCCGCTGGCCGAAGCCAAACAGTTCGTCGATGCCTACTTCACGCGCTTCCCGGGCATCGCGCACTACATCGCCACCACCAAGCAGCTCGCCAAGGACCAGGGCTACGTCACGACGCTCCTCGGCCGCCGCCGCGCCTTCCCGATCCTGCGCTCGACGACGGCCGACGGCCGGACGCGGATGCTCCAGGCCTCGGCCGAGCGCGAGGCGATCAACCACCCGATCCAGGGCACGGCGGCCGACATCATCAAGATCGCGATGATCCACATCCACGCCAAGCTCGCCGCCGAGAAGCTGCAGGCGCGCCTCCTGTTGCAGGTGCACGACGAGCTCGTGCTCGAAGCGCCCGAGGCCGAGGTGCCGCGCGTCATCGACCTCGTGCGCACGACGATGGAAACCGCCTATCCGCTCGACCCGCCGCTCGTGGTGGAGGTCGGGGTCGGGGACAACTGGGACGATGTGAAATGACGACGGCCGCACCTCCGATGTCGCGCCCGGGCCCGGCGCCGGCGCCCGCCGACGCGCGTGGAGCACCGTCCGGCGCCCAGCCCGGCGGCCTGCGCCGCGCGATCGCGTTTCTCAACCAGCAGCGCAAGATCGCGCTGACGACGTACGCCGCGGTGGCCGTCGCCACCGCGTGCCAGCTGGCGATCCCGCTGCTCGTCCAGCAGATCATCGACGTCGTTCGAGCGGCGGATGCGGCGCGCGGCAGCAGCGGCGCCAAGCTCATCGGCGATGCCGGCCATGCCACGAAGCAGCTCGTACACGCCGGCGGTCCGGCCGTCGACCTCACGCCGCTCTACTGGGCCGTGGGCGGTATCGTCGCCGTCGGGGCGGTGCGGGCGCTCTTCGCGTTCGGCCAGGGGTTCCTGGCCGAGGTCGCCAGCCAGAACGTCGCCCTTTCCATGCGCAACGACCTGTTCAGCAAGATCCAGCGGCTCTCGTTCAGCTACCACGACCGCAACCAGACCGGCCAGCTGATGGTGCGCGCCACGGACGACGTCGAGAAGGTCCGGATGTTCCTCGGCCAGGGCTTCGTCATCGCGCTCCAAGCACTCCTCATGCTCGTCGGGATCCTGGCGATCCTGTTCTCGATCAACGCCCGCGTGACGTGGGTCGTCGTGCCGATCCTGCCTGTCGCCATCGGGCTGTTCGTCCTGTTCGGTCGGATCGTGCAGCCGCTGTTCGGCCAGGTCCAGATGCGCCTCGGGCTGATGAACTCGGTCCTCCAGGAGAACCTCGCCGGCATCCGCGTCGTGCGGGCGTTCGCGCGCGAGGACCGCGAGAAGGCCCGCTTCAAGGCGTCCGCCGAGGCGCTCATGGTCCAGCAGCTGAAGGCCAGCCGCGTGCTGAGCTTCCTCTTCCCGGCCGTCTTCCTCACCGCCAACCTCGGCCAGGCGCTCGTCGTCTGGTTCGGCGGCCTCGAGGTGCAGTCGGGCGGGATGTCGATCGGCGCATGGAACACGTTCCAGCTCTACCTGATCTACGCCTTCCTGCCGATCGGCCAGCTCGGCTTCATCGTGGCGCTCCTGGCGCAGGCGAACACGTCGGCCGGCCGGATCTTCGAGATCCTCGACACCCAGAGCGAGATCATCGACCGCCCCGATGCCCAGCCGCTGGCGGTCGCCCTGGGCCGCGTGGCCTTCGAGGACGTCACGTTCCGCTACTTCCGAAGCGGCGACGCGATCCTGCGCGGCGTCTCGTTCGAGGCCGCGCCCGGCCAGACCGTGGCGCTCCTCGGGGCCACCGGCAGCGGCAAGTCGACGATCATCAACCTCATCCCGCGCTTCTACGACGCCACGGAGGGCGCGGTGACGATCGACGGCCGCGACGTGCGCGACATCACGCTCGAGAGCCTGCGCCGTCAGGTCGGCATCGTCCTCCAGGAGACGACGCTGTTCTCCGGCACGATCCGCGACAACATCGCCTTCGGCCGCCCGGAAGCCGGCGAGGACGACGTGCGCGCCGCCGCGCAGGCGGCGCAGGCCGCGGCGTTCATCGAGGCGCTGCCCGAGGGCTACGATACGCCGGTCGGCGAGCGGGGCACGACGCTCTCCGGCGGCCAGAAGCAGCGGATCGCGATCGCCCGCGCGATCCTGATGGACCCGCGGATCCTCATCCTGGACGACGCGACGTCGGCCGTCGACCTGACGACGGAGCTGGCGATCCAGCGGGCGCTCGATGCGCTGATGGAGGGCCGGACGAGCTTCGTCATCGCCCAGCGCGTCAGCACGGTTCGGCGGGCCGACGTGATCCTCGTGCTGGACAAGGGCACGATCGCGGCCAGAGGGACGCACGCCGAGCTGCTCGAGTCGAGCCCCACGTACGTCGAGATCGTCGCGAGCCAGCTCGTGGACGACTCGGCGCCCCACGCGGCGGTGGCCTCGTGATCGGCGGGATGGACGGCGGCCGGCGGTTCTTCGACAGCGAGGTCCGCAAGCCGACGCGCGTCGGCGCAACGCTGCGCCGCCTGGGGCGCTACTTCCGGCCGCACACAGGGGCGCTTGTCGTCGTCGCCGCGCTCGTCATCGTCCAAAGCGCGACCGTGGCGATCACGCCGGGCCTCATCGGCCAGGCCGTCGACTGCTATTTGGCCGTCGGCAAGGCGTCGGCCGCCGCGTGCTGGTGGACGGACAACCCGGGACAGGATCCGGCGGGCCTCGGGCGGCTCGTCGGATCGATCGCCCTGCTGTACGTCATCGGCGCGGCGATGGCCGGCGTGATGTTCTACGCGATGAGCCGCGTCGGCCAGCGGGTGCTCGTCAAGGTCCGTACCGAGATCTTCGACCAGATCCACCGCCTGTCGATGAGCTGGCACACGAAGCACGAGGTCGGCGACGTGATGAGCCGCCTGACGAGCGATGCCGACACGCTGCAGCAGGCTGTGAACTTCGCCCTCGTCCAGGTGATCGGCAGCGTGCTCCAGATCGCGCTCCTCACCGTGGCGATGGTACAGGCCAACGTGGTGTACGCGCTGCTGGCGCTGGCGATGGTGCCGTTCATGGTGCTGGCCACGCGCTTCCTTTCCGGCCGCGCACGCGCCGCGTTCCGCGTCAGCCGGCGCGAGCTCGGCGCGGTCAGCGCCGACCTCCAGGAGAGCATCGCCGGCGTGCGCGAGGTCCAGGCGTTCGGGCGCGAGGACGAGAACATCGCCAGCTTCGCCCGCACGAACCAGGCGAACCGCGACGCGAACGTCCGGGCCGTGGCCTACACCTCTGCCCTCGGCCCGACGCTCGAGCTGCTCGGCTGGCTGGCGATCGCGCTCGTCGTCGGCTTCGGTGCGGCGTGGGCCACACGCGGGACACCGGTCTTCGGGACACTGTTCACGGTCGGCCTCGTCGTCGCGTTCATCGGCTACAGCCAGCGGCTATCGCAGCCGATTCAAAACATCGCGCTCCTCTGGACGAACCTCCAGAACGCGATCGCCGGCGCCGAGCGGATCTTCGGATTTCTCGACGAGCCGATGGAGATCACGGACGCCCCGAGTGCCGTCGCCTTGCCTCCGGTGCGCGGCCGCGTCGTGTTCGACGGCGTCGGTGCCGAGTACACGGCCGGCCGTCCGATCCTTTCGGGAATCGACCTCGTGGCCGAGCCCGGCCAGACCGTGGCGATCGTCGGCCCGACCGGCGCCGGCAAGACGACGCTGATCAACCTGATCCCGCGCTTCTGGGACGTCACCGCCGGGCGCCTGACGATCGACGGCCACGACGTGCGGGACGTGACGCAGGCGAGCCTGCGCTCGCAGATCGGGATGGTCCTCCAGGACACGTTCCTCTTCGCCGCCTCCGTCCTCGAGAACATCCGCTACGGCCGCCCCGACGCCACGGACGACGAGGTGAAGGCCGCCGCCGCCCTGGCCCACGTCGACGGCTTCGTCGGCAGCCTGTCCGACGGCTGGGACACCGTCCTGGGCGAGCGCGGCGCCGGCCTCAGCCAAGGCCAACGCCAGCTCCTGGCCATCGCCCGCGCCGCGCTGTCCGACCCGCGCATCCTCATCCTCGACGAGGCGACGAGCAGCGTCGACACGCGCACGGAGCGCCTGATCCAGGCCGCCCTCGCCAAGCTCCTCGCCGGCCGCACGAGCTTCGTCATCGCCCACCGCCTTTCGACGATCCGCGACGCGGACCAGGTCCTCGTCCTCGAGGCCGGGCACATCGTCGAGCGCGGGACGCACGCGTCGCTCCTCGCAGCCGGCGGGGCGTACGCGAAGCTGTACGCGAGTCAGTTCGAGGGGGTGGAAGCGGCGCCGTCACCGGCCGACCACCTGCCCGCCGCGATCGCCGGCGCCATCAACGGCACCACAGCCCGCTCCGCCGCCGTTCCGATCGGCACCCCCCCCCCGTCGCCCGACCCCGATGCCTCCAACGAGGGGTCCCAACCAACGTCCGCGTAGGGGCGACGCATGCGTCGCCCGCAGGCCGTTCGCGCCGCGCCGACGTTCGGTTTCGCACATCGATCCACGTTCCATCCTCAGGGGAATGGGCGCACCGCCGGGTGGGTTGGCGCGGGGGTTGGATGGGTGTTGTGATCAACGCGTTGTGCCGCACCATCACCGCCCCATCACCGCCCCATCACCGCCCCGCCCACGCCACCGGCAACCACGCCCGCCGACCCTCTCCACTGCCCGGCACCACGCCGTACAGCCGCATGCTGATGGCGCCCTCTGGACTACGATCGACGGCGACGAACCGGCGGCCGTCCGGCGTGAACTCCAGCGCGCCGACACCGATGAGCTGGGCCACGCTGCGGCCCTGGTCGATCGCGATGAGGTCCGTCTGGACGGGCGAAGGATCGTCGCACGAATAGTGGCTGACGGCGATGAGCGAGCCGTCCGGGCTCACGGCCATCCCGTCCGCCTGGCGCCGCTCGGCCGCGAACACGTTTCGCATTCGCCCGTGGCCGTCCATCACGTCGACCACGAACGTCTGACAGACACCCGAGTGGCTGTGTCGTTCCCCGGCGGCCACGACCAAGCCATCATCCGTGACGATCAGTTGCGCACCCAGTGCGATTCGACCGTGCACGTCCATCGGTGCGCACACTGGCTCGGAGCGGAGGTCCGTGCGACACACCCACTCCGTGCCGGTCCCGGGCCAGCCCGGGTACACCGTCCACGCCAGGAAACGTCCGGCCCGCGACCAACTCCAGAAGAGCCCCGTTCGGTCGGCCGTGCCGCTGGGCGGCGGCAGCGTCCAGAGCCTTGCGCCGGACAGGATGTCGAACACGACCAGCGCGTTCTCGCCCCGTATCACCGCACCGATCTCGGCTGCGCCGGGCCGAAGTCGCTCGGACAGTTCGGCGTCGCGCACCACCTGCCGGTCGGCGAGCACGGCACCGCTGGTTACGTCCCAGGCGGCAGCGTAGCCGTATTCGTCCCGCATCGCCAGGCGGCGGCCGTGGTCCGCGAACGTGAGCGAACGGGCGCCGACCGCGTGGCGCCGCAGGGTTTCGCCCGTTGCGGCGTCCAGCATCCGCAGACCATCGGACCCGACGGCGGCCAGCGTGCGACCGTCCGGGCTCACGGCCAAGATCGGCGACCACTCAAGCAACGGATGATCGCGCTGCCACAGGATGTCGCCCTCGGGCAGCGTGCGGGCCACCAGATGCTCGCGACCGCTCAGGCTGTACATCGTCCGCGCGTCGGGCGAGAACGCCAGAGCCCCCTCGCCACCTTCGGTCGGCGGCACGAGCCGGGCGATCTCGCGGACCGCGAACGCAGTGCGGGCCGTGATCGCATCCGGCGCCAGCGCCGCCGTCGGCAGCGGGGCGGCCACGACGATCGGCCCGCCGTCCGACGTCGGGTCGATCGTCGGCCGGCGCGTCGGCGTCGGACGGGTGGGGTAGGACGATGGGTCGACTGTGGCGAAGCCCCCCGGCGTCGAGGTGGTCGTCAGCGGTGAGGCGGCCCCCAAGCGTGGCCCATGGGCAACACCTGCCGCAGGGCCGGCGGCGGCGCGCATTCGTCGGGTGTGCCCTTCGTGTGGATTGGCGCCCAGGCGAAGTGCAGACAAGCCCAGGAGGGCGATAAGCACTGCGATCGTCGTCGCCATGCGACTGGCGCTGGGACTGGGGACGATGGACGTCAGACATGCGCGCATGCGGTGAATCTCCATTGAACGTAGCGGCGACGGGTTCGTGTGTCGGTCGCTAGAGACACCGGGACGGACGACCAGGTTTCGGCCAATATCCGCTCGCGCCCGTAAGGGGTCCGCGACCGCGCTGGCGCGAAACCATGGATGCTCGCCGGCCACTCGTCGGTCAGAGTGCCGTCACCCGCCCCCGCTCCGCCCCCCGATGACCATCGCCCCGACGATCAGCGCCCCGCCCACCCACCCCAGCGTCCCCAACCGCTCGCCCATCCACCACCAGCTCGCCGCCGCAGCGAAGACGGGTTCGGCGGCGAAGACGAGGGCCGTACGTTCGGGACTCGTGAACCGCTGCGCGTGCGCTTGGACGACGAACGCCACGGCGGTGGCGAGCACACCGGTGAACCAGGCGGCGAACCACACGGAGCCCCCTACGTTCAACCAGGACGCCGCGTCGCCGAAGATCCGTCCGCTCGGCGCCGCGAAGGGCGCCGCGAGCGCGCACACCACGGCCATCGTCAGCACCTCGACGGCGGCGAGGGCGATGGGGTCGGCTGCGGGGGCGTAGCGGCCGAGGGCCACGATCTGTACGGCGAATGCGACGGCGCAGCCGAGGATCATCCAGTCGCCGCCGTTCATCCGCAGCTGCCACGACGACGCCGGTGTGACGCCGTCCAGGCCCACGCCCGGCAGCGCCTGCAGCGCCAGCAGCGCGACCCCGAGCACGGCCACGCCGGCCACGCCGACGTCGCCCCATCGCGGCGGCCGCCGCAACACGGGCCAGTTCAGGAACGGCACGAAGACCACCGCCAGGCCCGTGAGGAATCCCGCCCGCGCCGGCGTCGTCGTCTGCAGGCCGAACACCTGGAGCGAGTAGCCGGCGGTCAGCGCCAGTCCGACGCCGATGCCGGCCACGACGAGCCGCCGGTCCAGACGCACCAGCCGCCGCCAGCCGAGCGCCACGAGCACCGCGCCGGCCATCAGGCAGCGCACGGCATTGAATGTCATCGGCGGAACGACCGCGACGGCGTCCTTCACCATCACGAACGTCGCACCCCAGACGGCAGTGACGGCCAGGAGGGCGAGGTCGGCGCGGAGGCGGGGGGTCATTCGGTGGTTGCCAACCCCGCCGCCACCGTCTGCATGTCCAACGCCTTCGCGGCCTGCTCCGCCTGCACGCGCTCCCACTCGCTGAGCAGGCTCGCATCCGTCGTCAGGATGAGCGTCCGCAGCGCGACCTCGATGTCGAAGATCGCCTGCGTCTTGTAGACGTCCGGCACGGACCGCGCGAGCGCCCGCCAGACCTCGCCGATGTAGCGCAGCAGCGTGCCCTCGTTGCGCTCGATGCCGTAGCGCCGGACGTAGCCGCCGAAGTCGTCCGCATGTTCCAGCATGTCGCGGACGATGGACTTGGGCGTCACGTCCTCGTGCTGCACCCAGGGGTGGCTCTTCGCGAACTCTTCGAGCGACGCCGCCAGATACTCCGCCATCGGCTGCGGGTAGCTGACGGCCTGGAGCTGGCGATGGCGGTCCTCGTACGGGACGCGCTGCATCTTCAGCCGATCGAGCAGCGCGCGCTTGGCGTGCTCGGCCTGCGCGCGCAGGACGACGACGGGCGGCTCGAGGATCGCCTCGACGAGGCTCAGTACGTCCAGCGGGTAGCGCCGGCCGCGTCCGTCCAGGCCCGCGACCGCGTCCGCCAGGAAGAGCGAGAGCGCATGGTGGAGCGTGAAGTCCGCCTGGAGGTCCGGATCGACGGCCACGTGCCCGCCGTGCGGGGTGCCGTGGACGGCGATGATCCCCGCCGAGCGCAGGCTGCGAAAGAGCGACGCGGCGCGCTTGAGGTGCCGTTGGCGCCGCGCCAGGCCGTCGTGGCTGCGGCCGATCAGGCCGACGAGCGTGGCGTAGCCGGGGGCCGCGTTCTCGCCGCCCCGTGGTGCCACGCCGGGACCGACGTCGGTCCCGGTTGCCGGCGCCGTTGTCACGGCTGTGGCCGATATCGCCGATGTTGCGGATGTCGCCTCGATCCCGCCGTTCAGCGCGTCGAGGAGCATGCCCATCGTGATCCGGAAGCGGGACTGGAGCGGTTCGGGCGGCTGGGCGATCAGGCGCTCGAACGTCTCCGGTGTCCAGAGCACGGCATCGCGCGGCGGCGGCTTGGGGCGCGATGTGGCGGCCTTGCGTCCGCGGCCGGCGCCCTTGCGGACCATCTGATCCGTCTTGCGCTTGTTGTCGATGACGTGTTGCGGTGCCTGGCAGACCACGGTCCCACGGTCGTCGAAGCCCTTCCGGCCGGCCCGGCCGGCGATCTGCTTGAAGTCCCGCACGCGCAGGATCCGGACCTTCTCGCCGTCGTACTTCGAGAGGCCGGTGAAGACGACGGTACGGATCGGCAGGTTCACGCCGGCGCCGAGCGTGTCCGTGCCACAGACCACCTTCAGGAGCCCGGCCTGCGCCAGCTGCTCGACGAGCAGGCGATAGCGCGGCAGGAGACCGGCGTGGTGGATGCCGACGCCTTGCCGCAGCAGGTGGCGCATCGTCTTGCCGTACGGCGTCGCCAGATCGGCGTCGGCGAGGACCTCGTTCAGGTGCCGCTTCTCGTCGTTGGAGAGCGCGTCGATGCTCGTCAGCGCCTGTGCCTGCTCGGCGCACTGCCGCTGCGTGAAGTTCACGATATAGGCCGGCACGAGGTTCGAGCGGATGAGGTGGCGGACGGTGACGTCCAACGTCGTATCGCGGTAGACGTAGTCCAGCGGGACGGGGCGGAACGAGGACGTCACCCACGTGGCCGGCCGCCCGGTGTCCGCCTCGAGTCGCTCGATCAGCGGCTGCATGTCGCCGAGCGTCGCGCTCATCAGCAGGAACTGCGTGTCCGGCAGGCTGACGAGCGGCACCTGCCACGCGGCCCCGCGTTCGTGGTCGTCGTAGTAGTGGAACTCGTCCATCACCACGCACCGCGGCGGCTCGCCCGTCCCGCGCACGCACATGTTCGACAGGATCTCGGCCGTGCAGACGATGACCGGGGCGTCGTGGTTGATGGCGGCATCGCCGGTCAGCATGCCGACGTCCGCCGCGCCGAACAGGTGGCACAGGGCAAAGAACTTCTCGTTCACGAGCGCCTTGAGCGGCGCCGTGTAGAACGAGCGCTCGCCGTCGCAGAACGCCTTGAACTGCAGCGCTGTGGCGACGAGGGTCTTGCCCGAGCCCGTGGGGGTGTCCAGGATGACGTGGCGGCCGGCAAACAGCGCGTCGATCGCCTCGTTCTGGGCCGGGTAGAGCGTCAGGCCGGTCTCGGCCACCCACGCGCGGAAGCGCGCCGCGATGTCGGCGGGCGTGCCGGGGGCGACGCGGCTGCCGAGGGGGGTGGTCATGGCGGGGTGCCGATCACGGCATCGCCGTCGCCGCCCAGGCGGAGCGACGCGGCGCCGCGGCCCACATGCAGCACGCCCCCCGCCCGTTGCCGGGCGAGGGGCGTGTCGTTGGCCTGTTTGGGCACGGCGCCGCCAAGCGCCGCGTTCCGGTCAGAGATGACCTAGACCTTCTTCTTGAGGACGGGCAAGCCGTTCTTGGACTCGGCAACCATGTAGCCATCGGGCACGGCGTCGAGCGAACCGGTGCTGGCTGCCTTGGCGAAGTAGAACAGGCGCTGCTGCCGGCCGCCACGCAGCGTGACGTCCTTGGCGTGCAGGAAGTAGGTGGTGCCCTTGCTGTTCTGTGTGCTGAAGGCCATTTGGCATCTCTCCTTGGTGGTTTCTGCGCCCGCGAGATCGGCCCCGCGGCTTGGCACGCTTTCCTCAGACGAAGTGCCTGCGGTCGGCGATACGGTGACCCGTTGGGGTCGCCGATCAGGTGGGGGACGAGGCCGTCGGGCAGGAAGTACGGAAGCGAGTATACCCGTAAAGAGAAACGGGTCAAGACGCACGCCGCTTTTCAGGCTAATGGCATGCGGCGCCGCGGGCGATCCGCGCAGGTCACGCGGGCTGCTCGTCCTTCCACGCCGCGGTCGCCGCCAGCAGTTCGGCGGCGTTCTGCCGCCCGGCGTCGGAAGCCGCGCCGAGCATCGCCGTGACCTCACCCAGCCGATCGGCGTCGCCCAGTCGTTCGACGACGGTCCGCGTTCGCCCGTCCACGGCGGTCTTGCGCACGTGGTGGTGCACGTCGCCGAATACGGCAACCTGGGGCAAGTGGGTGACGCACAGCACCTGGTGGTGCCGCCCGAGCTGCCACAGCTTGCGCCCGACGACGTCGCCGATCCGCCCGCCGATCCCGGCGTCCACCTCGTCGAAGACGAGCGTCGGGACGCGGTCGGCAGCCGTAAGAATGCGTTTGAGAGCCAACATGATCCGCGCCGTCTCGCCGCCGGACGCCACGGCCGCGAGCGGCAGGAGCGGCTCGCCCGGGTTCGTGCTCACCTGGAACGCCACACGGTCGACACCGCGCTCGTCGAACGCAAAGGCGCCGTCCGGCGTGGGCGCGCCGGCGTCGTCCGCCCGCCGCGTCTGGGCGATATCGAACCGGCTGCCCGCCATGCCGAGGTCCCCGAGCTCGACGACGACGGCGTCCGCCAGCCGCTTCCCGGCCGCGGACCGGGCGGCCGACAGCTTGGCGGCATCCGCGCCGATCTCGACGAGCAGCGCCGCCCGCTCGGCCTCCAGCGCGCCGATCCGCGCCGTGGCGCCGGAGAGGTGGGCAAGCTCGTCCGCCGCGCGCTCGGCAAAGGCCAGCACGTCGGCCACGTCGGCACCATACTTGCGCTTGAGCGTCCCGATGAGGTCGAGCCGCTCGTCCACGGCCGCCAGCCGCTCCGGGTCCGCTTCGAGTCGATCGCGGTAGCCGCGCAGCGTGGAAGCCGCGCTGCCGAGGCTCTCGAGCGCGGCGGCCAGCGCCTCGCCGACGTCGGCGACGGACGGGTCGACGCTGCGGATGTCGTCGGCGGCGCGGGCCGCGGCGTCGATCCGATCGAGGGCGCCCGGCGTCTCGTCGTCGCCCTTCAGCGCCTGCCAGGCACCGTCGGCCAGGGCGCCGAGGCGCTCCGCATTCGCCAGCCGGGCACGTTCGGCCTTGAGCGCCTCGGCCTCGTCGGCATCGAGCGCCGCAGCGCCGATCTCGTCGACCTGGAAGCGAAGCAGGTCGGCGCGGCGCATGAGCGCGGCCTCGTCGGCCTGCAGCGCCGCCAGTTCCTCGCCGGCGGCCCGCCACCGCCGAACGCGGCCGGCCAGCCGGGCGCGGTCCGCCTCGATGCCGGCATAGGCGTCCAGCAGGTCGATGTGGACGGCCTCGCGCTTCAGCGAGACGTTGTCGCTCTGGCCGTGGACATCCACGATCAGCGCGCCGAGCTCCGCCAGCGCGCGCACCGGCACGGCCCGGCCGTTGATCCGCCCGGTCGATCGCCCTTCGGCGTGAACCTCGCGGGCGACGATCAGGACCGGATCCTCGTCGATGCCGTACGCTTCCAAAATGGGGCGGAGCGCATCCGCCCGCGCGCCGGGCTCGAACACGCCCTCGATGAGGGCCCGATCGGCGCCGGCCCGCACGGCGCTGGACTCGGCGCGCTCGCCGAGCAGCAAGCCCAGCGCGCCGACGATGATCGACTTGCCGGCCCCGGTCTCGCCGGTGAGCACGTTGAAGCCCCCTGCCAGGCGGAGGCGCAGGTCGTCGATGATCGCGTAGTCGCGGATGGCAAGCTCGACTAGCATGGCTTTGCGGGTCCGAGGCGGTCCGAGTGGAGACGGGATCGGACGAAGCGGGGTCGGGCGGCGGGATGATCGGGCGGCGCTGCGGCGATGGTGAACATCCGTGCGGCACGATCGTAGCGGAGGCGGTGCGGTGGGTAAAGGATTGGGGCGGTGTCGGGCGCCGGCGCCGGCAGCAGATGACGCGCGCAGACGGTCAGCGAACGGCGAAGAGCACGTCCATGGCGACGGCGAGACCGGGCAGGAGCGGCGAGGTGGCGTTCTCACCAGGGGCGAAGCGGCCGTGTTCCCGATAGGCGTCGGACTCGAGCGCCAACACGGTGAGGGTCGGCGACAGGGTGTCGACGATCCAGTACTCGGGGATGCGCGCCTCGGCATACTCCAGTCGCTTCGTCACGAGGTCGTGGTCGGCGTTGCCTGGGCTGATGATCTCGACAACGAGGTCCGCCCCGCGCCAGTAGTCGTCGGCGTTGCGTGCGTCAGCCGCATCCAAGAAGGCAAGCAGATCAGGTTCGCGAAAGCGCGTCTCAGAGACGCGAAGCCGAAGCGGCGAGTAGTAGATCACGCCTCCACGCGCTTCGAGCCAGGCATCGAGCAGCAGGAGCAAGCGCTTCGAGATTCGCTGGTGGGTCACGGTCGGCATCGGCAGTTCCTCGATCCAGCCGTCCGCCCACTCGATGAGGTGGTTCGTGTCCCGCGTCAGCCACAGATAGTCGTCCGCCGTCCATTCGCCTTGCGCCGGCAGAAAGTCGGCCAAGCGACCCTGCTCGACGCGTAGCTTCCAGGCGCGCCGCCGTACTCGCGGGCGCGACTTGGTGACCTGGGGTGGGCTGGCGATCGTCATGGCGCGGTTTCCTCGGAGCGTGCGGGAGCCGGATGGGGCGTGTGGTTGGCCGTCTCTGACCTGCGGGGCAAGGATACGCGGCGGGGGCGGGTGCGCCAAGGGCATCGGCGACAACCTGGCGACACGTCTGCTCAGCCCGTCGCCCCAGGCGACGCCCCCAACATCGCCCGCCCCACCGCCTCCGCCCCCTCGATCCCGTCCACCCCCCCGCCCCTTATCCCCCCCCCGTACCCCCCCCCCTCCCCCCCCGGGTACACCCCCCCCCCCTTCACCCCCTCGCCGTC
>Ga0138256_10000481_pt1 | contig 43513 bp, 33 predicted proteins | sample KNB2016incub_MG_FD_105486 | JGI IMG/M metagenome (GOLD analysis project Ga0138256, IMG submission 105486) | Active sludge microbial communities from wastewater in Klosterneuburg, Austria - KNB2014incub_MG | ecosystem: Engineered > WWTP > Activated sludge > Unclassified | place: Austria... | reverse complement strand
CATATAGCAGTTATCATATCAGTTATCTTTTTTCAATTAACCCATCAGGTTCTTATTTGTTAAAATAGTCTTTTTCTTTTGTATTGCTCTTATCAATTATTAATCCGGGTTACCAGGCAATCAGTTCTTTTTCCAAAAAGGTTTTTGATTCCAGGACGGTATCATCAAACATTTCCTTAATGAAATGTACACGCCCGCTTTCAATACTGAACATGCCGCCAACTATTCCAATCTTTCCCTCCTTGTACATTTCATTAATGATACTGCTGCGTTGTAATATTTCCTCCATAGAATGTACCACGTTGGCATAAGCAACTTTTTCGGCATACAACTGGTTATGTTCACTTAGGCCATAAGTTTTAGTGTTGTGGATGGCAGGTTTAATTTTTTCAAGTAATGATGTAAGATTTCCCATTTGTACATCATCACAGGCTCCTTTGATGGCCCCGCATTTTGTATGCCCCAGCACCAGGATAAGTTTTGAACCAACAACTTTACAGGCATATTCCATACTGCCCAGTATATCATCATTGATAATATTGCCTGCAATGCGGATGCTGAAAATTTCTCCCAAGCCCTGGTCAAAAATAAGTTCTACAGCTGTGCGGCTGTCCATACAGCTTAATGCAACAGTAAACGGATATTGAGCATGCACGGTATCTGATAACTGTTCCTGCAGGTTTCGGTTAATTTTCAGGTTTTGCGTAAACCTTTTATTTCCCTCTTTTAAAACTTCGAAAGCTTCGTGGGGAGTAAGATTATCGAAAAATTCTTTAGTATGTGTTTTCATAATGAAATATTTTTTTGATATCCGGCAACAGATAACAGTAATGCACGGAACATCATGTCCATAATAATAAATGAGAAAGGCCGGCTATTGCGGCAATAATGAAAACACTATGAATTGGGGGGAGGAGAAAGTAGTTCAAAATGAACTATGGCAAGCCGGGCATCATCAAGTAAACGGTATTGCCTGGGATCGTCTACAGATGCAAGATTGTGTATTAAACTTATTTCATGTACATATTCTTCCTGGATGCTTACGCTGCCTGTTGATGATTTTCCTTCGCCAGGCTTTTCAGGCGGGGTTTCATCTGATGCTGCTTCCAAAGCGATACTGATACTATCTGCATGACTGCCATATACAATAAAATTAATGCCGGTTAAAAATACCAGGCAGCTGCACATGATCAGGGCCGCTGTATATTTCAGCAATTGTGTTTTAAATGATATGGTATTCCTGTTTTTCAACTTATGTAAAAATACAGTAATTTTTTTAATAGCGAAACAAAACCATTGATTACATAATGCTCCCGTATAGCCGGATACCTGTTATGCCAGTAATTTTACTTTATAAGATTACTGTACATCACTTCCACCAGGCCGTTTTCTTTTTCATCCTGTCCAAGTTCCCAAAACATAATCCCGCCCAGTTTTTTACGCATGATAAATTTTGTTTTTGCTTTTACTGAACGCTTATCATCAAATGTTGCAAATAATTGTTTTTCCACGTTATATTGGTAAGGCGCTTTTGCTTTTCTGTCCCAATAGTATTTATAGCCCGAAGTATCATTGAAGTAATTTATAAACCCGGAATAGGAAACACCCCGTTTAAATTTCCCTGGCTGGTATAAACCATGATTGATATCCGGCACATTTTCCCATACACGGGCATATATAGCCGCACCAATGATCAGTTTATCAGCTGGTATTTTTTTATCCAGCAGCCAGTTCACACATTTAGCAGTTGATTCCTGCCCCTGCATATAATCATGCAATGGCGTATGATGGCCAGTTACCGTTGCGTATCCACCAACCAGGTCATAGTTCATCAGGTTTACAAAATCAACCAAAGGCATTACAGCATTCCAGTCAATTGACGCTTCTAAATATTTTACAAACCCTCCTGCAGCAAAAGTCAGCAGGTAATCATTACCCATTTCCTGTCGAAGTGTTTTAACCAGTTCTGTAAAATTATTTTTATCGGCAGCATCAAATTTATGTCCCGGAAAACCTTCAATACCAGGATACTCCCAATCCAGGTCCAGTCCATCTATCCCATATTCCTTAAAAAGGGTAACGGTGGTTTTGGCAAAATTTTTCCGGTGTTCTTCCAAAGCAAACAGGTCGCTGCAAGGAGCACAGCCACCCCACCCTCCGATAGATACCATGATTTTTAATTGCGGGTAAATTTGTTTTAAAGCAACCAGCTGCTGCACTGTATTTAGTTGTGCACTGTCCCTGAAACCAAGCGTGTCGTTTTGCAGTTTTAAAAAACTGTAAATAATATGAGTGAGTTTATTGATGGGATATTGCTTTATAGTTTCTGCTTTGCCTGTACAGTATGCAATTATTTTGTAAGGTTTTTTTTGCTGTGACAAAACGAATTGAAATAAAAAAAGAAATGTTATGAGGAATATTTTTTTCATAGTGTTGAAGATATAGAAAATTCAAGATGCAGGATTAAATGTATGATCTCTTTTCTTTCCGGCCTGCAGCTGAATTAATGGAATAGGCAGGCCGCAAAAATTTTGCTACTTTTAAAGTGATAAATATTCCTGTCAGGTTTCCGTTCCCTTTTTTATTTCATGCTTTTAAAACAGTTTTCTATTATGAAATGTTATAAGTCTTTTTTATCGCTGATGCTCCTCCTGCTGAGTATGCAGGTTTTGGCGCAGAAAAATGAAGTGCCGGAACTGATCAACACAAAAACCTTTGATCCCTCTTCTTTATTATGGTATGCTTTGCCGGCAAAAAAATGGGATGAAGCATTACCGGTTGGTAACGGACGTTTGGGTGCAATGGTATTTGGAAAGAATGGGGAAGAGCGTATTCAATTGAATGAGGAAGCTTACTGGTCTGGCGGGCCATATTCAACTGTAGTGAAAGCCGGTTATAAAGTTTTGCCCGAAATTCAAAAAAAAGTATTTGAAGGAAAATACCTGGAAGCACATAATTTATTCGGCCGCAATTTAATGGGGTATCCTGTTGAACAGCAGAAATACCAGGGCCTGGCAAATCTTCATTTATTTTTTAAAAACCAGGACTCAGTAACCGGCTATAAAAGGTGGCTTAACATGGAAAACGGTGTAGCCGGCGTTGCTTACCACTCAAACGGTATTAATTATCAACGGGAAGTGTTTGCATCAGCACCGGACCAGGTAATTGTTATCCGCATAACGGCTGATAAACCCGGCAGTATTTCTTTTACCGCCAACCTCCGTGGATTAAGGAATCAAACACATTCCAATTATGCAACAGATTATTTCAGGATGGACCCTTATGGTAACGACGGACTGGTCCTTACAGGAAAATCGGCCGATTATATGGGTATAGAAGGTAAATTAAAATATGAAGCCAGGATTAAAGCGGTACCGGAGGGTGGCACTATGAGAACTGATGGCGTTGACCTGATCATTGAAAATGCCAATGCGGTTACCTTATATTTTGCAGCAGCAACAAATTTTATTAATTACAAAGATGTAAGTGCTGATGAACATAAAAGGGTGGATGATTATTTTAAAAATATTCAGCAAAAAACATTTGCCGCCATCATGGCAGCAGCCTTAGCTGAACACAAAAAATATTACAACAGGGTCTCATTGAAATTACCAACAACAGCAAACTCATTTTTGCCAACAACTGAACGGACAAAAAAAATTCAAACAGAGCCTGATCCATCACTGACGGCACTCAGTTACCAGTTTGGTCGCTACCTGATGATCGCTTCTTCCCGGGCTGGAACAGAGCCCGCTAACCTGCAAGGTATCTGGAATGATGATATGAACCCTTCCTGGGATTCAAAATATACAACCAACATTAATACCGAAATGAATTACTGGCCGGTTGAAAGTGGTAACCTGTCTGAATTTGTAGAACCACTTACCCGAATGATGAAAGAGCTGGTGGACCAGGGAACGCAGGTTGCCAGGGAACATTACGGAGCAAAGGGCTGGGTCTTTCATCAGAACACAGATATATGGCGGGTGGCTGCGCCCATGGATGGCCCCACCTGGGGAACATTTACAGTTGGGGGCGCCTGGCTCTGCACGCAGCTTTGGGAACATTATCAATACACCCGTGATACAGCATACCTGAAAGATGTTTATCCCCTTCTTGAAGGGTCTGTTCAATTCTTTATGGATTTTCTGGTGCCGCATCCAAATGGAAAATGGCTGGTGACAAACCCTTCTACCTCTCCCGAAAACTTTCCGGACGGTGGTGGAAACAAACCCTACTTTGATGAAGTAACCGGAGGTTTCAGGGAAGGCACTACAATTTGTGCTGGCTCGTCCATCGACATGCAGATACTGTACGACCTGTTTGGTTATTTTGATGAAGCTTCATCAGTGCTCGGAAGAAAACAAAGCCTGGTTCAGCAGGTTAAAGCTGCCAGGGAAAAGTTAGTCCCACCACAAATAGGATCGGATGGTTCTTTACAGGAATGGGCCGATGACTGGAAATCGCTGGAAAAAAATCACCGGCATTTTTCACACATGTATGGTTTATACCCTGGAAAAGTTTTGTATGAAAAAAGAACGCCTGCTTTAATTGAAGCATACAAAAAAGTATTGAATGAAAGAGGAGATGGAGCAGCCGGTTGGTCAAGAGCCTGGAAAATGGCTTTGTGGGCAAGGTTGGGTGATGGTAACAGGGCAAATGCAATTTATAAAGGTTACTTAAAAGAGCAATGCACAGCTTCTTTCTTCGCACTTTGCGGCCGGGCCATGCAGGTAGATGGATCATTTGGCGTTACGGCTGCCGTTACTGAAATGCTGATGCAGTCTCAGGATGGATTTATAAAACTCTTGCCGGCAGTACCTGATGAATGGGGTACCGGTGAGTTCAAAGGCGTTTGCGCAAGGGGAGGGTTTGAACTGGATTATGCCTGGGAGAATAAAAAAATTAAACAGCTTAAAATATTATCGAAAGCCGGAGACATTTGCAGGATAGAACATAAGCCGGGCTTAAAGATCAGTAGCAATGGCAAAAAAGTCAATTATAAAAAACTACCGGGCGGAAATGTTGAATTCAATACAATTAAGGGAGTCGTTTATCTAATCGAATAGCAATAAAAGTATTTTCGTTTAACAAAAATTTCATTCTTAAATCAATCGCACAATGATCAAAAAAATTTCATTCGGCCTGCTTTGCATCCTGGTTGTTTTATTCAGTAACAACGGCATTGCTCAAAATAAAGCTTTAACCTTAGAAGATATTTACCAGAACAGGATATATGGAGCCAAAGGTTTTGGGCCAATACGATGGATGAAAGACAACAAGGGTTATTCAACGCTGGAGAATAATGCGGAAATAAAGGGTAATGATATTGTTGTTTATGATATCGGCACCGGTACAAGAAAAGTTTTAGTAAGTGCAAAACAGTTAATCCCTGCCGGTTCAGCTAAACCTTTATCCATTGCAGACTATATATGGAGTGATGATAATAGTAAATTACTGGTATTCACAAACACCCGTAAAGTATGGCGACAAAACTCAAGAGGCGATTACTGGGTACTGGACCTTACCAATAGCAAACTGACTCAATTGGGAAAAAGCCTGGAAGAAGCAACGCTGATGTTTGCAAAATTTTCGCCGGATGGAGGAAGGGTAGCTTATGTAAGTAAGCTGAATATTTATGTAGAAAATATTTCAACTGCTGTTATCACACAACTTACTAAAGATGGTGGCGGCAATATTATCAATGGAACTTTCGACTGGGTGTACGAAGAAGAGCTCGATTGCCGTGATGGTTTCAGATGGAGCCCCGATGGAAGAAGTATTGCTTACTGGCAATCTGATTCAAAAGCTGTGGGAACATTTTACATGATCAACAATGTAGATTCTAATTATTCTGTCCCCATTCCATTACCATACCCCAAAGTAGGCACCGCAAATTCAGCCGTTAAAGTTGGTGTTATTGATGCCAGCGGCGGACAGACAAAATGGTTTGATGTACCCGGAGATCCGCAAAACAATTATATAGCCCGGATGGATTATATACCCGGATCGGATGAAGTGATGATACAACAGTTAAACCGTTTGCAGAATACAAACACAGTTTGGGTGGGTAATACAAAAGCCATGTCTTTAAAAAATCTCCTTACAGATAAGGACAGCGCTTTTCTTGATATACATGATAATATTGTGTGGCTCGATAATGTAAAAGCATTTACCTGGACCAGTGAAAAAGATGGCTGGATGCATTTATATAAAGTATCAAGAGACGGTAAAGAAATAAAACTGATCACGAAAGGGAACTTTGATGTGGTGAATATCAATTGTATCGATCCTGCAGGTGGTTATGTTTATTATATCGCTTCTCCGCAAAATTATACACAACGTTACCTCTATCGCAGCAGGCTTGATGGTAAGGGAGAAGCTGAACGTGTTTCTCCTGCAAATATGCCGGGCCAGCATTCTTATCAAATTTCTGCGGATGCAAAATATGCGATACATAGTTTTGAAAATGCAGCTACGCCAAGACGGATATCACTTATCAGCCTGTCAACGCATAAAGAAATAAAACTACTGGAGGACAATACCGTTTTAAAAAACAGGATGGCTGAACTGGGATTGGTACCCAAAGAATTTTTTAGAGTGGATATCGGCGAAGTAATCCTCGATGCCTGGATGATAAAACCTATCGGTTTTGATCCGCAAAAAAAATACCCGGTGATATTTCATGTGTATGGAGAGCCAGCTGGTTCAACTGTGCAGGACAACTGGAATACCGGAGACAATTTCTGGCACCAGTACTTAGCTAATGAGCTGGGTTGTATTGTCATTAGCGTTGACCCACGCGGCACTAAAGTTCCCCGTGGCCGTGATTTCAGGAAATGTATTTACCGGCAGATTGGCCTGCTGGCGGCTGATGATGAAGCTGCAGCAGCAAAAAAAATTATGGAGACTTATTCTTTTATAGACAAAGAGCATGTTGGCATCTGGGGCTGGAGTGGTGGCGGACAAATGACGCTGCACAGTATGTTCCGGCATGGCGACGTTTTTAAAACAGGTATTGCAGTATCATTTGTTGCGCTACAAACGCTGTATGATGATATTTACCAGGAGCGGTATATGGGTTTACCTGATGACAATAAAGAAGGATATCGTGAAGGTTCTCCGTTAACACATGCTTCAAAATTACAGGGTAACCTCATGATCATTCACGGTACCGGCGATGATAATGTGCATTACCAGAATTTTGAAATGATGGTGAATGAACTGGTAAAAAACAACAAACTGTTTACCATGATGTCATATCCCATGAGGGATCATAGCATCAGTCAAGGGGTTAATACTACTTTACATATGCGGCGAACAATGGAAAAATTTTGGAAAAATAATTTGTAACTTACCATATCACTTTAAAATACGATAGCATGAGTACATATCCCAGCATATTCAATGATGTGATTGGCCCTGTTATGCGTGGCCCGTCAAGCTCCCATTGCGCCGCTTCTTTACGCATTGCCCGTTTGTGCAGAAACCTGCTGGATGACAATATAAAAGATGTGCTGATAGAATTTGATCCCAACGGTTCCCTTGCCACCACACACAAAGGCCAGGGATCGGACATGGGTTTATTTGGCGGTTTCCTGGGATGGGATGCTGATGATGAAAGGTTACCACAATCTGATAAACATATAGTTACTGCCGGTATCAATGTAACCATCAGTATTGTTGACATAGGTGCAGAGCATCCCAACACTTACAGGTTTACTTTAAGCAATCATAAAGAAACAAGAAGGCTTACAGCTATTTCCACCGGCGGAGGTATGATTGAAGTAATTGAAATTGACGGCGTGGCCGTTTCCATGTATGGCGACTATTTTGAAACATTGATCTACTGCAGCGAGCCTGAAAAAATAATTTCTTTCATTAAAGCCTCTATTCCATTCGATCATATTGAATTGCATAAAGGCGAAACAGGTTTTATTGAAATAAAATCGCAGGCCTTTCCGGATAAAGCCATTTGCAATGAGCTGCTGGCAATGGAAGGCGTTTCATTCATTAAATACCTGGAGCCTGTGTTGCCGGTAATGGCAAGAAAGGATCTTACTGTTCCTTTCATTACCTGCAACGAAATGATGGAATACAATGCAGGTAAAAACAAATCACTTTGGGAACTGGCTGTAGACTACGAAGCTGCAAGAGGAAATATTTCTCCGGAAGAAGTATTTGAAAAAATGCGGGCCATTGTACATATTATGGGCAATGCAATTGAACTCGGTTTAAAAGGAACACATTATGAAGACCGGATCTTAGGAAGCCAGTCGGTTCAGTTTAAAGAAAAAATGGATACCGAAAAACTGGTTGGCGGCGATGCCAATAACCGCATCATCATGTATGTAAGTGCCACGATGGAAGTAAAAAGTTCGATGGGAGTAATTGTAGCGGCGCCTACTGCCGGTAGCTGCGGAGCCTTGCCCGGCGCTTTGTTTGGCACAGCGCACAGTTTACAATTACCCGAAGATGAGCTGGTGAAAGCGATGCTGGCTGCAGGTTTGATCGGTGTGTTTATTGCAGCACATGCAACTTTTGCTGCTGAGGTTGGGGGTTGCATGGCAGAAACCGGCTCTGGTGGCGGCATGGCCGCTGCAGCTATTGTAGGAATGAAAAATGGTTCATTACAACAATCCATTGCTGCCGCTTCGCTGGCTTTACAAAATTCGCTTGGTATTATCTGCGACCCCATCGGCAACAGGGTTGAAGCGCCATGCCTTGGCAGGAATGTAATGGCAGCCACTAATGCGGTTTCCTCAGCCAATATGGCTTTGTCGGATTATGAACAACTGATACCGCTTGATGAAGTAATAGAAACCATGAAAGCCGTTGGCGACCGGATACATCATACACTCAGGTGTACCAATCTCGGCGGACTCTCCATCACCAATGCTGCAAAAAAAATTGAAGCCCTGCTGGAAGAACAGCCCGGTAAATTTTTTAAGAGCTGTTAAGATCAAAATTTTTTATCCCCCTTTTTTACTCCGGCACAAAAAACCGGCAATAAAAATTTATTTTCGATTAAATGGATATTCATTCATTACAATCATAATACAACCGCTATGAAACCAAAACGAATCATCCTTATACGCCATGGCGAATCGGAAGGCAATGTTAACAAACGGATATACAATCAGAAACCTGACTTTTCATTATTGCTGACCGATAAAGGGAAACAGCAGGCAAAGGCAGCAGGAAACCTGGTAAAAGAAATGCTGGGTGATGAAAAAATAAAATTTTATGTATCTCCCCTTTTCCGCACCAGGCAAACCTTTAAGCATATCTGCGAAAGTTTTCCTGATACACAATACCAATGGCAGGAAGAACCCCGTCTGCGTGAACAGGAATGGGGGCACCTGCGCTCAATGGAAGAGTGTATTGAAATTGAAAAACAACGGGACAATTACGGCACTTTTTATTTCCGCATTCCCGACGGCGAAAGTGCAGCTGATGTTTACGACCGGGTGAGTGATTTCTTTAATACCCTCTACCGTGATTTTGAAAAGAAAGACTATCCTCCCAATGCGGTTATGGTTACCCATGGTATGAGTATCAGGCTCTTTTTAATGCGCTGGTTTCATTTTACGGTAGAAGAATTTGAGTTGATTGCCAATCCGCATAACTGTGCCATGATTGTAATGGAGCTGCAGGACAGCGGTAAATATTTACTGGCTGCGCCGCTTAATAAACACCGGGTTGCACATCAATGGAGGCTGGAGGAGTAGCCAATACATGGTTTTTGTTTTAGCAATAATTCATCTATCTTCCACCAATGCTTCGTTTATTTTTAAAAGTATACTGGAAGATATTTGGCTGGAAAATCTCGGGTAGTTTTCCTTATCAATATAAAAAAATGATACTGGCTGTAGGGCCGCATACCCACTGGGTAGATGTTATGACCGGGTTTGCAGCACGCAATGCATTAAAAATTCATCATGCCAAATTTCTGGCAAAAAAAGAATTGTTCAGGGGACCGCTTGGCTGGTTGTTAAAATCGCTCGGGGGCTCCCCGGTGGACCGTCATAGCAAACAGGGCATGGTAGAGCAGGTTGTTGCATTGTTTAACAACAACGAAAATTTTATATTGGGCATTGCGCCTGAAGGTACCCGTAAGCATGTTGATACTTTACGTACCGGTTTTTATCATATAGCAAAAAAGGCAGCTGTACCCATCGTCCCTATTGGTTTAGATTATCAAAAAAAACAACTGGTAGTTGGTGAACCTTTTTTCGCCGGCGATGATGAAGTGAATGATATAAAAAAGCTATTGGCTTTTTATGCAAACTTTACCGGTAAAAAACCAGCATTTGATCTAAGGCATTTGAAAGAAGAATAATATTTTCGCGGTTTTTAGTTGCAGTCAAAGTAAAGATTTCTATGCTCCAAAGCTCTCGGCGATTCGTGCTATCTTTATAGAGCAATTACATTTAAACAATTAAATGTTTACATCATGACAAACGACCTCAATAATAAAATAGCTTATATAACCGGCGGCAGCAAGGGCATAGGATTTGGAATTGCAAAGGTCTTGCTTGATAAGGGCATGAAAGTGGCCATCAGCAGCCGCACAATAGATGCTGCAAAAAAAGCTGCTGCTGTGCTCAGTAAAGATACTTCTTTAGTACTTGCCCTGGAATCGGATGTAAGTTCACTTGCTGCAGAAACAAAAGCTGTTAACACAATCATAGAAAATTTTGGACAACTGGATGTATTGGTTGCCAACGCCGGTGTGGGCCACTTTGCGCCCATTGACAGTTTAACAGAGGAAGACTGGAGAGAAACAATTGATACCAACCTCACTGGTGTTTTTAACAGTGTTAAGGCTGGCATTGATCCTTTAAAAAAATCCAAAGGATATATCATTACCATTGCAAGCCTTGCCGGCACCAATTTTTTTGAAAACGGCGCCGCTTATAATGCCAGTAAATTCGGACTCGTTGGGTTTACCCAGGCCATTATGCTCGACCTGAGGAAATACGGCATTAAGGTTACCACTATTATGCCCGGTTCTGTAGCAACTTATTTCAACAATCATATTCCCAACGATGCAGATGCCTGGAAGATACAGCCCGAAGACATCGGGCAACTGGTGGCAGATATTTTAAATTTAAATCCACGTACATTACCAAGCAAGATAGAAGTGAGACCTTCACAACCGGCTAAATAAATTATGTTTTAAATGACAGAAGGCAGCAGGAAAAAGATTCTGATCGTTATTTTTACAATTAATAAAATAAAACTTATGCAGGCAAAAACCTTTTTATGTTTATCTGGTATCCTCGTTTCTTTTTATGCAGCAGGATGTAATAATAATGTAAGTGCTTCAACTGAAACTGCAGAAACTGTTATAAATGTTGACACGACTAAATTTCCCCCGGTGGAAACCAGGAATGCTAATGCAGATTACAGTCCTGCGTTCAAAGGACAAACAAGAATTGCAGGTGTAAAAACAACCACCGCATATAAAGTAGATAAGATTGCCGAAAAGATAGGAAGACCCTGGGCTGTTATTCCAATGCCGGACGGGAAATTACTTATAACAGAGAAAAAAGGTTTTATGCTCATTCATAATGCCGATGGAACTTTTGCAAAAAAGATCACCGGCTTTCCGGAAGTTGATGCAGGCGGGCAGGGAGGCTTGCTTGACGTGGCACTGGACCCCGACTTCAGCAAAAACAAAATGATCTACTGGTCTTTTTCCGAAAAATACGGAAAGGGAAACCTGATGGCTGTTGCAAAGGGCCGGTTGAATGAGGATGCATCGAAAGTTGAGAATCCGGTTGTCATTTTTCGTGCCACACCGGCATTAAGCAGTTCGCTGCATTTCGGATCAAGGCTGATATTTGATAAGGACGGAAATCTTTTTGTCGGTACCGGGGAACGGTCAGTCTCCGAAGGAAGGCCGCAGGCACAGTTACTCAATTCGGGGCTGGGAAAGATATTTAAAATTACAAAAGAAGGAAAGGCGGCTCCGGGTAATCCATTTCTAAAAGATGCAAATGCAATGCCTGAGATATATGCTTACGGTATCCGCAATGCGCAAAGCCTGGACATTCATCCAGTAACCGGTGAATTATGGGAAGCGGAATTCGGACCACGTGGAGGTGATGAACTTAACATCATAAAGGCAGGAAAAAATTATGGATGGCCTGTTATTACTTATGGCCTTGAATACAGTGGTCAAAAAATCGGGGCTGCCATACAACAGAAGGCAGGCATGGAACAACCTATTTATTACTGGGACCCCGTGTTATCACCCAGTGGTATGGTTTTTTATAAAGGCAATACAATTCCTGAATGGAAGAACAATCTTTTTATTTGCGGACTTAACAGTATACACATTGCCCGGCTGGTTATTGTAAATAACAAAGTGGTTGGTGAAGAAAAACTTTTAGAAGATAAGAAAGAACGTTTCCGTGATGTGGCTTATAATAACGGCATGCTGTATACTGTAACCGATGACGGGAACCTTTACAGGATCAGTAAAAAATTATAAGTGCAAATCCGCTGTGCCCTGAGAATTTATTCAGCTACAGCACTTTGATCATTATATTTTTAAAGTAAACTTTATTGCCATGATCCTGTAATGCGATCAGTCCTTTTTTGGCAGTACCGTAGTCTGGATATCCCTTCCATTTGCCTGTTGTCTTTTTATTCATCCATGCTTCATCCCATGCCTGAAACTCCAGAATTTTTTCTCCATTTAACCAATGCTCAACGTGCGCTTTATTAAAAACAATTTTACTGGTATTCCATTCCCCAACCGGTTTCAGTTTTTTCTTATCGTTGGGTATTGTCATGGCATAATCTGCCCCGGTCATTTGCCATGCTTCCAGTTTCTCCGGAAATCCAATATCATCTATCAGCTGGTATTCGGGGCCCGTTTGGTAAGGCCCTGCATATTTTTCTCCTTCCAATACATGATACATTACACCACTGTTTCCCCCTTTGGTAATTTTCCATTCCCATTTTAATTCAAAATTTTCATACGCTGCATCTGTTACAAGGTCGCCGCCATGGGCATCAGCTGCCGCACCCAGGCAAACCATGGCTCCATCTTCAATGGCCCAGTTTGGTACAGTTCCGGTTTTATTAAAACCATGCCAGCCATTGAAAGTTTTTCCGTCAAACAGGCTGATCCATTTTCCCTGGTTGGTTTCCGCTTTATTATTTAAAACAATAAAAGAGGCACATGCAAACAGTATTGAGACAATGCCCGCAGTCATTAAAAATTTATTTTTCATAAAGCCTGTTTATTTTTTTATTAACTGCATCGTTTCAGGATTCCATGATATGGCAGTGTCCTGGTTATAACTGTCATTACATAATAAAGCAGGTGCCGCAGCACGGTAACCAAACACGGCGTCTTCGGCTACTTTTCCACCCGTGCGGATGGCATTAAAAAAGTTTACAAAATGATCATAGGGCCCGCCTTTATAACCTTTTTCTGCAGCAAACCTGTATTCCTCCGGAGGTAAAATTCTTTTTCGGTCCGATACAGGCGTGCCTGCTTTTTTCATTTGTTCAATATAAAACGGATCGTCTGACTGCATTGTCTTATTTCTTTTCAGTGTAACATCATCCCAGGTGATATCCATGGAACCTTCGCTGCCTACCAGTTTTAAATAGGTGGTTCCGCTGGTGCCATCTACAAAATTGCAGCGTAAGGAAAGGTTGAAAGCTGCATGAGCTTTACTCTCGGGATAATCAAAAGTACCTAAGAGAACATCTGGTACCTCACGTCCGTCTTTCCAGTAACGCAGTCCGCCTGATGCATAAATTTTATTTGGTCCAAATGAGCTGGTAATAAAATGCAGGCTTGAAAAAAGATGAACAAAAAGATCACCTGCCATACCTGTTCCGTAATCTGTATAATTCCTCCACCTGAAAAAACGGGTGGCATCAAAAGGACGTTTGTTTGTATTGCTGATATAAGTATCCCAATCAACTGTCGTTGGTGATGCATCGGCAGGAATTGGATATTGCCAGGCTCCTACAGGCGAATGCCTTGCCCAGAACCCTTCTGCATAATTCAATTGCCCGATGGCGCCATCCTTTAAAAGCTGCTTTGCTTTTTCGTTACCCAGGGATGAAACGCCCTGGCTGCCTACCTGGAAAATCCTGCCTGTCTCTGTTTGTGCCTTTACCACTGCCGGGCCTTCTGTAATTCCGTGAACCATCGGTTTTTCGCAATACACATGTTTACCGGCACGCATGGCATCAACAGATATCTGCTGGTGCCAGTGATCCGGTGTTGCAATAATTACCGCATCAACATCTTTACGGTTTAATATTTCCTTATAGTGCCGGGTCAGGAAAAGGTCCTTACCCCATCTGTCGGTAGCTTCTTTCAGACGGCCTTCATACAAGTCGCAAACCGCTACCAGTTTTGTATTGGGAACCTGCAAAGCGGTGATCACATCCTGAACCCCCATACCGCCAGCACCTATCAAAGCAATGTTTATTTTATCATTAACACTAACCGGGGTTCTTTTTAGTTTTTCAAAATACACGGCTCTGTTTTCTGCTGCAAAAACATTGCTGCCAACCGCTGTTGCAGCTGTTGCAATGCCAATCCTTTTAATAAATTTCCTGCGTGATGATGCTGACATGTTTTCCATTCAATAAAAATTAGGTTATGTAAATAAAAAGACTAACGAGTACAATTTTTGATGATCATTATTTCAGTTCTTTAATGCGTATGTTCTTCCACCTCACTTTTATTCCGCCACCGTCATGTATCTGTAAAGCAATAAAGCCTGCTCCCTCGCCGATTTTTTCATCTTTCAAATAAACCATCTGGTGCCCGTTCAACCAACTGGTAACTTCATCGCCATTAACCAGAATCCTCATCGAATTCCATTTACCCATTTTTAGCCATTTCTCGTCTTCGGGTTTTGGCTGTATTAACCAACCCCTGCCATACGATTCATATATGCCGCCGGTGTGCTGGTTTTCCGGAGCTACTTCTACCTGCCAGCCATTGATCTTGGTACCTTCAATTGAAGAGCGGATGAATACACCACTGTTACCATTAGCCTCCTGTTTAAACTGAAGTTTAAGTTCAAAGTTTTTGTAATTTTTATTGGTAGAAAGATAACCATATTTTTTATCGGGGCCGCTTTCGCATACCAGTTGCTTATTTTCAACATACCATTTTTCTGTACCATTGTTAGTCCAGCCGGTTAAATCCTTTCCGTTAAAAATAGATGTAAAACCCTGGGCCGAAAGTCCTGTGTACAAAAATGAAAAAGCGCATAATAATAAGAATCGTCTCATTCCAAAAAATTTGAGTGAACAATCAAGATAGATCAATTCCTGCATTTAACCTTCTGACTTTTTTAAAACAACCAGGCAGTCTCATCTTATTCCTTCTTTTAAAAGTAAGCATGATTTTTTAATATTCATATTCCGGTGGTAACACATTTACTTATTTTAGTTTTTGCAGTTTCACTCCATTAAAACTAAGTTTAACAGGTTTAATAAAGCCCAGTTCATCAAAAAATAATTGTTCTATACAGGTTACCCGGTTATTGGCGGCAGTTTCGCCAAGCGGCCTCCTGTGATAAACAATGTACCACAGATCTTTTGCAGCATCATGCATAATGGAATGATGGCCGGCTCCGGTTGCAATCGCAGGATCCTGTTGCAAAATTTTTCCCACTCTTTCGAAGGGGCCAAAGGGATTATCGGCCATTGCATAGGCAACAGAATATTCGGGACCGGTCCAGCCGCCTTCACTCCACATAAAATAATATTTATTGCCCTTCAAAAACATAAAAGGGCCTTCAACATAATTTTTCGGAGTGATCTCTTTGAACATAATACCGTCATCAAAAGGCTCAATACCTGTAAAATCATTTTTTAAACGTGCAATATTACAATGCCGCCAGCCACCATAAATAATATAGTACTGCCCGGTTTTATCTTTAAAGACAAACTGATCAATTGGTTGAGCCCCATTATAAAATTTATCAATTAAAGGTTTACCAAGGTAATCTTTGAAAGGACCTTCCGGTTTATCTGATACCGCCACGCCAATACCACCGTACGCATCATTGCTTTGTATATCGTTGGCGGCAAAAAAGAAATAATATTTTTTATCCTTTTCTATAATTGCCGGCGCCCACATGGCACGCTTTGCCCATTTAACAGCAGCGCTGTCAAGAATGTGTTCATGCTTTTTCCAGTTCACAAGGTCTGGCGAAGAAAATGCATCAAAGAAAACCTGTTTATCATACACATCAGAATAAGTTGGATATATCCAGTACTGTTTTTTAAATATGGCTGCTTCAGGATCGGCATACCAGCCTTTAATAACAGGATTCCCCGATGTTGGCTGTTGAGCCGGCAGCCGGCCTGCAGAAATGCATAAAAGAAAAATGCCGCAACAGATTTGTTTCATGATGTAATATAAAAAACTTACAATTAACCTGCAGCATAAAAATCCCGGCCAGTTAACCGGCCGGGATTTTTAAATACTGTTTACCGTTAGTTAGGGTTGCACTATACTGCTTCCTCCTAAAATAACAGTTGCAAGCTGGCGGCCATCGGGCAGTTCGCTGGATGAATAATAAAGTTTAAGAATATTGCTTTTTTTCTTCAGACCCAGGAAATCCTGTACACTGCAGCTCATATCAGAAACGGGGGCATTGGGGTCTCTGTAGCGCCATTCTTTTACAGTTTTATCATTAATATCCTTCACAGTTACAACCCGGCCTTTGCCTATCCTGCCGCAATGATAATACCTGATGGTTATTTTATCATTTGGTGAAGCCTTGCTCAGCTCCAGGTTTTTAACTGCATCCATGTCCTTTCCGTATTGCTCCAGCAATACTTTTCCATTCAGGGATATTTGAAATCCTTCTCCGCCAAATGTTGAGGAAAAAGACAGGCTGATAACCGAAATAGCTAAAATTGCTATTGATTTTCCGATAATTTTTTTCATGACTTATAATTTTTTATGATGATAAAATAAATGGCTGAACATTTCTGTCAACACAAAGGAAATACTCAGGAGGTTGCAAATAAAATCTGCTTGACGAAATGGGAGGGATGCTTGATAAACAGAAAGATTTCCGGCTTATCCTTATTTGTTTAAGGTAGTGTTTGGTTTCTATCCGTAGTTGAAAGTAAAAGCCATCCCGGTTGAACCGGGATGGCTTTTATAAAAAATTAACCTGGATATCTCTTAAAGCGGGTTTTGAATAACAGACGGATTGGCATTTAATTCATCCTGCGGAAACAGGAATTGCCATTGTTTATCGCCGGCTGGTATTGTCGTCACCCCAATTAAAGCAGGCAAATGATTTGGAATACCAGTTCTGTCCATTGCTGCATTGGTACGTTTCAGGTCTGTAAATCTGAATCCTTCTCCCCACAGTTCTATCCTCCTGTTCCACATGATCTCATCAATCAAAGTTTGCCCGGTACTTATAGATTGAATATAAGCAGGGTTCCTGTTTTTAACAACATTAAACAAAGCAGTTTGTGCAGCCAGATCCTGTCCTCCTTGTCTTGCCCTGGCTTCTGCTTCAATTAAAAACATTTCGCCGGCACGCATGTAAGGAACATCTCCAACACTCAGTGCACTGCTCTTTGCAAGGAATTTTTTATTCTGATAACGAACCTTGGCACCGCCTGGAGGAACCGGAGTTGTATTAGCAGCTCCAATATTACCATCAAAACAGCTTTTACGTATATCTGTTACAGGAACGGCCAACCACAAATTTTGGTTGATGGCTCGTGGTTGTGTACGGATTACTGTTGAATTAAAATTGCACGAAATATATGCGAAATAAGAATAGAAGAACGTGTTGTGATCATCTATCTGGCGGGTTCCCCATATCCACTCCTGGTTATTAATATTATTAAACCCGGTAAGATATTCTGCATTCGTCATTAAGGTAAACCCTGCCCTGGCAGCAATAGCGCTTGTTGCAGCAGTTTCCCAATCCTGTTGTGCTAATGCAACACGTGCTTTAATTCCCTGAACTACATTCACATTAAAATTAGATTTTGCGGCAGTTCCAGTACGGGTATAACCGGCCAGCAAAACTAAAGCATCATTCAGGTCCTTATTTATTTGTGTGTAAACTTCTTCAACCGAAGCCCTTGGTAAACCTACACCAATTGGTAAATTTTCAAGCACCAAAGGAACACCGGGCTGATTGTTTGGCACGGTAGCTTTATCATACCTTATTCCATAAAGCTGTACCAGTTGAAAGTGTGCCCAGCCCCTGTAAGCAAGCGCCTGCCCTTTTATCATTTTCTTATCCGCATCAGGGCCCGGTACCGCATCAATACCATTGATAAGTACATTGGCATTTGAAATTAAACGATAATAAAAGCGATATACAAAACGCATATCACTTGCATTTACGTTACGATGATTATTCCATTGGTACCAGGTCATCTGCCCGGTGCTTCCGTTTGCCAGCGGAAACACAAGGTCTTCTCCCATATAGTCCCTGAAAACATTAATACTGCCTTCACCTGCCTGGCCCTGTGCATCGTATTGGGTGTACATTACCCGGTGAATACCATTTAATGCTGCAATCGCATTTGATGTACTTGCAAGTGCATCTGCTGCGGCAACGGATGTAGTCGGATAAGTATCCAGGAAATTTTTTTTGCAGGAAAAAAGCCCTGTTGACACCAATACCAACGTAGATAAAATATATTTTTTCATTGTTGTTATTTTATAAGTTTAATGTTAATCCAAGTGTTAAGACTTTTGCAGGAGGATACGCATTTGAGGTTACTCCGGAAAAAGCCTGTTGATTATTCAATCCTTTTCTCTTTGAAAAGAATGCAAGGTTTTCGGCACTTACAAAAAACTGTGCATTAGTTGCCTTAATTTTTGAAACCAGCATTTTTGGTAACTCATAAGACAGGTTAATTGCACGGATATTTAAATAAGATGCGTCAATCAGCCACCTGGAAGAGGCTCCGTTATGATCAACTAATTTTCCTGCATCCAGCCTGGGTATATTGGTAATATCACCCGGTTGTTGCCAGCGATTAAGTATTTCAGATGAAACAGCTCCACCATAAGTGCCTGAAGACATTAAAGCTGCCCAGTTAGCATCATAGGTTTTACCGCCCATTTGAAAAGTAAATAAAGCACTTAAGGAAATCCCCTTGTAAGAAAATGTTGGGGAAAAGCTTCCGTAAAAATCAGGAATTGCTGTACCCTGGAATTCAAACTTACCGTTTGCAATAGAGGTGGTTACTGTATCAACCCCGCCATCCTTATTGGTAATTAATCTCCTGGTAGTGCTGGCTGCTGTATTGTTGGCAACATATAATGCAGCACCATCAGCTGGATCAACACCATAAAAACTACGTAACCAATATTGGAATATCGACGACCCTACTGCATACTTTTTTGTGCCGGTAATAAATTCCGGAACAGTTTCAGGCATTTTGGTGATCTGGTTCTTTACTGTAGATAAATTTACATTCATGTTCCAGGTAATTCCCTTCCAACGGATAACATCAGCATTTAACTGAAGCTCAATACCTTTATTATACATGGTTGCGGTGTTTTGATTTGCTGACAACGCTCCGCTTGACAATGGTTGCGGTACCGCAAACAATAAATCTGCCGAACGCCTGTCGTAATATTCGATGGAACCCGTAACCCTGTTTTTAAATAACCCAAAATCAATTCCAATATCAAACTGCTTATTGGTTTCCCAGGTCAATTCCCTGTTAAGAAAAGCTGTCTGACTTTGTACTATCCCCGGTTCGTTTGCATTATTGGCAAAACTATACAGCCCCTGGTATGCATAATACCCGATTCCGTCAGCAATACCAACTACACCATAAGTACTTCTAAGTTTTAACTGGCTTACAAATTTTACACTTTGCATAAAATTCTCTTTATCTGCATTCCAGCCACCACCTGCCGACCAGAATGTTCCCCATCTTGATCCTGGTGCAAAACGGGAATTACCATCACGGCGGATACTTCCTGAAACAAAATATTTATTTCTAAAATCATAAGTTACCCTGGATAAATAGCTTTCAATTTTGTAACGGTCTAAATAGGATGTTGTTGAGTTGATCGTCGTAAAATTATTCAGCTCTGTATTTCCGGTTAATGACTGTCCCTGCTTAAAACCTCTTTGTCCGTCTTCCCGTTGATTCAGGCTTTCGTGGCCAACCAATACGTCAACACGATGGCTGCCCCTTATTTTTTTGCCATAATTTAATATCTGGCTTAAAATAACCGAGGTTACTGAACCATACTCACGTGATGAACGCCCTGCAGGAGCGCCATCGCCAACCAGCGTATTTTCATATGATCCATCATACTGCGTTTGGTAATCAACTGCAATGTTATTAGTAAACTTGAAGTCTTTTAAGAAAATAATATCAACATAGTTTCTGGCACTTAATACTGTTCTTCTGAAATTCAGTTCATTTAAACTGGTTTCTGCTAAAGTATGCCGGCCGGCAAACCCGCCACTTGGCCTGTTTGGAACACCCATAGCACCGCCCATATTACCAAGATCCCAGAATTTGTTCCCGGTACCATCTAACAAAAATTCACCTGTAGTCATGTTATGTGCATACACCGGATAAATGGGTCCAACATTTCGTGAGTAAAAGAAAGGGTTTACAAAACTTGTACTTCCGCCATCACTAGCCTGGTTGGATTGTGTAAAGTTTCCCGAAATATTCAAGCCGGTTTTGAACCATGTTTTAGGCTGAAGATTTATATTTAATCTTCCTGAATAACGCTTCAGGTCAGACCTAATGGTAAAGCCTTTGTCATCCAGATAACCCAGAGACATATAGTAATCCATTTTATCTGAGCCGCCGCCGAAATTAATCGAATAATCTTTTCTTGTTCCGGTACGCATTAATTCGCTAAGCCAGTCAAGATCATTTCCATATATTAATTGTGCGCCGGAATTCAATTTACCATCAACACCCACAATAGCATTATTAGCTACATTAAACGGGTTATAAGAAAGTAAACCCTGGATACCGGTTCTGGTTGTTAAACCAGATGCCACCCTGTTTGCAGAATCATAGGAAATACCAGTACCTGTAGCAGGAAATACCAATTGGTTCCGGTAAGCCTCCCACATGATTGGGTAATATTGATAGGCATCCAGCCTGTCGTATTCTGCAAGGCCTCTTTTTGATGAACCCTGCAATACCCTTACTGAAATATTATTTTTTCCTTTTTGTCCCTTTTTAGTAGTAATCATAATTACACCATTGGCTCCTCTTGATCCAAACAGGGCTGTAGCTGCAGCATCTTTTAAAACTGTAGTTGTTTCTACATCATCAGGATTAATGTTTGAAGTACCTCCGGCATAAGGAACCCCGTCAACTACTAACAGCGGTTGTGATGTGGCATTGAAAGACCCAAACCCCCTGACACGGATTTCAGGACCTGAACCGGGTTGGCCATTGGAAGAACCAACAACCACACCAGATATAGCTCCTTCTATAGAATTCATAACATTTGTAATAGGCCGTTTGGCTATATCGGCAGCCTTAATTGTACCTACTGATCCTGTAAGTGTTTCTTTTTTAGCGGTACCATATGCAACCACTACCACTTCTTCTAAAGATTTTTCACTAGGGCTAAGCGAAACATTTATTTCAGCTGCTGAACCAATTGCCATTTCTTGTGGGGCCTTGTCCTGAAAAGAAAATACAAGTGTGTTTACATTCGCCGGTACCCTGATCGAATAGGAACCATTATCATCTGTAATGGTTCCCGTTTTTGTTCCTTTAAGAACAACGGAAACATTAGCCAGGGGATTGCCTTTATCATCTGTTACCTTGCCCGTAATCGTTTTTTGGGCAAAAGCCTGTAATGAAAAAAACATAACCCCTAACAAAAATAAAAGCGACTTTCTCATGTGTTAATTTGTTTTGGTTAATAAAAAAATCTATACCCTTCAACTGTACCTTGAAAAACAACTGAAGCGGTACTTAAAAACTCTTCAAAAATCGGGAGTGGATTTAAGCAGTTTAAAAAATGAAATTAGTCAACAATTTCAATATGGGAAACATAATTTACAATATTGTAAATTATGTTTATTTATTCTGCATGTTTTATACGTAACCGGGCAGGAATAAAAGTTATTTTGACATAATTATGACAATTGAAAACGGCATTAAAAAAAAGTACAGGTCATTTAATTGCAGGCCCTGGCTCAGCATTGCGGGGCTTTACTGAAAAAATTTTTTCTAACTGCTGGAAAAGTTCCGGATGTTTTTGCCGGAGAAGATCCGGGCGTTCAAAAAAATATTCTGAGGCAACTGCAAAAAATTCTGCCTCATTGGTTGCACCGTAAGGGTTAATATCTGAGCGGTTATCATGTATTTGTTTTATTTCTTCCTGCATTAGTTGCAGCCAGGGTACAATATATTTTTTGTTCAGCAATGCTTCGGGTATGCCGTCAATATCTCCGTCGCTTTTATCAACCAGGTGTACAAACTCGTGAATGGCTGTATTGTCTTTACCGCTTTTATTATTAAACGCCTGGCGCAATTCATGTTGCGATAAAATCATCATATGGTTCATTGACCCGCTGCCAACCATGCCCAAAATATTACGGCCTGTTCCCTGCTGTTCAAATTCATGATCAAATGAATCGGGGTAAAGCAATACCTCATGGAGGTTTCGGTATTCCCAGCCTGGGAAGTTAAAAATCGGGATTATCGCACTGGCAGCAATCAGCACCCGGTCAATATCTTCAACCACAGTTTTAATGCCTGTAATCTTTACCCGGGTTAAAAAACGGGCTGCTCTTTCTTCGAAATTCTTTTTTTGAAGATCATTCAGTTGCTGGTAAAAAGGAACCCGGGCTTCCAATAGCTTTTTAAGAAGAGCTGGTACCGGTTCCGTTACAGTCGTTTTCTTTTTTTGCAGAAACCATACCGTATACAAAATTGCCAGGATGAAAATAAAAAGAATAAACAACTGCATAGATAATATGAAATTAAGTATCATTTAAACAATTGCAAACAGAAAGAACAGAACATGGATAAAGGAAACCAGATCGTTTTTTGCTGGCATTTTCAGTTTTGCCTTATTAACTTTACCTGAAAGAAATGAACAAATGAAAAAATTACTGCTACTTTTATTAATAACTGTAACACAGGCTCACATCCTCAATGCACAGGGATCCAGGTTTGCTGACAGCAGCTTTATCATTAACCTTAATCAGCAAATTGATAATTATGTGGTGGAGCATGATATTGCGGCGCTGGACAAATTATACGCTGCTGATTTTGTATTCAGCCATGGCTCAGGTAAGGTTGAAGGAAAGCAGGGATGGTTTAAGTCGGTGGCTAAAGGAAGTTTTATTTCAAGGCAACATGATTCTGTAACAGTAGAGCTGCACAAGGAACTTGCAATTGTAAGAGGAAAACTTGCTGTACAAAAAAAGAGTACTGACAAAACCGAACGTTATCATTTAAAATATGTGAGGGTATATGTTTACCTGGATAAACGCTGGCAAATGTTATCACATATAACAACAGCAGAGTGGCATGAGGCTGATTAATATATTACAGAATACTTAGTAATTTTGAAAAAATACTGTCTTATAGATTCAGATGGCAGGAATAATCTGCAGGTTTAACAAAAAACTAATAATTTTCCCGGTCATTCATGACTAACTTTGCTGCCTGATTATTTTTTAACTAAAAATTGTTTTATGAAGAATTTACTTGCCATACTAATAGCATTCCCACTTTTACTGGCATCATGCGTAAGCACTAAAAAATTTAAAGCTGCCCAGGCAGAATATGATCAACTGCAGACAAAATATGTACAGATACAGTCTGACCTGACCGGTTGCAACGATGCAAAGGCTGAACTGCTTCGTCAAAAATCTTCGCTTGAAGGAGATAATGCCGGATTAAACAAACGTATTGCCGACCTGAATAAGCAGATTGATTTTCTGAAAGAAAACAATACAACAGTACTTAGCCAGTTACAAAGCTTATCGGTGGTTTCTTCCACACAGGCCGAAAGCATAAAAAAATCTTTAGAGAATATTGGCAGTAAGGATGATTATATTCAGACCCTGCAATCGAGCCTGGCCCGTAAAGATTCCCTTAATATGGCGCTGGTGATGAATTTGAAAGGTGCGATCGGTAACCTGGATGATGAAGACATTAATATTAAAGTAGATAAAGGTGTGGTGTATATCGACATTTCTGATAAACTGCTTTTTAAAAGCGGTAAATACGAAATAACTGCACAGGCAAAAACAGTGCTGGGCAAAGTAGCAACTGTGTTAAAGAATCAGCCTGATGTTGAATTTATGGTGGAAGGGCATACAGACAATGTACCTTACCGTAACGCCGTTCTTGACGATAACTGGGACCTGAGTGTGAAAAGAGCAACTGAAGTAGTACGCATTTTACAAAAGCAATATGGCCTTGATCCTGCTAAAATGGTTGCTGCAGGACGGGGTGAATATAGCCCGGTTATGGATAACAGTTCTGCCAAAAACCGTGCAGCTAACAGGAGGACAAGAATCGTAATTCTGCCACAGCTTGACCAGTTCTTTAAATTACTGGAACCAAAAAAATAAAGATCCTCAATTAAAATTTTATAAACCCTCTGTAAAACAGAGGGTTTTTCTTTACATCAACCTGATTCTTTTATTTAGTATTTTCACTTCGCTTAAAAAGCCAATAAACAAACATGCCCATCATACAAAGTATATCCCGGTTTTTACAAACAGTACAGCAGCCATTAATTGTAGCTTCAAATATCGGGCTGCAAAAAAGATTCATTAAAAAAAATATTCTTCCGGTTTTAGCTGAAGCAAAAAAAGCAGCCGATAAAAGCCTGGATGAAAATGATCTTGAAAAAATTACCGGCTATTACGGGCTGGCTGTACCCGCTGTTTTGGGAGAAGCTTTTGCTGCTTTACATGGAAAAGAAATGACGGCTGATGAACGGATGGCCAGCACCTGCCAGGGTGCCATGACCGGCCTCTTTGATGATTTCTTTGACAAACAAAGACTGTCGGACAAATGCCTGAAAGAACTGATTGAAAACCCCGGTGATTTTACCGGCAATACTGCAAACGAAAAATTATTCCTGCATTTTTATAAGACAGCATTAACCAAAACTGCACAGCCAAAACTTATGCAGGAGCATTTATACCGTGTTTACCTGGCCCAGGTATTGAGCAGGGACCAGACATCACACGGCCTGTCTTATGAAGTGCTGAAAGATATCAGCATCCGGAAAGGGGCAGAATCTTTGTTGTTTTACAGAACTGTTTTTTCCGCCCCATTAAATAACAAAGAAGAAAAAATGCTGTATTGCCTGGGTGGGCTCATGCAGTTAAGCAACGATATTTTTGATGTGTACAAGGACCATCAGCAGGGAATAAACACATTGGTAACCACAACAAAAAAAATAAAAGAGCTGAGGTTACTTTACTCTTCCTTGTTAAAAATTGGTTTTGAAGCGGCTTACAGATCTGGTTATCTCCGCAAAGATGTCAGCAGTTTTTTAGGAATCATTTCCATTAGTATTTTCAGCCGTTGTTATGTTTGCCTGGATCAGCTGGAAAAAACTGAGAGAAAATATAAGCAGGATTTTGACCCCGGGCTTTACCAGCGCAAAGAACTTATCTGCGATATGGATACGGCAATTAATAAATGGAGATCATTCAGCTATCACATGAAACTGCTCAGGAAGTACCGCAAATTCCATTGATAGTTTTTGATTAACCTGCTATACCCCGGCAACCAGCGCTCTCACCAGTTCTGTTTCAAATCCTTTTTGCATTAAATGATCCTGTATTTTTCTTTTTCTGATGAAAAGATTCTTTTCACTCCGCAATGTTTTTAACTTTTGTTCAAACAGTTTTTGCAGCGTTGCTGTATACTGGCTGTCATCAATGCCGGTCAGCGCTTTTTTTATACAATATTCGCTAACCTGTTTTTGTTTGAGTGCATATTTTATTTTTACCCGCCCCCATTGTTTTATCCTGAATTTTCCCCCGGCAAACAAAATGGCAAACCGTTCTTCGTTCAGGTAATTATCACTGATCAGCTCTGCCATTAATTCGTCAACATCTTTTTTATACAAACCAAAGCTGTACAGTTTTTCCTTTACCTCACTGTGGCATCGCTCCTGGTAAGCACAATATTGTTTTGCTTTTTGCAGGGCTTCCTCCTTTGAATAATATTTATTGCTGTTCACAATCCAAAAGTAAATAATAATCCCACAAAGGCACGGAGAACACAAAGCAGAAAAAACTTTGTGGGCTTAGCGTCTCTGTGGGACTGACTCTCTGAAAAATATCAATTATCCTTAATTGGCTTTTTGTTTTTATCAGGCTGAACAAAAAATATCAGTGGTTCACTTCTTCCTTCGCCGCTTCCATCGGTTTGCGTTACCGGCAACCCTGCTTTATCCAGCGATTGAATTGTCCAGATAAATGTTGGAAGTTTTTTGGTTTCATCATCATAAGCTGTAAATGGCAATTGCGGCTGCCATATATATTGTGTAGCAGCCAAAATCTCTTTATCGAGTAAAGGTTGATTACTCCGTAATGCCTGTACCGGGCTTTGTGTTGGCAACACTTCAAACACCTGCAACCTGTATGTTACCGGCGATGTTTGCGTTGGCACCACAGGCGTCCATCTGAATATGATGGCTGTCTGCGCTTTTTTTGCATCCAGCGTTTCTTCGTTATACGGTTTCAGTAAAATGGGCAATTGCGTTGTTGCCAGGTAAAAATTTTTGCATTGCTCTTCACCCAGTGGGCCGTAATCGGTCGGACGGACCGGGCGCACACAAATCGTATAATTGTCTGCAGGTAATTTTCCTGTTCTTTGCAGACTTGTTTTGTATTTGCCGGTAAACATCATGTACTCCAATGGCATGGCATCGTTGGCAACCAATATGGTTGTGCCGGTTGAGTTGGGTGTAAACACAGGAGTTTTCGCCAGGTCGGCAGAAGCGATAACTGTTCCGTCAAGTGTCTTGATTTCGGTCTTTAATTTAAACGGTCCTGCAATGGCACCGGGTGCTGTTATAATTAACGTAAGCACTTCTCTTCTGTTTCCCCACTCACTTAATTGTGCAGGAGGTTGTGCATTTACAATCAGGTTCGATATAAACTGTGCCGGTACCGCCGTATAAATAAATGTTGCTATTGCAATAGATAATATTTTTTTCATAGCTTATTTTTTTGTGTCAAAACGATATTGGAATCCCGTTCTGCTGGTGGTCTCCACATAATTTGCACCGTTGGGTACAATTTCGTTTCCGTATTTAAAATAGTTGGTCGTTAAAAAAGTATTCCAGGTCAGTTTCTTCGAAATTTTAAAATCAACATTACAGGAAGCAATTAAATTATTGCTGTTGCTGAAACTGTTCAACTTGCCTAATGTGTACTGCAGTTGTCCACGCAACCTTAATTTCTTTTTAGCCGCCTGCATACTCAATGCGCTGCTGATGGTGGCCAGTGTAATTTTTACACCGGGCACATCATTGTAAAAATACAATACACTAAAATCCGGTGATATGTCTTTCTCCAGGTAAGTCGGCACATAAGTAATCAACGCTGTATGTGTATTGTTGGATGTAGTGTTTCCGGTAATTACATCCCGTTCATCGTACTTACTGTAATTATAGCTCATGCTCAGCAGGTGAAATATTTTTTTGCCCGTCCACGAAAATGTAGGGTTTACACCAAGGTCATTACTTACATTTTTTATGCCGAAAGGATTCATGCCGCTGGCAGCCTGAAAACCGAAATTATTGTAGTTCACATTCAAACTGAACTTATCGCTGAACTGCGTAAACCAATTCAGGTTACCGATAAGCTGCTTCGCTTTTAGTGCAGTGTTGTTTACATTATTTACCCGGCGGCCGATGCTTCCTACAATATTCATCTTGTTTTTCCAGGCATTAATTTTTGTGTTGAGGGTATAGTCAAGCCTGTCGCTTTGTAAAAAAGGATAGCCAACCGTTTGAAATCCTGCTCCCAGGTATTTAACTGTAACGCCCAGATCAAAGTTCTTTGATTTTTTTCCAACCGAAGCATTGGCTGCATAATCAGTCAATGTAGATGTATGTGCTTCAATAAAGGGTTTCAGGCTTCTTAAGACCGGACTCAGCGGCGTAGCAACATCTTTGGTAAAAGTTGATTGTGCGCCTTCGGCCTTAAAATAAAATCCTTTTTCCATGTACACATTTGACACAACACTCAATACAACTCCTTCCTGCGGACGAATGGTAAGCGGAGGCGGGGCCGATGATGTGGGCACATCTTTTCCTTTGGCTATATTGAAGGCGAATAAATATTCTCCTTCTTTTTCTGTGCCCAACTGAAACATCCAGTTCTTCCTTTTGTATGCACCGGTAACTGTTGGCGGTCCGGATACATAACTGATTCCCTGTTGTGAGATGCCTGTAAAAAATTTGATGAGAAAATTCTTTGGCCGCAGATCGAACCCGGCACCAAACACACCGATATCGCCTGTTGAAAGATCGGAGTACTTTAAATATTGTGTACCTAACTGCAGCTCGGCCCATTTATATTTTGGGTTGATACCGAAACTGTTCATGGGATTGGTGATGAACTGGCCGAAGGTTGGCTTTTTTATTCCGGCATAAGGGCCTGCAAAATTTGTTGGTATGGCTGCAAAATTAAAATTGAAAGGCAGGCTGAAATTTTTTCCGAATTTAAATGTTGGCATAAAATTAAACCGAACCTGGTTCCAGGGCCTTCTTGCATTATAACCTCTCCAGCCGGAAGGGCTGCGGCTGAGGCCATAACCTTCGTAGCTGACACCCATGGTACCGCTGATGTTTAATTTTTCTTTCCCCTTATCTTTTAATTTGTCAAGAACCGAATCTTTTTCATTTTGTGCAGATACCGTGGTTGACAAGATCAGCAAACAAAGGATCATATTTTTTTTACAGGCCATAGAATAATTTTTTTGTTTCACGCAGGGGTAGCGGAGGAGCGGAGGACGCAGGGAAAAACAAATCTCTGTTCCCTCTGCTCCTCTGCGGCCCCTGCGTGAAATCTTTTATGTTCCTTCCATATAATTATTTGCAATCCGCTTTACTCCGTCTTTTAATTTTTCAACATTAAAGTTTATCAATAAACCAATTGAAATGTTTGTAAACCTTAAATAAGTTAATGTCTGCATTTCCGCAATTTTAGGTAATGATTCCAGGGATTTAATTTCAACCAGCACCTTTCCTTCAACGATTAAATCTGCCCGGAAGCCAATGTCCATTTTTACTTCTTCGAAAACCACAGGAATTCCTCGTTGTCTTTCTACAACCAATCCTCGTTTTGTTAGCCGGTAAAACAATAATTCTTCATACACAGTTTCAAACAAGCCAGGTCCAACATTTCTGTGTATATAAATACTCTCTTCAATAATGACAGATGTTATTTCATTAATGAGCATATCGTTTTGTTTTGTTTCACGCAGAGGTAGCGGAGAAGCGGAGGACGCAGAGAAAACAAATCTCTGCTTCCTCTGCTTCCCAGCGGCCTCTGCGTGAAACTCCTATTTTTTCTTAATCACAAAATCAAAACAAGCTATCACTTCACATTCCTTGCAATCATTATCCCGGAAAATAAACTTCACACAGATTCTCCCCTTCAGTTCGCAACAGTCAATGGCAGGCACCGGTGGCAAAATAAAATTCATACCAATATTTGTATTGGCCGGAATATTTATCTGCGTACCATTATTCCATACAACCTCCCTCGGGTTTTGATACTTTCCTGTTCCGCTTCCGTTAAATGATGGAACGGTTGTTCCGCCATACATCGTTATCAATCCCGGCACGGCACCGATATTAGTTGCCGATGCAACACTTGCCCAGGTAAAAGGAAGATTGACACATTTCATACATTCCTTGTCATAGTTATCGGTGATGGTATAACTCACCACATTCGCCCTTACTTCAGTTATGTTTGCCGATGCCAGTCCGTTAATGGTAAATGTCTGCGAAGCAAGCGTTGCATTGGGTATCTGTGTAAAGTCATATTTAACAGTACCCACATCTGCTTTTATTTCATACGGACAACAGCTTGTATCAACCGGGCATTCTGTTTTAAACTTAACCACACAACTGTCGCAGATTTTATTGCCGCACCAGCCGTACATGGTTAAGGTATAAATACCGGTCTGGTTTGGTGTAAATGTAAGCGGCAGTGTTCCTGTTGTTGGTCCGCCTGTTGGTGCCTGCAGAGAATAGGTTACCGCAGCATTGCAGTTTTGACCGGCACATAAATAATTTGCATTAACCGTAATCGGCTTCTTACATTTTACATCAATCGCTTTGTTCTTATCGCACTTGAATGTTTTGGTGCTGTTCTCGATTGTTAATGTCTGCTCTCCCCACTTGCTGCCTTTGCAATCACATTCCACACAACTAACATCAAACTTAATGATGCAACTGTCACATTTTGTATCGCCGCACCAGCCATACATGGTAAGCACATAGGTTCCGTTTTGTGTTGGCGTAAAATTAAATGCCGGCGGCATGGTTCCAGTAATCGGCGAACCCGTTGGTGGCTGCAGGCTGTAAGTCACTTTTCCAGCACATGCTGTATCCTTACAGATATAATTTGTGTTGATGGTATAAGGTTTGTTACAATCCAGTTTATACGTATTCTTACAAACCAGGTTGATGGCAGATGGGTCGGTAATCACCACTTTAGGATTTGCCGCTTTTGCCGCGGCAGGATTCTTATCGGGATTATCATCCGGCGGTATATCCGTTTTTCCTTTGGTTAATGTAATCTTATCCCATTTACTTTCTTTACAATCGCAGGAATCGCAGTTTTTAATGTAGAGATTGTATGCATTGGATGTATCGGTGCAGCCGTTGTATGTAACTACGATAGAAATATCATTATTCCCATAAACCAACGGCGGCATATTACCAAGGAGATTTAAAACCGGACCGGTATAAATCGGCGAGCCGTAATTCCCGTTAAGGAACCATTGTACGGTATATCCTGCAGGAACAATCGGACCACCTAACGCAAGTGGTGGAACGATGGAATCATAATCACACAACGTATCACATCCCACCGGGAAAAGAATCGTTGACGGTTTAGGTTTTATAACTCCTGCGAAAGACATTCCGGAACAACCATTGGCAGGGTCGGTTACGGTAACCATATACATACCAGGTAAGGAAGTACTCATAATCTGGCCTATAGCGCCGTTGCTCCATTGGTATATATAGTTTGGATTTGGAGGAGTTGCGTTTGCCGTAAAAGAATGTGATGTTCCTGCACATTTTACTCCCGGTGCAGTTGTAACTGTAACAACCGGCGAGTTACCAACCACCACACAGAATGTATCACGTGCAATACAACCGGTGGAATCGGTAACCGTTAAAACATAACTGTAATTACCAACGGCGTTCACCATAATATTCAAATCGAACAGGTTCGATAAGGGCGTTACATTTCCCTGCAATGTCCATACATAAGTTGATGTAGGATTGTTTACCGAATTGTATAAATAGATACTGGCAACGCCGCCGCTTAAACAGGCAACAGAACTTCCCTGTATATCGGCAACAGGTTTGGGATGATTAAATACATAGGTCAGCGCCGATTTAACTGCACAACCTCCACCCGCCGTATTTGCAATTACATAATAAGTACCGATGGCACTTGTTGTATAAGTATTTGATGCACCGCTTTGCACCAATACATTATTATGATAAAAATCAAATGTTGTAAATCCTGCACCGGTCGCAGTAATGGTTGCCGATGCACCCGGACAAATCATTTGCAATGGCGTAATGTTAAGTACCGGCGGAGCAATTACCGAAATGGTTACTGAATCTTTTGCGGTACAACCCAGCATATCACTTACCAGTAAACTTATGGTTGGGCTAGAAGGCGTTAAACCAAAAGCATGCGTTGTGTTTTGTGTTGATGATGTATAACCATCTCCAAAATTCCAGAGATAGTTTGAGAAACCTCCCGGTGCATTCAACGCTATGGCCGTGCCTGCACAAACAGGTGATGGCACAGTGAACGTTGCAGAAGGCAGGCTGACAACCACCGGAAGTGTAATTGTTGCAGTGCATCCATTACAGCTTGATGTAACTGTAAGCGTAACATTATAAGTTCCCGATGCGCCAACTGTAAGTAATGGGTTTGCTGTTGCCGGGTTTGAAAAACTGATACTGCCCGGTCCGGTTGCACTCCATGCATAACCTGAAATACTGCAGGGAGAAAGTACAGTAGATAAATTGCTGAGAAAAACTTTATTGCAATTTACACTTGCACTGAAATTAGCAGCAATGGGCACTACATAATGTATGGTATCTTTCAGCCTGCAGATATGCGGTGTTGGCGGCGGCGGACAATTAACATCTACATAAGCCGTAACAACATAAACACCTACCGATGTATAGGTATGCGCCGGAGTAAATCCTCCGCTTGTTGTTGTGGAGAAAGTACCGCCGTCTCCAAAGTTCCAGTGAATGCCTGAGTTTAAGGAATGTGGTGATGTAAAACTATAAACTGCAGAAAACTGCGTGTTGTTGCAAAGATTACTTGGCGGCCCGATGTTTAACGTTGCTGTTAATGGAGCAGCTCCAAAAACAGTTTCACTGATGGCCGGGCCGGCTTTGCTTTTATTTTCTTCAGACTGAAAAGGCATATAAGAGAAATCACAACCCGGAGCCACATCGCAGCTATCTACATAAACATTTATAATGTTTGATGTGTCTTTACAATTGCCACAACTTACCACCTGGTAATAAGATCCTGGAGTGGTAACATTTAAGGGCGAGTTTGTACCCGAAGCTGGCCCAACAGCAGCCGGACTTTTAAACCACTGATAAGTACATCCGCCACCTGCCGCAGAAAATAAAGTAAGGTTTATTGTTTCTCCAATACAATAAGTCAGTTTGTTATTTGCTGATATGGTTACGTTCGGAATATTTTCTTTGGGCACAAAAATTCCGCCGTAGCCGCTGCATTGCGTGGGGCATTTCACTTCGTAGTAACCAAAACTTGTAGCTACATATGTTCCAGATGTAGCACCGCTGATAGCAACACCATTTTTATACCATTGAGAACAGGGCAGCCCTGGACTTACAGTAAGTGTAACTCCCGGCATGGTACACAGGCTTCCTGTTTTTGTAACTGTAACATTGGGAGGTGTGTTAATGGTAACCGGGTAATTAACCGGCGTATAATTACAAACAACAACACTTACTGTTGCCGAACTTGTTCCCGGAGAAACGCCGCCATGCCATAACACAGAGATCTGGTTTGTTCCCTGTCCGCCAGTAATGGTGCCGGCTGCGGCAGGCGAAATGCTCCAGGTATAACTGCCTGCAGGCAGACCGCCGCTTGCTGTATATAATGGATTTGGTGTCTGATCCCGGCAAACGGCAGCTGTGCCCGTGATGGTAACAGCGGGCACATTATTTATTGGTGTTAATATTTTTGTGCCGGTGCATCCTTTTACAGTTTGTGAAACAGATAATGAATGTGGTCCGGTTGCTGTCCATTGCACAATCACCGAATCATTATTTGCTCCCAGCTGCGAAATGATAGTTCCATTTGCTGACGGCGTCCATACAAACGGCCCGCTTATATTACTGCTTACACTGTAAGTATAATAAGAACCCGGGCAAACAGATGTTGGGCCAACAATATTATTCAATACCGGTGTTGGATTAACAACAACAGTAATTATTGCATTTGGGTTACAATATAATGAAGGGCTGGTTGCAGTTGCTGTTATTGTATAATTGCCCGCAACAGTCCAGTTTACATTTATATTTGAAACACCCAGTAAGGTGCTTGCAGTAAATCCTGTTGCCGGAAAAATCACCCAGTTTGCATTTCCGTTTGATGTATAGAATGAAGACGTACCTGTACAAACGGTTGAGGGACCTGTTGCGGTAAACCTGTTCCGCACATTAACTGTCATGGTTGATGAACCGCTGCAACCCGAATAAGGATTGTTATAATTACAAGTAATAGTTGCATTTCCTGCAGGGCCATTCCATAAAATATTAATAGTTGGCGTGTTTTGATTGGGTCCGACAATGGTTCCACCTCCGGCACCGCTTACCGTCCAGGTATAAAAAGTTCCGGGCAGGGTTGGTAAAGAATAGGTTCCTGTTGTTCCTACGCAAACAGGATCGGGCCCGCTGATAGGCATATTGTTCCATAACACCGGAACAATTAATGTTGCTGCATTTCCGCAAACACCTCCGCAGCCCGTAGTTACCGACACAGATGCAGGAAGAGAAATCGGTGGCGTTGCATTCCATTTTACGGTTATACAATTTCCGGTATTGTCAATTATTGTTCCTCCGTTCACAGTCCAGTTAAATGGTGCACAGCCTGGGGTTACACAATAACTCGCAGTATCTAAAGGGCAAAGCATTTTTTTACAGCTTGATACAATTGAAGGCCCTGTTCCTGCTATAACATTAATAACCACCGAAGCCGTATCGGTACAGCCACAGCGGCTTTCGCCCTGTGCTCCGCCACCACTTGCATTTGAAACAGTAAGCAGTACTGTATAGACACCTGTTGATGTGTACATGTGCGGCGGCGGGTTTTGCAGATTGGAACCCGTGCCATCTCCAAAATCCCAGCTATAGGTTGTTGCACCAACAGATGTATTGGTAAAACTTATGGGCGTTTGATTTGCACATACCGTTGTTGAAGGTGCAACTGAAAATGCAGCGACAGGAGAATTAAGCAAACAAACTTTTGTGTTGATTGTATCTCTGCAATTTCCACTGGAATCTGTTATGATCACCTGGATAGAACCATTGGTTCCGCTGCCCCATGTTATTACAAGGGGATTGCCGGTAGCAGTTGTTGGTGTTCCCCCTGTAACCGTCCAGGTAAATGTAAAGCCAGGCAGGTTTGGAAATACATAGTAAGTTATTGCACTGTTTTTACATGCAGTAATTGGTGAAGGCCCAGGCATGCCTCCGGGATTTCCTCCGCTATGCGGATCCTTCATACAGGTACTGTCGCCCTGGCAAGGCATGATATCGCCCATTTGTTTCAGGCTGAATTGAGGACAGCAATTATTAACCTGCGAAAATGCAGTGGTATAAAATATCAACCCTGTAATTATGATTATAATTTTTTTCATTGCAGTTTATTTAGGATTGTTGGGGTTATCATTACCGGTTTTTTCACAGCCTTCTTTTCTCTTTTCGTAACAAACCAGTTTGTTGCAGGTGGTACAATCTGTAAACTCAATCTTGTATCGTATGCAGCACCGGAACACAGCACTGCAACAGGGTACATGCTGTGGTATGGTAATATTTATATTTAATGATTGCTGCGGCCCGTTCCATTGCTGGCTGTTGGTTCCGTTGTTAAAGTGGCCGTAGGTTGCGGCATCTTTATTACACGGAATGCACAAATCATTTTCGGGTACCATTTCAAAATAAACCAGTTCGGCCTTTATGGATTTGATTGTTTTTGCAGGAGTTGTTGTTACAGTAACTGGTTGATTAAATGTTATGCTGCTGTTGCTGATATTTATATTTGGAGGAGGCGGGGCTTTTAATGAAAAGTTTTTTTCATCACATGCATCGCACCGGCAATGCAATGTATCCCAGGCGGTTTCGTTGTTGATATTATCAGGGTCGGTTGGCCAGATAGTTTCAACAATAAATTTGATCGTTTTCATGCTGTCCACACAATTGATGGAGCCGGTAAAAGCCTGCGCTGAATTTGCCGGGATGGTAAATGGAATTGCGGGCACTGTGGGTGATAATGTTGTAAGCGGTCCGGTTCCATTAACCCGGTACCTGATTGCAGTAACCTGTGCAACATTGGTCGGATGCAGGTTATCAACTTTCACATAAATACTTTGTTTACCATCAATACAACAACCAACTTCCACACTGTCAATTTTTGTGTTGATGTTATCATCCAGTATTTTAAAACTATAAGGTTCGCTGGTTCCGTTATTTCTACCAACAGGCTTTCCTTCCCTGTTCAATGCCTGAACATTCCAGATAAATTCGCACATATAAGGCGGCTTGCACGGGCCAGTGAGAAGCTCCTGAATCACAATTTCATTCTTAGCGGTAACTTCTTTCTCAATTAAAGGTTTATTTGTACGCATAGCAGAACTACCTGTTTGGCCCTGCATCAATTGCCATACTTTTATTTTGTAGGTGACCGGCGTTGGCTGATCTGGTCTTACCGGATTCCATTTAAAAGTTACCGGCTTCATGGCATCTGCCACACTCATACTTTTTTTATCCTCGGGGAAAGTGTTTACCGGAGGCGAGGCTTCGCCAGATAGTTTTACTTTAAATGTCCAGGGTTCGCTGGTTCCTTCGTTTCGGCCGATGGGCTTTCCTTCTTTTGTAAGAGCCTGCACATTCCAGATAAAATCGCACATATAGGGCGGTTTGCATGGGCCGGTCCATATTCCTGACACTGCTGTCTGTGTTAAATTATCTACCTCCTTGGTAATGATGGGCTGACTTGTCCGCATGGTCTGGGTACCAGTTTGCCCTTGCATCAGCTGCCATACCCGTAACTTATATATAACCGGTTCCCTTGGCTTGGGCACCAGGGGTGTCCAGCGAAACATGACTGGTCGTTGTAATTCAGCTTCCGTAAATTCTTTATTATTATCCGGAGTTATCAAAGCTGGAGGTGCATAGTCGGTTGCTTTGGGGATTTCTACTGTAAACTGTTTACATATTTCATTACTCACTTCTTTACGCCCTCCATCAAAAAATTGAGCACATATGGTATAGCTTCCATCTTTCAACTCTTTACAGGCTGCAAGAGCACCGGTCAATTCATTAGCCGAAAATGTACGGGTGGTAAAATTGTCAACCGGTATTCCGCCGGCCGAACTATTACTGCAGACAACAGCGCTATTGGATTTTATCTGTATCATCAGCCTGAGGCCGTCAATCCGCACGCCAGGATTCATTTGTGCAACTAACAATACCGATCCCGGCACATTATTCCAGCTATCAATTACTGCGGGGAGTTGATTTTTTACCGTAAAGCTTACAATTTTTATTTGCTGCGCCTGGCTAAAAAGCACAGTGCTTACAAAAGCTGATAATAACAGCAGTAGCAGTTTTTTCATAAATAATAAATTTTGGCAGGAGCTACCCTTAGCTAGGGTTTATTAATAACAATATAGACGTATTAAATATTGTGCACAAGCAAAACTTATAAAGGGCTGTTAATTACTTTTGCAGCAATCCTTATTGATCAGAAAAGACCTCTTGGTTACCATTTAAGACAATCCGGTTTTTAAAATGCCCCTTTCCTGAAAAATTGTTTAAAAATAGCCCGTACATTTAGCCCTGTTAATTTTATATTTGCCAACTAAACATATAATTATGAAGTTTATAGTTTCGTCATCGGCCTTATTGAAGCAGTTGCAACAGATCAGTGGTGTTATTAATGCCAATACCGTTTTACCCATCCTGGAAGATTTTCTTTTTGAAATTGAAAAGAATAAACTGACCGTAGTAGCCACCGACCTGGAAACCGTGATGAAAGTTCACCTGGATATTGAGGCAAAAGACAGTGGCAAGGTTTGTATTCCGGCAAAAATTTTATTAGACTCTTTAAAGAACATAGCTGAACAGCCACTTACATTTAATATTGATAAGAATTTTGCTGTAGAAATTACCAGTGATAATGGTAAATATAAAGTAATGGGCGAAACGCCGGATAATTTTCCGAAAGAACCGGCTGCTGATGATGCCAATGCGTTTACCATGTCCTCATCGGGTTTGGTAACTGCAATTAATAAAGCATTGTTTGCTGTAAGCAACGATGATCTTCGTCCGGCCATGACGGGTGTGTTTTTTGAGCTGGATAAAAAATCGATCACGTTTGTTGCAACAGATGCACATCGTTTGGTTCGTTATACACGGAGTGATGTAAGTTGTCCTAAAAAAGATTCGTTCATCGTTCCAAAAAAACCGTTGAACTTATTAAAGAGTGCATTGCCTGATAATGATGATGAGCTGAATATTTCCTACAACAATAACCATCTTTTTGTTTCGCATGGCGGTACCGAGCTGGTTTGCCGTTTGATTGATGCCCGTTTCCCCGATTATAAAGTGGTGATTCCGGTTGACAATCCGTATAAGATGACGGTGAACAAACATGATTTTCAGAATGCATTACGCCGGGTGAGTGTGTTCAGTAATAAAAGCACCAACCAGGTTGCATTAAGTATCAGCGGCAGTGAACTGCAGTTAGCTGCACAGGATGTTGATTTTAGTTTTGAAGGTAATGAGCGCATGGCTTGTCAGTATGATGGTGAAGATCTGCAAATTGCATTTAATGCTAAATTTTTAATTGAAATGCTGAGCGGTGCCGATACCGGTGATATTAATATGGAATTGAGTACGCCAACAAAAGCTGGTATCATTAAACCAACCGAGCAGGGTGAGGGAGAAGAGTTACTGATGCTGGTGATGCCGTTGATGCTGAATAATTGATCGCTGATTTAAATGATTACACGAATTACACAGATTTAACCGAAGCAAATGCTTCGGTTTTTCTTTAACTACCATTCCCTTTTTATTAAGTATTTTTAATCAACTTTCACTTTTAAATTAAATACCATGTTTTTAATAATACTTGGAATAATAATACTGGTTGGCGCAGGCATTCTGCTTAAAAACAGCCCTGCCCTTGCAAAATTTAAACCCATTGCCAGGCTGGTTGGCCTCATTTTTATTGTGCTGGGTATAATTACTTCCAGCGTAAAACAGGTTGAGCCCGGCGAAGTGGGTGTAAAGATATTGTTTGGCAATATTCAAAAAGATGTCATGTCGAGCGGCCTTCATTTTATAAATCCGCTGCTTGATGTAAAAATGATTGACATTAAAACCCAGAACTACACCATGAGCGGCATTAATGATGAAGGTAATAAAGTGGGTGACGATGCCATAAAGGTATTAACCAGCGACGGGCTTGAAGTTACCATTGACCTTACCGTTTTATACCGGGTGATTGGTGCCGATGCTCCCAGGTTATTAAGAGAAACCGGCAACGATTACAGGGACAAAATTGTTCGCCCCGTTACCCGTACCATGATCCGTGATAATGCCGTTTACTACCAGGCTGTTGATCTGTTTGGTAATAAAAGAGACGAGTTTCAGCAACGCATTTATAAAAGCCTGGAAGATAATTTTAAAAAACGCGGCCTGATGCTGGAGCAGTTACTCGTAAGAAATATCACTTTACCAAACTCTGTTAAGTCGGCCATTGAGAGTAAAATAAATGCAGAGCAGGATGCCAAAAAAATGGAATTTGTGTTGCAGAAAGAAAAGCAGGAAGCTGAGCGTAAGCGTGTGGAAGCACAGGGTATTGCTGATTATCAGCGTATCATCAACACGGGTTTAACAAGCCAGCAGTTACAGTACGAGCAGATCAAAGCCATGAAAGAACTGGCGCTCAGCAACAATTCTAAAGTAATAGTAATGGGCAAGGGCAATACACCAATTATCATCGACAGTAAAGAACAATAGAATGAATTTTAAACAGATCGCTTCCTACGATAATTTTTTGCTGGCCAATATGACCATGGGCCTGCTTACCGAAAATGAAATTAAATGCCAGTTAAAAGATGAACATATTGTAACGATGGACCCGTTGCTTAATCCAGCTGTTGGCGGTATTAAATTACTGGTTGAAGAAAAAGATTACGACCGGGCTTTATCAATAATGAAAGAGGCTGAATATAATTATATAAAAGATATTCCCTGCCCGAACTGTAAAAGCCTTTCGTTAAGTGTGGAAGAAAAAATAAATAACCCTGCAGATTTCTGGGGCAGGTTAAAGAACCAGGTGTTATTCGGGCAGCCGTCAACCTACAGTAAAAAATACCGCTGTACAAATTGCAAGCGTGTGCTTGATGAATTACCGGCTTCATTTTGATTTTTTTAACCACAGAGGACACAAAGAACGCGAAGGAACTCTTCGTGTTCTTTGTGAAAAAACTTTGTGCCCTTTGTGATAAAACCTCCGCACAGATAAGCTAAATTGCGTGCAATACTAAAAGTCAATGAAAAAAATTGCCATGATACCGGCACGTTATGCTGCCACCCGTTTTCCGGCCAAGCTGATGCAGCTGCTGGGTGATAAAACTGTTATCCTTCATACCTATAATAATACAGTAGCTACAAATCTCTTTGATGAAGTGATGGTGGTAACAGACAGTGAAATTATTTTCAACGAAATAATCAGCAACGGCGGCAAAGCTGTAATGAGCATTAAGGAACATGAAAGTGGCAGCGACCGGATTGCAGAAGCCATTGAAAAATTAGATGTTGATATTGTGGTGAATGTGCAGGGCGATGAACCCTTTGTTCAAAAAGATCCATTGCGAAAATTGCTGGATGTTTTTGCAGATGAAAACGTACAGGTTGCTTCTTTAATGCAGGAGCTTTATGACGAACTGTTTATTGCCGACCCCAATTATGTAAAAGTAGCTGTTGATAAAAATATGAATTCGCTTTTCTTCAGCCGCAGCCCCATACCATATCACCGCGACAAAGACAGCAATCCTGTTTACTACGAACACATCGGTGTATATGCATTCCGTAAGCAGGCGTTATTAAATTTTACTTCCTGGCCCATAACACCGCTGGAAGCTGCCGAAAAAATTGAATGTCTTCGCTATTTAGAAAATGGAGTGCCGTTGAAAATGGTTGTTACCAAATATATGGGCGTTGAGATCGATACACCGGAAGATTTAGTGAGGGCAGCTTCACTGCTGAAATAATTATTTTTCTGCAGAAACTGCTAACGACGCAGATGTTTCTTCTGCGATTTCTGCGTATTCTGCGGGACATCCTTTTCGATTCAGAAAATTAATTCCTGTAATTTCGTACCAGATCATCAAAAAAATAATGCTATGTCGTTTCGTAATTTTAAAATGGTTGGCTATGTTATTTATGGCCGGGGTTCTTTCAACCAGTTAAACGAGATCATTGCTCCACACCGCAAGGCTGGCGCCCCTATGATTTTTTTAGTTGATCATTTTTTCGAAAACAAAGAACTGGTTAACCGTGTTCCGGTACGTGGCAACGACAAAGTTATTTTTGTGGATGTTACGTTTGAACCTAAAACAACTTATGTTGATAATTTAGCCAATGATTTAAAAGATGAATTTGGAACTGTGAGCGGCATCATCGGTATCGGTGGCGGCTCGGCAATGGACCTTGCCAAAGCCGTTTCGCTAATGATGAACAACCCCGGCAGCAGTGCCGATTACCAGGGATGGGACCTGGTGAAAAACCCCGGTGTTTATAAAGTGGGTATTCCAACTTTAAGCGGCACCGGTGCCGAAGTAAGCCGCACCACGGTACTAACCGGCCCAACAAAAAAGCTGGGTATGAATTCTGATTTTACGCCCTTCGATCAGATTGTTCTTGATCCTGAATTAACCGCAAATGCGCCGGCTAATCAACGTTTTTATACCGGCATGGATTGTTATATACATTGTATTGAAAGTTTAACGGGTACTTTTTTAAATGAGTTCAGCAAAAGTTACGGCGAAAAAGCATTACAGCTTTGCAGGGAAGTATATGTAAACAAAACCGGCTGGGATGCAGACAGCGATGATAAACTGATGATGGCTTCATATGCAGGAGGCATGAGCATTGCCTACAGCCAGGTGGGTGTGGCACATGCGGTGAGTTATGGCCTCAGTTATTTGCTGGGTACCAAACATGGTATTGGTAACTGTATTGTGTTCGATCACCTGGAAGAGTTTTATCCGGAAGGTGTGAAAGAATTTAAATTGATGGTAGAGAAAAACAACATTGATATCCCTAAAAATATCTGCGCCGGACTGAGCCATGAAGATTTCGACAAGATGATTAATGTATCGCTGGGCATGAAGCCGCTTTGGGAAAATGCACTGGGTAAGGATTGGGAAAAGCAGATGACGAAAGAGCGGTTAAAAAATCTTTACCAAAAATTATAATCTCCGTCTTTTTTTTATTTATTTAGTGGTATGCAGGAGATCCGGCTCATCCCACTACTTCACCGAAACAATGAATGCATCGGAATTTATTTCGATAAAAATGTTACTGTAGAAAATGCTGTAAGAAAACAGCCGGGTGCCAGATGGAGCCGTACAAACAAATGCTGGTATATTCCGCTTACAGAAGAATCTTACACTTTACTGGTTGCTGATCTACATGACAAAGCCAAGGTTGACAACGGAGCTTTAAGAGGATACCTTCAAAAGAAAAGAAAGTTGACAACGGTAATACCCGAGCCAGGGCAAAATCCGGTAACAAAAAAAATTACCTATATAAAACCTGTTGCTTTATCGCCAGCCTGGCAATTGAGTATTGTAAACCTGAAGGCGCTGGAAAGTTTTGTACAGCTGTTGAAGTTAAAAGCTTACAGCGCTTCTACTATAAACACCTACCGCAATGAGTTTATTCAACTGCTGAAGCTTTTAAAGAAAAAGCCGGTTGAAGACCTGACTGTTGAAGACCTGAAGCGTTATTTGGTTTATGCCATGGAAAAAGAAGGTATCAGCGAAAACACTGCTCACAGCAGGCTGAACGCTTTAAAATTTTATTTTGAACAGGTGTTGGGCAGAGAAAAGTTTTTTTGGGAAATTCCACGGCCTAAGAAACAGCAACAATTGCCAAAACTGTTAAACGAAACAGAGATCAGAAAACTTTTTAACGCACTTACCAACAAGAAACATAAAGCCATGCTTTTTACTGCCTACAGTGCCGGCCTGCGGGTAAGTGAAATTGTGGGTTTAAGGATAGCAGATATTGACAGTTCCCGGATGCAGATATTAATACTGCAGGGCAAGGGGAAGAAAGACCGCTATGTAAACCTGAGCCCGGTATTGCTGGATATATTACGCAGCTATATGAGCAGCTATAAACCAAAACCGGTAAAATATTTATTTGAATCGGGAGAAACGGGCCTGGCTTATCCACCCCGTACCGTGCAGCAGGTATTTACCAATGCTAAAAACAAGGCAGGCATAAAAAAAGAAGTGGGCATACACAGCCTGCGGCATAGTTTTGCCACCCACCTTTTGGATAAGGGTACCGATATTAAATTCATCAAAGACCTGCTGGGGCATTTCAGCATAAAGACCACGGAGCGATACCTGCATGTAAGTAAAAAGCAGCTGGTAAATATCATCAGTCCTTTTGATGATCTTTGGAGCAAAGAAAAAATTGACTGGTAGCTGGTTAGTCATCTCTTAAAAAGAGGTTAAGAAAATGTAAGGGTATTAAAAATTTCAGTAATTTACCTAAAGTATGTGTTACTAAATATATGCCTGTAACTGAGGGTTGGCGAAGCCTTAAAACAGCAAAACAAGTTTACATATTACAATTTTTAATAAAAAGCATTTATGCTATAAACAATACAAAATGTATAACGCTAGTTTGTTGATAATCAATGCTTCTCAAAAATGATGGGTAGCGTATTATAGCATAAATACTAGTGTT
>Ga0138256_10000479_pt1 | contig 43657 bp, 33 predicted proteins | sample KNB2016incub_MG_FD_105486 | JGI IMG/M metagenome (GOLD analysis project Ga0138256, IMG submission 105486) | Active sludge microbial communities from wastewater in Klosterneuburg, Austria - KNB2014incub_MG | ecosystem: Engineered > WWTP > Activated sludge > Unclassified | place: Austria... | reverse complement strand
AGTCTCCCCATACCGGGAGATTGCTTCCCTTCGACAGGCTCAGGACAGGCGTCGGGACCCCGAAAAAACATCGGGGCAGGCGAGCAAGAGCCCTCCTCGCAACGACATGCCTGAGCAGTTACGTTTTCTCAGCGTTCTCTGTGGCTCTGTGGCAAAACTGCGTAGGTGAGTTATAAAAAATGATGGTTTGCTGAGGAGCCCCCGCATGATACGCGAGGGCTCCTCAGTTTTGCGTTTACTTCACTAATTCATGAAAGAAATGAACCAGCGCGGTCATGCCTTTTCTCCAGGTGGGCAGGTGGAGTTTTTCGTTAGGTCCGTGGAAGTTATCGTCGTACAGCGAGAAGCCGGTCAGGACCGAATCGATCCCGAGCGTGTCTTTGAACATCAACACGGCGCCGATGCCGCCGCCCACGCGCTGAAAGATCGGCTCGCGGTTGAACGCGGTTTTCAGCGCGGATTTCATCGCCAGCACATGTGGCGCTTTGCGATCGGTGATGATACCGGGTCCGCTCATGCGGAATTGCAAATCCCACGTCACGGTGGGAGGCGCGTGAGTCTCCAAATATTTTCTGAACTGTTGATTTACATCGTCGGCGGATTGATCCGGCACAAGCCGAAACGAAAAACGCGCCGAGGCGGTTGCGGGAATGGCAGACTTGGGTTGCCCCGCCGTGAACATGACCACTTCCATCGTGGGGCGCGCGCCGACTCGTTCTGCGGGGACAAACTCCGGTTCACCCCACAAGGCGGGCGCGCCGGAATGTTTCAAGAAAAATTCTTCATCGAAGGGAAGTCCCGCCAGTTCGGTATGTTCTTCCGCGTCAATAACGCGCACTTTGTCGTAGAAGCCGGGCAAGGTGACGCGCCCGTGCTCGTCGTGCAAGCCCGCGATCAGCCTGCTTAACACATGGATCGGATTCTGGATCACGCCGCCATATTCGCCGGAGTGTAAATCCTGCGCGGGGCCGGAAATGGTCAGCGCGAAGCCCGCGCCGCCGCGCAAGGAATAACAGATCGAGGGAGTGTCCGCGTCGGGCATCCCGCCCGCGTCGGTGTTGAGCGAAAAGTCGCTTTTCAATTTTTCGCGGTGTTGGATCAAAAATTCGTTCAGATGCGCCGAGCCGATCTCCTCTTCGCCTTCCAGCAAAAACTTGATATTGACGGGCAATCCCCCGGTCTTGATGATCGCTTCCACAGCGTTGACCGACGCCAGCGTCTGCCCCTTCATGTCGGAGGAGCCGCGCGCGTAAAGATTCTCGTCCCGAATCTGCGGCGCGAACGGTTCACTCTTCCAATCTGCCAGCGGTTCGGGCGATTGCACATCGTAATGCCCGTAGACCAACACCGTGGGAGGCGATGCGCCGCCACGCGTAGCGAGCCATTCGCCGTACACGACGGGATGCCCAGCGGTGGGCATGATCTCCACATTGTTCACGCCCATCGCGCGGAGTTTGTCCGCAAGCCAGCGCGCGGCTTTATCTATGTCCGCTTTGTGAGCGGGGTCATGTGAAATGGACGGGATGCGCAGAAATTCAATAAGTTCGTTTTGAAAGCGTTCCTGATTTTCTGCGAGATAGGTCAACGCGGTTTGAGACATTGTTCCTCCTTCAAATTATCTGCCATAAAGTATAACCCCGTTGAATCAAAATCCCCTCTCGCGGATGGAGAGGGGATTGCTTGTCTTCTGCAAATATTACACGATGCCAAAACTTATGTCCTGCCGAGTGAAACGAAGCATCTCCCCTCCCACAAAGAACTCTCTTGGAGCGGCAAAGATTCTTCGTCGCCGCTTCGCGGTTACTCAGAATGACATATTTCCTAACCACCCGACACTTTCCTTTTTTTGGACGCGGATAAACGCGGATTTTTCAAAAAAAAAGCGAACAAAGTTTTTTTATCAGCGTTTTCAGCGTTCATCAGCGTCCCATTTTAAAAACTGTCAGGCTTCCAACTTTTTCTTTACACAGACACCGCTTCCAACACTTCTCCCTGCGTTGCAAACTGGCTCATATACAGGTTGTGATAGAAGCCTTGCGCGGCGAGCAGTTCTTCGTGAGCGCCTTGCTCCACGATATCGCCGTGATCCATCACGAGGATCAGGTCCGCGTTGCGGATGGTGGAGAGGCGGTGCGCGATAACGAAGCTGGTGCGGTTCTTCATCAGGTCATCCATGGCGCGTTGGATGAGAATCTCCGTGCGCGTGTCCACGGAACTGGTGGCTTCGTCGAGGATGAGGATCTTCGGGTCGGCGAGGAACGCGCGCGCGATGGTGAGCAGTTGCATTTGTCCCTGCGAGATGTTGGAGGTCTCTTCGTTCAAGACCATGTTGTAGCCATCTGGCAGGGTGTGGACGAAGTGATCCACATGCGCCATTTGCGCGGCGGCGATCACTTCCGCGTCGGTCGCGTCTGGGCGCCCGTAGCGGATGTTTTCCATGATGGGTCCGTTGTACAGCCAGGTGTCTTGAAGCACCATGCCGAACATTTTGCGCAGATCGTGGCGGGTGTAGTCGCGGATGTCGTGCCCGTCCACGAGGATGGACCCGCTGTTTACGTCGTAGAAGCGCATCAGCAATTTGACCATGGTAGTCTTGCCCGCGCCGGTCGGTCCGACGATGGCGACTTTCTTGCCCGGCTTTGCTTCTGCCGAGAAATCGTTGATGATGATCTTGTCGGAGCTGTACCCGAAATGAACATCTTTGAACTCCACGTGACCGGTCACAGTCTTCAATATGACAGTGTCTTGAGTTTCTGGAATTTCTTCCTCTTCCGCGAGGAATTCAAAAACGCGCTCCGCCGCCGCCGCCGTCTGTTGCAGGACGTTGGAGATATTTGCCAGTTGGGTGATCGGCTGTGTGAACGAGCGGACGTATTGAATGAAGGCTTGAATATCGCCGACGGTGATGGTCTTCTTGATGACGAGATACCCGCCGAGGACGGCGACCGCCACATACCCGAGGTTGCTGATGAACATCATGATCGGCATCATCATACCGGAGAGGAACTGCGACTTCCACGCCACGTCGAACAATTTATTATTCGACTCGTCGAATTTTTTGACGCTTTCCTCTTCGCCGTTGAAGGCTTTCATCACGATGTGACCGCCGTACATTTCTTCCACGTGACCGTTGACGTTGCCGAGAAAATCCTGTTGTTGTTTGAAAAATCTCTGCGATTGACGGACGATCACGCTGACCACAATTCCCGAAAGCGGGATGACGATCAACGCCGCCAGCGTCATCAGCCAACTGATCGAGAGCATCATGATCAACACGCCGACGACGGTCACAAATGAGGTAATGAGTTGGGTGAGGCTTTGGCTCAAGGTCTGGTTGACCGTATCCACGTCGTTGGTGATGCGCGAGAGCACTTCACCGTGCGTGGTGCGGTCGAAATACTTGAGCGGCATACGGTTCATCTTCTCTGAGATGTCGCGGCGGAAACGGTAGGCAATGTTGGTCGAAACGTCTGCCATAATCCAGCCTTGAATGTAGGCGAAGAGCGACGAGATCAAATACAAGCCGAGCGCGATGAGCGCGATCCGCCCGATATAATCAAAATCAATTGAGCCTGAGCCGTTTAATTGCGCCATCACGCCTTCAAATAATTTGGTGGTGGCATTGCCGAGGATCTTCGGACCGGCAATATTAGATGCGGTGGAAGCGATGGCAAAGAGAAAGACGATGATAACCGCCGCGCGATAACCGCTCATATACGCGAGCAGTTTGCCCATCGTGCCTTTGAAGTCGCGGGCTTTCGAGACGGGCGCGCCCATCATGCCATGCGGGCTTGGCATCATCGAGCGGTTCTGCTGTCCGCTGGGTCTGTTCATCATGCTAATTCCTCCTGAGTGAGTTGCGAGGTCGCAATCTCTCGGTATGTTTCGCTGGTTTCCATTAATTCTTTATGCGTGCCTTTGCCCACGATACGGCCCTCGTCCAGCACGATGATCTGTTCGGCGTTCTTGATGGTGGACACGCGCTGGGTGACGATCAGCATGGCGCTATCGGCGGAGTATGTTTTGAAAGCGCGTCGTAACGCCGCGTCGGTCTTGAAGTCGAGCGCGGAGAAACTGTCGTCGAGGATATAGATCGGCGGCTTCTTGACCAAAGCGCGGGCGATGGAGAGACGTTGTTTTTGTCCGCCGGAGACGTTCGCGCCGCCTTGCGAAATTTCCGCGGCGATACCCTGCGGCGTTGAATCGACAAACTCTTTGGCTTGCGCCGCTTCGATCGCCGCCTCAAGCGTTGGCAGGCTGGCATCCTTGTCGGCATAGCGCAAGTTACTTTCGATCGTCCCGGAGAAGAGCGCGCTCTTTTGTGGGACGTAGCCGATCTTCTCGCGCAGGTCGTGCTGGGTCACCTCGCGGATGTCTGTGCCATCCACCAGAATCGCGCCGCCCGTCACTTCGTGGAAGCGCGGCAACAGATTGATGATGGTGGACTTACCCGAACCGGTCGAACCGATGAACGCGGTCATCTCGCCGGGCTTTGCCGTGAAACTAATGTCATGCAGAACATCTGCCTCCGCGCCGGGATAGCGGAAGGACACGTTGCGGAACTCCACCACACCTTTGAACAGCGCGGGGAATTTCCTCGGTTCTTTCGGATCGGTGATGTGGATCTCCGTTTCAAGCACTTCGGCAATCCGGTCTGCGGAGACCGAAGCGCGCGGCAGGATGAAGAACAACATGGACATCATCAGGAATGCGAACATGATCTGCATTCCATATTGCATAAAAGCGATCATGTCGCCAACCTGGATGTTGGCATCGGCGACTTGCTTCGCGCCGAACCACGTCACCGAGACCACGAGCAGGTTCATCACGAACATCATCACCGGCATCATGATCACCATCAAGCGGTTGATGTATAAACTGACGGCGGTCAGGTCGGCGTTGGCTTTTTCGAAGCGCTTCTCTTCGAACTTCTGCATGTTGAACGCGCGGATGACCATCATGCCCGAGAGATTCTCGCGCGACACTAGGTTGAGGCGGTCCACCAGATTTTGAATGATGCGGAACTTCGGCAGGGCAAACGTCATCACAATGGAGATCAAACTGATCAACATCAAGACCGCCACAATGATCAACCACGCAAGCGGCGAATCCTGCGACAATACTTTGACGATTCCGCCCACGCCGATCAATGGCGCGTAGAAGATCATGCGAATCATGAACATCATCACCGTTTGGATTTGCGTGATGTCGTTGGTCGAGCGCGTGATCAACGAGGCGGTGGAAAACTTCTCAAATTCGGAACTGGAGAACGATTCCACTTTTTGGAAGGTGAAACGGCGCAGATCGCGCGCCAGCCCCGCCGCAATGCGCGCGGAGAGAAAGCCCACGGTGATCGTACATACCGCGGAGAGAAGCGTCAGCACGAGCATCCAGCCGCCCACCGAAAGCACATAATTATTTTGCAGTTTGGCGGTATCCATGCCCAGGGCTTGATATTCCGCTTTAACCGCGCCGACGGAGGCTTGCACGATCATGCTCTCGCCCAATGCTTCAAACTTCGAGTTGACCGAATCCTGGATCTTCGAGCGTTGCTCCGCTGGCAGTTTTTCCAGCATAGTGAAGAGATCTGTGCCAGGCGGCAGTTTGCTGATGTCCAGTTCGCCAAACGCCGCGCCCATTTCTTTCGCTTTGGCTGGGTCGGCGACGGCTTGTTCGATGCCCGCAACCGTCAACAACGCCTTACCCATGATGGGATTGAGGCGGTCAATTTCCGCTTTGTCAATTTTGTTCAACACATAAATTGATTCGTTCTCCAGCGCGGGATATTCTTTGACATACGTGTCGTAGTCTGCGGAGTTCTTATCCACCAGCGTGTACTCCGCGAGCACGGAGGTTTTCTCTTCGTCGCTCAAAAAGAGGACGACGCGATTCATCTCGCTTTGGCGAATCGCCGACGGGATGGCGTTTTCCACGCCGCCTTGCTGTATGCCGGTGTTGACGATGCGCGATAAATAATCCGGCAGGGCAAGGTCAAAATTTGCCTGCGCGAACAACAGCGCGATGGAGACGATCAGCGCCCAGCGATAAGGTTTTAAGTACTTTGCTAATTTGAGCATGTTTGTTCTCGATTCTTAAAAAGGTGTTTCTTGTGAAGAGGGGCAGATAAATAAAGAGTGGAGAGTAGAATCTACGGCTTGCCTGTGAAGTGGATGTGAAACAGATTGGGAATTACGCCGGCTTATGAACTGCGTCTGCTTCCAGTTCTTTCACGGCTTTGGTCATCATCTCGAGCGCCTCGCTGACTTTTACGCGTTCCGTGGCGGATAATTTCCCCGCAAGATCGTCCACCCAGTGATAACGCTCCTGCGCCCCGCGGCGGACGAGTTCCCTGCCTTTGTCGGTAAGGTTCAGCGATTTGGCGCGGCGGTCCTTCGGGTCTTCTTCGCGTTGGACAAAGCCGTTTTGCACAAGTTTGTCCACCAACTGGCTGGCGGCGGCAGGGGTGATCTCAAAGCGCTCGCTCACCTCAGACATGCCAAACGCGCCTTTGTGATGCAACTGCATAACGATACTAAACTGCGGCATCGAAAGCCCGCTGGATTTGGCGAACTGCGCCCAACCGCGCATCGAGCGGTGCATGAACACGTCCATCCACGCGCGGACGGCTTGGTCGAATTGGGGAGATTTAGTCATAGTTAAGCCTTCTTTTTAGTTAAGCGGGGTTAACTTTATGCCTGAATTAGGTTTTGGTCAAGGGCGGGATAGTAAGAAGCCCGTTAGAAACTGTTTCTTAACTTCTTCTTTTCGACACGGACGCCACGGATTTCACTGATTTTCACGGAAAAGAGCTTTGAAAAGTTGTCTTTTCCGTGTGCTCCGTGAGATCCGTGTACAAAAGAACCAGGCTTCAGACTTAAGAAACACTCTCTTAGAAATGTCCGGCACAAAACAAAAAGCGCGGAAACAGAGTCTCCGCGCTCCCGTACTTTTGTGAAGCAGTCAAACTACACCGCGATATATTCCTTCAAATTATGTTCCACCGCGTAGGCGGCGGCTTCGGCGCGGTTATTCACATTCAACTTCGAGAGGATACTCGAAACGTAATTCCGCACTGTGCCCTCGCCCAAAAACAACTGCTTGGCGATCTCGCGGTTCGTCCGCCCCTCTGAAACCAGCAACAGCACATGCTTCTCCTGCTGGCTCAACTGCGAAAAAGCCGAAGCCTCCTCGTTTTTCACCGCTCGCCGCACTTCCTGAAAGACGCGTTGCGTCACTGCCGGGTCGAGGAGCGCCTCGCCGCGTCCCACCGCTTCGAGCGCCTTCACCAGGTCGTCGCTCCCGATCTGCTTCAACACATACCCCGAGGCTCCCGCGCGGATCGCGGAAAACAGCATCTCGTCCTCGGCGTACGAAGTGAGCATGATCACCTTGATCTTCGGATATTTCGTGACGATCTGTTCGCAGGCTTCAATACCCGATGTGCCCGGCAGTCGGATATCCATCACCACCACATCGGGCTTGAGCGCCTCCGTTTTTTGGATGGCGTCGCGCGCCGAACCCGCCTCGCCCACCACATCGAATTGCTGATGTCTCTCCAGCAACGTGCGCAACCCGACACGCACCACTTCGTGATCGTCCACCAGCAAAACGCGTTGTTTGATAATTCCTTTTGGCATGGACGAATTTTACCCCAAGATGACCAACCGCTTCATCCCGATGTGGAAATTGATTCCCAATGTGACGCGTTTTCTCCCTTTTGGGTTTATCCCCTTAAAAGCGTAGAGCGAGACGTTTTGCGCATCTCGCTCTACAAAATTTACTTGGCCTTGACGGTGATCGTCTTCGGCTTCACTTCCTCTGCCTTCGGCAGGGTGATGGTGAGGATGCCGTTCTCGAACTCGGCTTTTGCCTTGTCGGAGATCACGTCGGTCGGGAGGGCAAGCGCGCGCTCGAACGAGCCCCAGCGTTGTTCGCGGATGTGCCAGGCTTTGTCGTTCTTCTCTTCCTCATGCTTCATCTCGCCGCGCAGGGTGAGGATCTCGCCGGTCACGTTGATCTGCACCTCGTCGGCTTTGAAGCCGGGGAGAGAAGCCTTCACAACGACCTCGTCGTCGGTCTGGTACATATCCACAGCAGGCACAGACCAGCCGTCCCTGAGAGTGAGCGGGCGGGTGACCGCGTCGTTGAAGAGGTGGTCCATCGCCTCGCGCAGGGTCATCATCTCGCGCGCGGGCTCCCATCGAATTAAGTTTGACATGGTAATCATCCTTTCTGGTTGGTTGAATTATCTGCACATACTATAAAAAGCCTGCGTTAGATTCACGCAGGCTTTTTGTCAATAAACCGTATGAAAAAACCTTGCGAAGGTTCTAAACCTTCGCAAGGTTTTGGCGTTTGTAATCCACAAAGCGATAGCCCACGCCGCGCTCGGTGAGGATGTATTTCGGGTTGGCGGGGTCTTTCTCAAGTTTTTGCCTGAGATAGTTGATGTAGAGGCGGACGTAATGCGGTTCGTCGCGATATTCGTAGCCCCACACTTTGACGAGGATCTGATCGTGCGTGACGACCCAACCCGCGTTCTGCACGAGGTGGTATAGCAAACGATATTCCGTCGGGCGCAGTTTGACGAGTTTGCCTTCGAGCCAGACTTCGCGGCGGTCGAAATCAATTTTGAGGCGGTCGTCTACTTCGATGATGTCGTGCATCGAGCCGCTCGCGCCTTCCGTGCGGCGGATGACGGCCTTGACGCGGCTGACCATTTCGCGCGGGCTGAACGGTTTGGTGATGTAATCGTCGGCGCCGAGTTCGAGTCCGCGCACACGATCGTCCTCCTCGCCTTTGGCGGTGAGCATGATCACAGGCACAGTATTACCGCCCTCGCGGATGGTTTCAAGAACGTCAAAGCCATCAATGTCGGGCATCATTACATCGAGCAAAATTAAATCGGGGGTTGTGTCGCGCAGCCGCTGGAGCGCTTGCTTGCCATTAAAGGCTTCCGCCACTTGAAAGCCATCATGTTCCAGGTTCATGCGGATAAAGCGCGCCATGCGCTCCTCATCATCCACAATGAGGATGCGGCGGCGGTCAAATTCTTCGGTCATGTCACTCTCTCACAAAACCGATGAGACTCTCTTCCTCTTCGCTTGCGAGCACTTCGATCAGGACCACATGGCTCAACGACCAGATCACCTTTACCACGTTGTGTTCGAGGTAGTGAATATCCTTGCCGTCGCGCAAGCGTGGATTGCTGACCACGATGATCGTATCGGTAGGTTTGGGCAGTTCTTCCACTTCGCCAAGCACCGACGCTTCACCGGGGATGTGCAATATGATCGAGAATGCCATGTTCGTTCAAAGCCTTAGATGTTTCGTAAAAGGATCTGGATCTTCAACTTCCCCAACGCCACGATATCGCCGTGGCTGAGTCGCTCCTCTGTATGCGGGGTGAGGCGGCGCCCGTTCAAGTAGGTGCCGTTCGAAGAGCCGAGGTCCATCACAACCACATTGCTTTCGTCGCGTTTCACCACGGCGTGCAGGCGTGAGACGCCCGAGGCGTATGCCTGATAGGCGGTCAGGTCGATATCCGGCATGATGGGTTGCCCCTCGCTGAGGCGCCCCAGGGTAAATTCGTTGCGCGACGCGAGCGGCATGATCTTGCCGCTATCCATCAAATGCAGGGATAACCAACTGTTGGCGGGGGTCGCTTCCGCTTCGGGATGGGGAGCCTGATTCCTCAAATCCTCCGAGATCTGATCCTCGGTAATTGCCTGAGTGACGAGCGTTTCAACTCCATCGAGTTGTTCGCCGCACTCCGCACAAAACACGGATCCATTGGTGTTTTCGTGTTGGCAATTTGGGCAAATAATCATTGGGCAAGCTCCTTTTTCGGCGGCGCGAGAAATAACATGCGTGTGCCATACTTCATTCGTTTGCTCCCCTCTTCTGTAAGGGAGTGGTTCTTCTTGATCGAATCCGCTTCGAACATCACCGTCTGCGCAAGACTGCGCTCGCCCTGCGTGAGCAGGTTGGTTGCGAGCCGCTCAAGATGGCGGGCGGCTTTTTCGACATTACCTTTTTTGAGTTCCTCGCGCGCCTGCTCCTGCATCTGATACAGCATCAGCCGCGACAATGCCTGTTGGATTTCCACAGGCGGCGCGCCGGGGTTGGATGGACTGGACACGGGTCTCAACAAACGCAACCGCAGGGGTGGAACCGGAAATGGGTGCGATGCGATGGTTACCTTTAGCGCGGCATCCATGAAAGTTAACTCGCCTGATTGTACCTCTGTTGGCTGGATTATATACTCAAAAATCACCCGAGTGGAAGTATCTTGCAATATTGGTCCAAGCCTGAATTTTCCCTCGTTCAGCGAAACAGGCGCCGGGTCTGGCTGTATTCGGAAGACCCGGCTGAGTTCTACCCCCGCGACCGGTTTGACATCGAGCACAGCGTCCTCCGCATAAGTTTGAATGAGCGCGTTGAATTTTTCGAGGAGCAGCCGGTTGATATCGCGCGGATCGACGATCAGGCTGGTGCTTCCCCCGGCGCGCGTGGATAGCGCATCGAGGAAGATATCGTTCCATTCGCTTCCGATTCCCATGCAACTGATGCCCACCCCTTGCTCGGCAAGTTTCGCGGCAAGCGCCAGGCTTTGTTGTTCGTCGCCATAGGTTCGACCATCGGTAAGCAAAATGAGATGGTTGATGCGTTTCGGGTCAAGACTGCGCATGATCTCTCGCGCGCCTGCCTCCAGCCCCTGATAGATCTCGGTTCCGCCGGAAGGTTGGATCATCTGCACTCGCGATTCGAGGCGGGCGCGGTCCAAATGATAGGCGGCAGGAATGACAACCTCAGCGCGGTCGCTGAAAGTGATCATGCTCAGAATATCCTGTGGGCGCAGATTGCGAAGAACCTGGACGGCGGTGGCTTTGACCGTATCCATTTTTGCCCCCTGCATCGAGGTGGAACGGTCGATCACCAGCGAAACATTCAACGGGGAGGAAGAGGCGCGACGCGTTTCCTGCGGAGCGTCAAGGTCGAGCATCGCGTAGAGCATTTGCGGCTCATCGATCTTCCCGAGATTTCGACGGCTGTAAATTATTTTATGTTCGTAGGGGAGCGAAGGTATTTGCGCCGCAGGAGGCAAGGTTGCGTCGTATTGAGCGCGGCGGGTGGAGTTCGAGAGAGTCTCGTATGCCTGCTGGACGTTGAGGAAAATTTCTGTTTCCCCGGCAACTTTGTTTTTATCCGGATGAAGTTTTTGCGCCGACTCAAAATACGCGCGTTTTATCTCTTCCGGCGTGGCATCCCGGGAAAGCCCAAGCAGGTCATAATAATCCCGCAGATGGTCCGACATAACTACCCAATGAGCTGGGCAAGAACAACGCTGATGTTATCCGGTCCGCCGGCGGCGTTTGCGGCAGAAACGAGATTTTGGCAGGCGCGCTGAAGGCTGGGCGCTTCGACCACCGAGCGGACGATATCCTGTTCGGCAACCACGCCCCACAAGCCATCGCTACAGATCATCAGGTAACCGGGTTGAGGGAAAGCAATCGTGAAGATATCGGGGTCGAGCAACTCACCCTGCCCCAGGGCGCGATAGAGCACATTTCGATGCGGATAATTCACCGCTTCTTCCGGCGTGATGTGCCCCAACTCCTCCAGCCGCTTGACCAGCGAATGGTCGCGCGTGATCGGTTCGATGCGCCCATCCGGGAAGACGAAATACGCCCGGCTATCGCCCACATGCGCCACAGTGACCTGTTGCCCAATGACCAGCGCGGCGGTCAGGGTGGTGCCGCTTCCCGGCGCCTCACGCTGGATGATTCGCTGGGCGTCTCGGACCGCCTCGAGCATGATCTCCTGGAATGATTCATCCATCGTATCGGTTTTCACTTGAAACAGGTACGGATGAAATTTCTTCAAAATATGCCCAGCCACCGCGCGGATCGCGGCATTGCTTGCCACCTCTCCGAATTGGTGCCCGCCCATGCCATCTGCCACTATGTACAAGCCGAACGGAAGGTTACCGGAATTCCCCGCCATGGTTGCCGTAAGAGCCAGCAAGCTATCTTCATTGAGTTCGCGTTGTTTCCCCACCGATTGCCCGCAACTGGCGAGCAGTTGTTGAAGATCGAAGTGGGGGTTCTGGTTGTTCACTATCGTTTGGATCTGTTCCTCGGTCAGAGGCGCGGTCTGGGTTACATCCTGGGTTTTCTCAGGAGGCGTTTTCTTTCCAAATAACCCGTCAAAAAAATTTTTCAACACAAAGACTCCTTGTCATGCAAGCAGGGCATACACTTGATGATCGGTTGAACCAACATAAACAATGTCATCGTACACAAGCGGCGAGCCTGTGATCGCCCCTTGTGTTCCGAATTTCCAGCGTAGGCGGCCCGTGCGGTACTCTAGGCAGTACAAATTTCCATCGACAGACCCGCAATACAAAGAATCTTTGTAGATCACCGGCGAGCCGTTCACCTGGTGTTCCGTGCGGTATCTCCAGACTTCCTTGGAGTTTCTCGTATCGACAGCATAGATGAATCCATCCGCGGCGCCGACGAACACCAAATCATCGATGATACATGGCGTGCTGATGGAAGCCTTACCCAAGCGGAAACGCCAGAGGGGCCAGCCGTTCTTGGGGTCGAGCGCGTACAATGTGCCGTCGACAGAGGTAAAGTAAAGCGTGCTTGCCGACCCCACTGTAGACGAGGTGATCGCCCGCTTGGCATGGAAGCGCCATTTCAACTCACCGCGATAATCCACAGCGTAATAATCACCGGTCTCACACCCGATATAGACGAGGTCGTTCATCACAAACGGCGTGGACCGGACCGCATCGGCGGCTTCGAAGCGCCACGAAACCCTGCCCGAATTCAGGTTGACCGCGTGCAAATAGCCGTCATCGGAACCGATAAAAGCGTGTCCCTCGGCAATGCGCGGAGACGATCGAATGGGACCTTCCGTGTAATACGTCCACACGACCTTGCCCGAACGCGCGCTCACCACATGCAAGCGTTTGTCTTCAGAGCCGAAATAAATATTCCCATCATACAGCGCCGGGCGCGAAACAATGCCGCCGTCGGCTGGGTATTTCCATTGGAATTTGCCGTCCGCCGCATTGAGCGCGTAAAGATTGTTATCGTACGACCCGATATACAACACGCCTTGATGAATTGTTGGCGTGCCCCGCACTTCATCTTCGCATTTGAACGCCCACAGGGGTTTGATCCCGCCGGCTTGCGCAATGGGAGTGGTCTGCGTCTTCAAGCGCCCTAACGCGCCGGTCTTCTTCGCCACGCCCAACAATGCCTGCTTCATATCCGCCGCGGAGGAGAAACGGCTTTCCGGGTTGTATTCCAACGCGCGGTTGACGACCGTTTCCAGTTCAGAGGAGACAGACGTATTGATGCGCCGCAGAGGGCGTTCGGCAAACGAGAATGGAGGTTCGAGGCGCGGGTCGCGGCGGGTGAGGGCGTGGTGAATGGTCGCGCCCAAGGCGTAGATATCCGCCGAGGGAGTGGCTTCGCCGCGGTATTGCTCGGGCGGTGAATACCCCTCTGTGCCGATCATCGTCCCCTTGATTCCGGTTTGGAATGTTTTCGCGATGCCAAAATCCACGAGCACCACATCGCCGTTGCTGTTGATCATCACGTTGGAGGGTTTCATATCGCGGAAGATGATCGGGTCCGGTTTGTGGCGGTGCAAATACTCCAGCACATCGCATAGCTCGACCGCCCAGCCCAACACCTGCTCTTCCGGGAGGAACCCGTTGGTATCGCTGATGATCGCCTCCATATCCTTGCCCTTTATAAAATCAAGGACAAGGTACGAGCGGCTATCGAGTGAAAAATAATCGTTGATACGCGGAATCGACGCATGGTTGAGCGTGGCAAGCAGGTTTGCCTCGCGCTCGAAATTTTGAACAATGGTTTGCCGCACAAGCGGGTCGGGCGCGGAGTTGATCATCTCCTTTACCGCCACTAGTTTTGTCACGTTCGGGAAGTGCATATCGCGCGCGCGGTAGACCGACCCCATGCCGCCCACGCCGATCACCTCTTGAATCGAATAACGACTGGCAAGCGTTACGCCAGCCACAAGTTGACGCGGAGCGGATGAATTCTTACCACCCCGATCATCGGATAACTCAGGAAATATTCTTGTTTCCAGAACTGGTCTCCTAGGTTGGTAAATTATAGTTTGCCACGCTTTGTTTGACAACTACCCAAACCCACGTACTTTCAAATTCGTAGATTGCTATTTTGCCTTGCACAGTTGTTCATTCTGCGGCACAATACCAGTTGTGAAAATCCTCGCCGTCAGCGATGAAGTGGTTGAACGTTTGTATAATTTGTGCGTGAGCGGTCATTTCAAAGATGTAGAGCTCATCGTGGGGTGCGGCGACCTGCCTTACACCTACCTGGAAAATATCGTCAGCATGTTGAACGTCCCCTTGTTCTATGTGCCGGGGAACCACGACCCCGCATTCAGCCCGGCAAATCCACTCGCCCATGCGGAGGGCGGTTCAAACATCGACTTGAAACTGATCCGCCACAAACGTTTTTTGATCGGCGGCTTCGGCGGCTCCATCCGCTATCGCCCGGATGGCGTAAACCAATATAGTCAGATGGAAGCGTACTTCAGAGCCTTTCGCCTGCTCCCCGCCTTACTCGTCAGCCGGGTGAAATTCGGACGCGCTCTCGACATTCTCGTCACGCACTCGCCTCCCTTCGGCATCCACGATGAGGAATCGCAGGCGCATCGCGGCATCCACGCCATCAACTGGATTCTCCGAATTGCCAAGCCGCGCTATCATTTCCATGGTCACACCCATTTCCAACGGCGCAACCTTTCCCCATCCGAAACGAGGCGCGGACTGACAACAATCATGAACATCTTTCCTTACAAAGTAGTGGAAGCGCATCACTAACACGAACCATGACTACTCCATTAGACGACAAAACACAAGCCGATTTTCAACAGGCGCGCTTCAAAGCGTTCATGCACCGCGTCTGGGATTCGCTCTCCGGTCAACGAACGACACTGCTCTCCTACGACGATATCAAGGAGAAACTGCATATTGGCGGTCCCATTTATCGCGGCGTGCAAACTGTGCGCGTCGATCAGATCGCCGGAAGCCTGAACCGCTACCACGAGTTCGACCGCGTGTTCATGCCCGCATCCAACACCCTTTCCGCGCGCTGGCAAAGCGTCAACCGCGCGTTCTACGAAGATGTGAGCCTGCCGCCGGTGGTGTTATATAAGGTCGGGCAGGTCTACTTTGTTGTCGACGGTCACCACCGGGTTTCGGTGGCGCGCAAACAAAATCAATTGTTTATCGACGCCGAGGTGCGCGAATGCTCGACGCGCGTGAATATCACGCCGGATATCCGCCCCGAAGACCTGGAGATCATCCACGACAAAGTTCACTTCCTCGAACGCACGTCGCTGGATAAGCTCAAGCCTGAGGCAAACATCAAACTCACCATCCCGGATGGATTCGAGCGCATGTTGGAACACATCGCCGTCCATCGTTACTTCATGGGGCTGGATTGGAAGCGCGATATCTCCGAAGAAGAAGCGATCAACCACTGGCACGATCACGTGTACATGCCGATCGTGCGCGTCATCCGCGAAACGAACATTATCAAGGAATTTCCAGACAAAACCGAAGGCGACCTCTACCTCTGGGTCCTCGATCACCAACATTACCTGGAGTCGCAGGAAGGCATGCCTTTGCAACCGCCCGATGCCGCCGCGCGAGACTTTTTCGGTATCAAGGGCAATCAAGCGGCGGCAGTGAACAAGAATAAACAAAAAACGGAGAAGAAATAAACATGATCTCAGCCCACCCGCTCGCCGGCGTATACGCTGCGGCAGTCACGCCGCTCAAAGACGATTCCACTCTCGACCTTGATTCTGTTCCAGCCCTGGCAAATTTTCTCGCCTCCCGAGGCTGTCACGGCGTTGTCCTCTTCGGCACCACCGGCGAGGGACCGTCGTTCTCCTCAAAAGAACGCGGGGAGGTGATGCGCGCGCTCAAAGAGAATCGACCGGCGGGAAGCCGCCTGATCGCCGGCACCGGCACCCCCAGCCTGACGGAGACCATCGAGTTGACAAAATCTGCGTTCGACCTGGGGTATGACGCTGTGCTGGTTCTGCCGCCGTACTACTTCCGCAAGGCAACCGACGACGGGTTATTCAATTGGTTCAGCGAGGTGATTCGCAAAGCCGTCCCTGCGGAAAAATTCCTCATCGGGTATCACATTCCCCCGTTGATCGGAGTCGGGTTTTCCATCCCATTGCTCAAGCGGCTGAAAAATGCGTTTCCCGATCAGTTTGCCGGCGTCAAGGATTCGTCGCACGACGCCGATTTTGCGCGAAGCGTTGGCGACGCCTTCGGCTCAGAGTTGCTTGTGTTGAACGGCACCGATTCGTATTTGCAAATGGCAATGGAGCATCATGCGGCGGGTTGCATCACCGCGCCTGCCAATTTGATCTCGCCCGATCTGCGCGAAGTGTGGGATTTGATACGGGACGGAAAAGACCCCAGTCTGGCGCAGGCGCGGGCAACCGAGAAGCGCCATATTCTTGAGAAGTATTTGCCATTCCCGCCCGCCTTGAAAGCCTTGATGCACCGATTGCATGGTTTACCGCGCTGGGCGGTGAGACCTCCGCTGGAAAATCTCGCGGAAGATAAAATCCAATCCGCCTTCGATGAACTGAATACTGCTTAATCTGCCGGCTGAGACTCCTTGGTGAAAGACATAAAAAAGAGCCTCCGCCACAGAGAACACTAAGAGACTGTTTCTTAAGTCTGTGTCATCTTCTTTTTGTACGCGGATTTCACGGACATCACGGAGAAAAAACATTTTTTTAAATGCTCTTTTCCGTGAATTTCAGTGTAATCCGCGCTGTCCGTGTCAAAAAAAAGTGATGGAGAAACACTCCTAAGATTTTTTACCTACCTGACGGTTTTTTAAATGGGACGCAGACACTTGCGCCGTGCGGCTTAAGCCGTACAAGGGCAGAGGAAACGCTGGTAAAAAAACTTTTTCTGGTCTGTTTTTAAAAATCCGCGTTTGTCTGCGTTCTACAATAAAGCGCAGGAACGGGATTACCCCGCCTCTACAAATTCTTGATCGCTGGAATCAATTCATCGAACGATTTGATGACGGCGCAATCTGCTTCGGGGAAGAATCCGCTGGGGTCGAAAAGAACAGGCCGAAGTCCGGCGCGACGCGAGCCGACGATATCGGCATAATAATTGTCGCCCACGTAGATCGTTTCGCGCGCGACGAGTCCTGCCACGCGTTGGAGGGCGTGTTGGAAAATCTCAGGCTCGGGTTTGAACGAATTCACTTCGCCGCCGGCGAGCGAGAAATGGAAGAAGCCGCCGATGCCGTGCGATTCGAGTTCCTCGGCGAACGACTCACTGCGGTTCGAAATGACCGCGAGGATGTATCCTTGTTTCTTCAATTTCCCCAAAGTTTTCTTCACATCGTCGGGGACGATGCTTTCGGGCGTGTAAAACTCTTGCATGTAGGCGGAAACTTTCGGCGCGAGCGATTTTGATTTTCTGGGAGGGATGCCCAACGCAACGAGGCGGCGAACACTGTAATTGACCCAGAACTTTTCGTTTTCGCCCTCGTGCTTTTTGAAATCATCGAGCAAGTCGGCGGAGTTCGCCCAGTACGCGAATTCCCAGCGCATGGCGCGATGAAAATCCTCATCGTTGAATTCGACGCCAAGCGAGCGGACGTGTTGCGAGAAAATTTTCCCCCCGCCGGGGATGTTGTGACGGAGCGTTCCGTCGAAGTCGAAGAAGATGGCTTTGATTCCGTTTGAGGGCATGAAGACTCCAAGTCATGTCGTTGCGAGCGGAGCGAAGCAATCTCCATGATAGGAGGGGATTGCTTCGGGCGCTGAAGCGCCCTCGCAATGACATAGGTTACCCGCCGATGTGAGACATTTCCACTTTGGGCAGGTCAATCGTATTTTCAGAGCGAAGTTCAGAGTAGCGGTCGTCGCGCTTGCCCCAGACGCACGCGATCATTTCAGAGATTTCCTCATCCGATGCGCCGCTTCGCAGGAGCGATTTCAGATCGTGACCTTTGATCGCAAATAAACAAGTATAAAGTTTTCCCTCGGCGGAAATGCGCGCGCGGTTGCAATCGCGGCAGAACGCGCGCGTCACCGATGACACGACTCCGATCTCGCCGCTCCCGTCTGTGTAACGCCAGCGTTCGGCAACCTCGCCGCGATAGTTGGGGTCAACGGGTTCGAGCGGCATCTCGGCGGAAATGATTTTGACGATCTCCGCCGACGACACCACATCGTCCATGCGCCAGCCGTTGGTGTGACCCACGTCCATGTATTCGATGAAGCGCAGGATGTAGCCCTTCTCGCGGAAGAAGCGCGCCATCGGTAAAATGCTGGATTCGTTCATCCCGCGCTTGACCACCATGTTGACTTTGATCGGTTCCAACCCGACGAGTGAGGCTGTTTCCATCCCCTCGATCACTTTCGCCACTGGGAAGTTCACGTCGTTCATCGCTTTGAAAGTTTCATCGTCAAGCGAATCCAAACTTACGGTGACGCGTTTCAAGCCCGCGTCTTTCAACGCCTGAGCCTGCCTCGCCAATAACGCGCCGTTGGTTGTGAGTGTGAGGTCGAGGTCGGGAATCTCCGCGAGCATTTTCACGAGTCGGTACACATCCTTGCGGACAAGGGGTTCGCCGCCGGTGAGGCGAATCTTTTTCACGCCATGCCGGACGAACATGCGCGCCAGCCGCGCGATCTCTTCGAAGGTCAACACTTCGCTGTGCGGCAGGTAGGGGTACTCGGAGCCGAAGATTTCCTTCGGCATACAATACACACAACGGAAGTTGCAGCGGTCGGTGACGGAAATGCGCAGGTCGCGCAGGGGGCGGTTTAAGGCGTCAGTGAGGTTCATGGTTGAGGGTTAGAGACAGGCATCCACGTCGAATGAAGCGTTCGTCCATTATAACAACTCCGCCGAATGTCTATTTGACTAGCCATCTCTGCCGTGCTATCATCCATCATTATTCGCACTTTATCAAAGGAGTTATTTATGAAAGTCAGCGTTGAATTTATTCTTCGTATCATTGGCATGATCTTTATCGGAGTTATCGCGGGCATCTGGGGGTTCAGTTTGGGCGGAGACAACTTTGCAGAATCAATCCGCTATACGGCGATCATTGGTTTGCTTGGCGCGCTCACGGGGCTGGTGCTTACGCCCTATGTGACGACGCGTCCCGCGCGCGCGGTGCGTATGCGGTTGGGGCGGCTCTCGGCGGAAACTTTGTTTGCCGGGTTGCTCGGCATGATCGTGGGCTTGTTGACCGCCGCGCTGTTGGCGTTTCCGCTTTCGTTACTGCCCAGACCTTTCGGTCAGATCATGCCGCTGGTCGGTGTGATCGCGTTTACGTGGCTGGGCATTTCGTTGTTCGTCATGCGACAGGGAGATATTATGGGTCTGCTCAGTACGTTGAGCGGGCGCGGCGGCGAAAGCGGTTCGTCGTCTTCATGGACGAATCTCAACCGCACCATCTTACTGGATACCAGCGTGATCATTGACGGGCGCGTGGCAGACATTGCCAGAACAGGATTTTTGCCCGGCACGCTTTTGATCCCGCGCTTCGTGTTGAACGAACTGCAATATATCGCCGACTCGCCAGACGGTCTGCGCCGCCAACGCGGACGCCGCGGCATGGAAGTGCTGGCTGAACTGCAAAAACTGCCGAACATCCTCGTTCGCATCAGCGACATCAACGCGGAAGGCGTGCGCGAAGTGGACGATAAACTCGTCGTGCTTGCCAAGCAGTTGAAATGCCCGATCCTCACCAACGATTACAATTTGAACAAGATCGCCGAACTGCAAGGCGTGACGATCCTCAACATCAACGAACTCGCCAACGCGGTGAAGTCTGTTGTTTTGCCCGCCGAACGCATGACCTTGAACATCTTCCAGGAGGGCAAGGAACATGGTCAGGGCGTGGGCTACATGGACGACGGCACGATGGTGGTGGTGGAGAACGGTCACGATTACATCGGCGAATACAAGGAAGTGGTCGTCACCAAAGTCCTCCAAACTGCGGCGGGTCGCATGATCTTCGCGCGGGTGGAAGACGATAATGGAAAAGGAAGAAGTAAACAAGGAAACAAGTAAACAGGTAAACAAGTAGACAGGTAAACATATAATGCGACTGCGCTTGTGTACGTGTGTGCCTGTCTACGTGTGTACTTGTCTACTTGTGTACCGCAGGTAAAAAATGATCCGTCTTTACAACACCCTCACCCGTAAAAAAGAAGAATTCCAAACTCTCGAGCCGAACACGGTCAAGATGTACGTCTGCGGTGTGACGGTGTACAACGACGCGCATGTGGGTCATGCCATGTCTGCCATCGTGTTCGACATCATCCGCCGTTATCTCGAATATCGCGGCTACAACGTCCGCCACGTGATGAACTACACCGACGTGGACGATAAGATCATCAACCGCGCGAATCAACTCGGCGAGGATCCGCTCAAACTTTCACAGCGTTACATCGAAGATTACGCGGACGATCTGAAAAATTTGAACGTGCTTCCCGCCACATCGAATCCGCAGGTGAGCAAGACCATGCCGCTCATCATCGAATTCATTCAAGGGCTGATCCAAAAAGAAGCCGCATACGCCGCCTCGAATGGCGATGTGTATTTCAGCGTCACCGAAGACAAAGATTACGGCAAACTCTCCGGTCGCAAATTGGATGACATGCAAGCCGGCGCGCGCATCGAAGTCGGCGAAGCGAAGAATCATCCGATGGATTTTGCGTTGTGGAAAGCCGCCAAGCCCGGCGAAATTTCGTGGGACAGTCCGTGGGGCAAGGGACGCCCCGGCTGGCACATCGAATGTTCCGCGATGAACCTCGCCGAACTCGGCGAACAGATTGACATTCACGGCGGCGGCAACGATTTGATCTTCCCGCATCACGAAAACGAGATCGCGCAGACCGAATCGTACACGGGCAAACAATTTTCGCGCTATTGGATTCATAACGGCATGTTGCAACTCGGCGGCGAGAAAATGTCCAAGAGCCTCGGCAACATCGTCAGCATCAAAGACTTTTTGAAAACGCGCGACGCGGATGTAATGCGGATGCTCGTGCTGATGGGATCATATCGCGCGCCGCTGATCTTCAACGACGAGACTCAAGACGCCGCCGAAAAATCGTTGGATCGCCTCAAGTCCGCGCTTCGGCCTGCCTCCGCGTCAGCGTCGTCAAGCGGACTCTCCGCTGGGACTGCCGCCGAACTCGCCGCGCAAGCCGAAGCGATTCGTCAGTCTTTCACCAACGCGATGGACGACGACTTCAACTCCCCGCTCGCGCTTGCCGCGTTGCATGAACTCGTCAAAGCGATCAACACCGCCCGCGACAACGGCGCGACGGATGCTCAACTCGAACCTGCACAGAAAACTTTACGTGAACTCACCGGCGTGCTTGGCTTGCAACTCAAAGAAAAGACCGGCTCCAGCGAAAACGAATCAAAGGTCGTCGCGCTCATCGCCGAACGCGCGGAAGCTCGCAAGCAAAAACAATGGGCGCGGTCGGATGAACTCCGCGACCAGCTCAAAGGGATGGGCGTGTCCATTGAAGATAGCAAAGATGGAACAACGTGGAGATGGATGTAATTTCGGGGAATAGCTATTCTGGCGTGTAAGGCCACAGAGCGCGCAGAGATTTTGAGATTTTCTCTCTACGCTCTCAGCGTCATATGTGGCAAAGAGGTTTTTTACACACTTGTTTCGTCACTCCCTAATTTCGTGGGGGTGAACAGATCCGCCCCTATTCCTTCTCAATATCCATCATCAATGCGCCCATCAATATCGCCGTCGAAATCAGTAGTGTAAAGTCTCCGCCGCGCCCCCATAGCGAAAAACCGATCCATGGGAGAATGAATGCCAACAGGGCGGCGAGCCGCGCGACGCGCGAACGCGCAAAACCCACGCACGCCATCAGCGGAATCCACGCGAAGGCAAAGTCATAATTTTGCAGGTAGGGGTTCACGAGTAACGCCATGCACGCAAACAAAGCCACCAGCCTGCCATCGTTCAATTGAGGAAACACGCGCGCAAGCAGAACAACAAAACCGACCAACAACGCGAGCGACACAAGGAACGCCTGATCGAATCCAAAACCGCCCAGCGTGGTGATCGCCATTGGCAGGCTGACGCACATCCTGCACCCCGACACCCCCTTGAACGCGAAGAGCGACCCCCAGTACTTGGTCACCCAGTTCCCATCCGCGAGAAACCCGATGACAAATAGAAATACGCCGGTCACAGCGACGCTCTTCAACGCGCGCACAGCGAAATCGTCGCGGCGCATCCAGAGGTGGACAACCACTGCAAGCAAGACGAATCCTCCCACGTGCGGCTTGAACGTCGCTAATGCCATGCCCAGGGCGAGGACCGTCACATTCTTCTGGCGCAGGGCATAGACCGTCATTGCCATCCCCAACATGGTAGGGAAAACGTATTGCCCAACCATCAGCGCCCCCAGGCTGGGGAAAAATAAGGGAGCCAGAACAAACGAAATCAGGCGCGAACGGGGGGTCCATCCATGCGTGATGCACCAGACCGAGAGCATGAGCATGGCGGCGTTGAGCATGAACCACATCCGCACAGCAATCGGAATGGGAAGCAGGGCAAGAGGCAGGGTTGCCAGCGCGTACCACGGCGGATATGGATAAGGCAGGACGAATACCTGCTCTACAGCGACGCCAAGATCGTTTGCCACCATCTGCTCCTGGCTTGCCAGGTCATACAACGGGATGCCGCGCAGGAGCCCGGTATCTGCCCGGTAGAGCACTTGAAAATCAAGGAACGGTTCGAGCGGAAGCGGCGCGAACCATGCGACCGCCAACATGACCCCAAGCGTGACGATCCCCAGCGTACTCGTGAGAGCGATTCGTTTCATGCGCGTTGATTGTATCCTCCCCCATTCAAATTATGCTATGATGCGAACAGAATGCAAACCTCAACGCTGAGTCGCGCTCAAGCATACTTGTCAACGCACCTTCCGTTGGTGTGGGTGTCGCTCGCTTTCCTTGGGGGGATTGCGCTCGCCAGGTATCTCTCCCTGCCGATTTGGATTTGGTTTGGGCTTGCTCTCCTCTTCATTCTTCTCGCCATCCTCGCCCGAATCATCATCACCCGTCTTCATCATTCACCTTTCCTCTCCCCGTTCTCCTTCATCCTTTTCGCCTCCCTCTTCCTCGGTTCAGCCCGCTACCAATATTCGGTTCCCAACTTCGACGCGTTCCATATCGCCTTCTACAACGATCGCAATTACGATTTGCTCATGACCGGTTATCTCATCGAGCCGCCCGATTACCGCGACTCGTACACCAACCTCCGCTTGCAAGTGACCGCCGTCGACACCGGCGACGGCGATCTCGAAGCCGATGGTTTGCTCCTCGCGCGTGTGGATGCCAACCAGGTCTTTCACTACGGCGAAATTATCCGCCTGCGCGGCAAGCTCAAAACCCCGCCTGAAAACGAAGACTTCTCGTACCGCGATTACCTCGCCGCGCAAAACATCCACTCCTACATGTCCAACGCGGAGGTAACAGTCCTGCCTGGCAATGGCGGCAACATTTTCTCCGCCGCGCTCTACGCCCTCAAGGAAAAATCGCTCGCCAACATTTACCGCATCTTCCCCGACCCCGAATCGTCCCTGCTGGCGGGCATCCTCCTCGGCGTGGATACGGGACTCACCAAAGAACTGCAAGGCGCATTCAAGAACACCGGCACCGCGCATATCATCGCCATCTCGGGCTTCAACATCAGCATCATTGCGGGGATTTTCTTCACATTGTTCAGCCGCTTCTTCGGTCCGCGCTGGGGGTCGGCGCTTGCCGTGTTCGGGATCATCTTTTACACCTTGCTCGTCGGAGGCGACGCGGCAGTAGTGCGCGCCGCAATCATGGGGACTTTTGCGCTGTTCGCGCGGCAGATCGGGCGTCGGCAATTTGCCATGAACACCCTGCTCGCCGTGGCAATGTTGATGTGCGCGTGGAATCCGTTGTATATTTGGGACGTCGGCTTCCAGCTCTCGTTCTTTGCCACGCTGGGTCTCATCCTCTACGCCGAGCCTTTTTCACAGGCTGCGTCGAATCTCCTGCATCGCTTTCTTGGCGCAACCACTGTCGAAAAAATCACCCAACCTCTTTCAGATTTTGTCCTCCTCACTTTCGCCGCCCAACTCACCACCATTCCCATCATGGCATATCACTTCCAACGCATCTCGCTCGTTTCGTTCCTCGCCAACCCGTTCATCCTGCCGGCGCAACCAGCGGTGATGATCCTCGGCGGAGTCGCGGCGCTCCTCAGCCTGATCTGGTTGCCGCTGGGTCAACTCGCGGCGTGGGTTGCCTACCCGTTCGCGCTGTACACCATCCGCGTCGTTGAACTCTTCGACCGCATTCCACGCGGGACGATCTTTCTGGGGGATTTCTCTTTCGTGTTCGTTCTCCTGTTCTACATTGCGCTTCTTTCCCTAACCTTCAACTGGTCTGCCCTTCGGGAGTGGATCCACACCCTACGGGCAAAGGCAGGCACACTTGGCGCGGGAAGCGCAATCGTCCTGTTGACGATCGCCCTGCTCCTCGTCTGGCGCGCGGCGTCCTCTGTCCCAGACAGACTCCTGCACATCACCTTCCTCGATGTCGGCTCGGCGGATGCCGTCCTCATTAAAACGCCGACGGGCAAGAACATCCTCATCAACGGCGGACCCAGTGTAACAATCCTGTCAGACGAACTTGGCAGGCGCGTCTCCGCTTTCGACCGCTCGCTCGACTGGCTCATCGTCGCCAACACGGACGAGGAGCAGGTCGCGTCACTGCCGCGCGCGCTCGAACGCTACAAGCCCGATAATGTGTTGTGGAGCGGCAACCGACAGGGATCGTTTTCCTCGCGCGTGTTGTACGAATACCTCACCCTGCAAGCCATCCCTGTGACATTCGCGGAAACGAATCACACGCTCGACCTCGGCGACGGCGCCACGTTGCGAGCGCTCACAACGGGCGCGCGCGGTTCGGTGTTATTAATAGAGTGGCAGAACTTCCGCGCGGTATTGCCCATCGGCATGAGTTTCGAAGCCATCGCCGAACTGCGCGACGGTCTGTCGGTTGGACCCGTGAGCGCGCTATCGCTGGCAGACTCGGGATATGCTCCCTCCAACCCGCCGGAATGGATCGTGAATCTCAACCCGGAGTTGATCGTGTTGAACGTTGCCGCCGGCGACGAGAACGGGATGCCGGACGATGAAACGCTAGTGGCGATCCAAGATCATGAGTTGTTGCGCACCGATCAGAACGGCTGGATCGAGATCACCACCAACGGCGAGCAAATGTGGGTGAACGTGGAACGGAATCGAGGAGAATGAACCATGAGCGAACTGACGATCTCAACTTCGCATGTGCAGGGCAATGCTTCGGTGACAATTTTGGATCTCGCCGGTCACCTGCACGGCGCGACCGAACACCAGTTACTGGATGCGGTCAGACAGGCGTACGAAGATGGGGCGCGGCATCTCGTGTTAGACACCTCCGGTCTGGATGTGTTATCCAGCGCGGGCTTGCGCGGCATTCAAGGCGCGTTCAAACTGTTCACCCCGCCGCGCGATGCTGAGACGATCAACAGACACGAGAAGGAACAATACAAGTCTCCATACTTTAAAATGATCTGCTCGAACCCGCAGATCTATTACATCCTGAACATTACCGGCTTTGTGCAAAACATACCGGTCTACAATAACATGGAAGAGGCGCTCCAATCATTTGACGGTTAGCGCGTTCAGCGCGGCCGCGAACACATCCGCCATTCTTTCGATATTGATCTCCTCCCTCGCGATCCGAAACGACTCTTCCCCCATCCGTCGCAGGCGCGCTACATCCGATAGCGCGTCTTTCATTGCGGCGACCAGCGCGTCGAGATCATCGGGCGGAACCTGCCATCCATTCCCTTCGCGTACCAGGTCATCCTGCGTGCCGTCTCCCTGCGCCACGATGACCGGCAAGCCGTGACTCATCGCCTCCTGCACGGCTAACCCCCCGGTGCCCGGCAGGACGAACAGGTCTGCTTCGGCAAAATAGATTGCCAACTCCTCGCCATGTTTCGCCCCTACAAATTCCGCGGATGGGTAAATTTCAGCCGCGAGCGATTCAAATTCCTCCCGCTCCGGTCCATCGCCGACGATGACCAGCCGTATATTTTGAATCTCCGCGCACGCGCCGAGTAACAAGTCCACATTCTTGCGGAGTTGCAAACGGCCCACGAAAAGAATTACAGGTTGAAGGTCGAAGGTCAAGGGTCGCTGAGGCATTTCCCACGTTGGCGAAGGCGAGACGGAATTATGCGCGACGAAAATACGATCGAGCGGAAAGCCCAGGTCGGCGTATTCATCCGCGCCGCGTTGACTGTACGCGATCAGCGCGTCGAATTGACGGAGGAAACTAATCCTCCTCTGTTCTCGAAATCCGCTGACCGGCGGCGCGCCAAGTCCCCAGCCGATGACAGGTTTGTTCTGTTTGTGCATCCAATTCACGGCGGAAGATGTGGAAAGATAACGCGGATTGGCTTCCACGATCAGCGCGTCGGGATTCCATTCCTCGAGCCAGTTGAGCAATCCTTGTTGATAGCAAAGATAAAGCGGACCGCCGAAGAGGTGGATGTTTTTTCCCAACTTGTAACTCGCAACTTGTAACTCGCCTGTTGTAGTGATTCCCTCACTCGCACGCGGCGCCCCGGTGAACAGGCTCATCCCGCCGTCGCAACGCGAGGCGAGCAGGTCAAAGAACGGAGCGCGATACGTGGGAAGCGCGCGTTGTTGCAGGGCAAGTTTGCCAGCGAATCGGTTCATGATGGAATATGCGGAGCCTGCCACGCGGGGGACTTGTGCGCATGGACAACTTTCCACGCGCCGTCCAACTTCACCATCACACGGCTTTCGTTGTGAGACGCGACCTTCACTCCCTCCGCTGATGCTGTGCTGATGAGCAACGTATAACTTGCAATCGCGGTGTCGCCATAGCGTTGAACATGCAGGTTCGAGAGATCGAATCGAGTGGTAGATTTCCCCTTCGCATCCGCGCCGAAGACCGTGCCACGTTCCGCGTTGGACGACATCATAAATTCATGGAAGGGAAGCCCGTCAATGCGATGCGGCGTGATCCACCACTCGTAGAGAGTCAAATCCTCGGCGGTGGTTTCGTTATACATTTTTGTGTCGTTCTCCTGAATGGATTGCAAATGTTTTTTCAGGAAAGCGATGATTTCTTCGTTCGTCATTGAGGGTTCTCCTGTTTCTGGAATCTTCTGATTCGCCGCTGACCATAGATAATGGACGATGGACGTATGGTCAACGGTCTATCGTCCATCGTCCGTCTTATGACAACAACATCTTCAAATATTCATCCACCATTGTATCCAATCCAAACACAACCTCCGCCCTCTCGCGCGCGGATTTGCGGAAGCGGTCATTGTCACGCAAGACTTCCTCCGCCGCCTCCGCCAGCGACGGGATGTCTGGTCGCTCCAACTTCCACGGGTTTGCGCCGTGAGCAACAAGCCGGCCGGCATCTCCTTGCACAAGTTCGGAAAGCGAGCCGGTGTCGAAACCGACGACAGGCAATCCGCACGCCAGCGCTTCGATGACCGAATTCGGGCACGGCGGATTCACCTCCGCAGAAAACAGCAAATGAGATGAGCGTTCAAGAAACGGAATCTCCTCGCGCGGCATCGAATCAACAAAACGGAGTTGGAAATCTTTTTGTTCTCCCAATTTCTTTTTCGCGCTCGCATCCACGCGACCGACGACAACGAGTTCGATTTTATGTTTCTTCGATAACTGCTTTGCCAAATCAACCGCGTAAAATAAACCTGAATCCAATCCGCCCGCGAGGCTTCCCTCCACCACGAGCAGGCGATAACAATCCGTTGGGCGTTCGTGCGCGCCAACGGGGGAATACAAATTCAAATCAACGCCATTGAGAATCACCGCTGACGGAACACGCGCCGCGCCATACCAATCCTCCCACCAGCCTTTGACGAATTGACTTTGATAGATCACTTTGTCTGCCAGATGTTTTCGAAGGAATGAAAGATTCCAATTGCCGTAGATCGCGCGGAGTGTGTAACGCAAGCCAGACCAACGCACACGGTGAACCCAGTTCAAGCCATCAAGACGCTGGACGATTCGCTGTCCCTGCGAACGCGCCTGACGCAGGCGAGGCAGGTTCTTCGTCCCGGCGAGAACGAGGACGGCATCCGCTGGTTGATTCAGATCGTAAGTCACGTCCATATTGCGGGCGCGGAGTCCGCTTTCAAATTTGAGTCGAAAGGATGTGACGCCGCCAAATCCCTCCACGCGGGGGAAAATGCAAATGCGAGGCATGAGGGTATTATAATTGCCGCGAGGAAATCACATGGATAAACCCGACCTTGAGTTCGTCAATTTCCTGAAATCGTATCCCACCTATCCCACCACGAAGATCATCGACGATCTGCGCGCCACCGATTATTCCCGGCTCGATCTCGGCGGGCACGTCTACCTCGACTACACCGGCGGCGGGCTGTACGCCGATTCACAATTGCGGCGTCACAACAAACTCCTCACCGAGCATGTCTTCGGCAACCCGCACTCCACCAACCCCACCTCGCTTGCCGCCACGCAACTGATCGAACACGCGCGAGAATATGTGTTGCATTTCTTCAACGCCGACCCGGATGAATACCTTGCCATCTTCACGCCCAACGCCAGCGGCGCGTTGAAACTTGTCGGCGAGTCGTATCCATTTGCAAACGGGCGCTACCTGCTCACGTTCGATAACCACAACTCGGTCAACGGGATTCGGGAATTCGCCCACGCGCGCGGCGCCGAGGTAACGTACATCCCGGTCGCATTGCCCGACATGAATGCAGACGCTTCGCAACTCAGCCTCGAACTGGCTCGCCCATCGGAAAGCGGTCACAACCTGTTCGCTTATCCCGCGCAATCGAACTTCTCCTCCGTGCAACACCCGCTTGAGTGGATCGAGGAAGCCCGCAAACACGGCTGGGACGTTTTGCTCGACGCCGCCGCGTTCGTGCCAACCAGCAAATTGGATCTGAGCAAAGTGCGACCTGAATTTGTTCCCATTTCATTTTATAAAATGTTCGGCTATCCCACCGGGCTGGGCGCGTTGATCGCAAAAAAATCCGCGCTGGCAAAATTGCATCGTCCATGGTTCGCGGGCGGGACGATCACCGTCGCGTCGGTGCAAGGCGATAAATTTTACATGGCGGATGGCTCGTCCGCGTTCGAGGACGGCACGATCGACTACCTCAACATCCCCGCGATCGAGATCGGACTCAAACATATCGAGTCCATTGGCTATGATGTGATCCACGAACGCGTCCATTGCCTGACCGGTTGGTTGTTGGATAACCTCACCGCGCTGAAACATAGCAATGGCGCGCCCCTCGTGCGGGTGTACGGACCAACTTCCACAGCAGGAAGAGGCGGGGCGGTCACGGTCAATTTTTACGACAAAGACGGCAGTGTCCTCGATCATCGTTTTATCGAATCACAGGCAAACAACTCCAACATTTCACTACGAACTGGATGTTTCTGTAACCCCGGCGCCGGGGAGGTTGCGCTTGAAATTTCGCGGGTCGAATTGGATGTCTGCTTCACCAGTCCCGGTCACGAGGATCGCCTGACGATTGACGACTTCCGCGCGTGCATAGACGGCAAATCCACCGGCGCGGTGCGCATCTCGGTCGGCATGGTCACCGATTACAAGGATATACAGAGGTTGTTATCCTTTGCAAAAAGCCTACTCGCCTAAATCGTCCCGCAGGTTCATTACGTCAATACGCCTGTTCACGAAAACCTGCGGGACGATCTTCCAATGTAACTCTTATGCGTCAGCCTTGACTCTCCTTTTTTAACGCGTATAATTACCGTTGTTGGATGTAAAAAACGAGTACTTACCAGCAAGCGCTTCAGAAAATAACCTGGAAGCGCTTGCCTTTGTTTGTCTCTGATACCAGCCGACTACACGCTGTATAGAGACAAGCATACTCCTAAACCTTCTTTCAGGAGAAAACACGTGGAAACCAAGGGATTAACCGCACTCCGTATCAGCCTCGCCTCGCCTCAGACGATCATGTCGTGGTCATATGGCGAGGTACTCAAGCCCGAAACCATCAACTACCGCCGCCTGCGCCCCGAAAAAGATGGCTTGTTCTGTGAAGCCATTTTCGGACCCCAGCGCGATTGGCAATGCTACTGCGGCAAATACAAAAACCCCCGTTACAAAGGAATCACCTGTGATAAGTGCGGCGTCGAAGTGACGCGAGCCGCCGTGCGCCGCGAGCGCATGGGGCACATCAACCTTGCCACCCCGGTTGCGCACATCTGGTACACGCGCCGCATCCCATCGTACCTCGGCATGTTGCTGGATATTTCACGCCGCAACCTCGACCGCGTGCTGTACTTCGCCCAGTACATCGTCACCTACGTGGATGAGGAAGCCCGCACCAAAGCCCTGAAACGAATCGAAGATGAAATCTCGGATACCGAGCGCGAACAGGCGGCCGGCGTCAACACCAAGATCGCTGAGGTCAAAACCAAGCGCGATCACACGTTGAACGAGATCGCGCAAAAACGCGCCAACCTCGAGCAGGGATACGACGAAGTCATTGCCGAGAAAATGGACCCCGTCATCAAGGTGGGGCAGAAGCTCGAAAAACTCCTGCAAGACCAGATGGGCGAGCACGCCAAGAAGGCAGTGACTTTCGACCTGACCGATGACAAGATCCTCGATGCCGGAGACAAGGTTGCGGCAAAGCACATCACGCAGGTGCAGAAGATCGTCCAAAAGAAACTCGAAACGCTGGAAAATGAATTGAAAGACCAGCGCGCGAAAGAACTCGAAGACCTCAAAATGGACGCGGGTCGCGTCAAGGCCGACGCGGACATGAAAATGGAGGCCCTACGTTCGCAACTCGAAGAGCAGACTTCGGTTTCCTCGAACCAATCCTCCCGCCAGCGCGACGAATTGCTCGAACTGCGCCCGTTCACCTTCCTCAGCGAAATCCGCTATCGCGAATTAAAGCAACGCTGGGGGCAGGTCTTCCGCGCAGATATGGGCGCTGAGGCATTCTATGACGTGCTAGAACGCCTCGACCTCGATAAACTCGCCGAAGAACTCTGGCACGAGGTAAAAACCACCAAGAGCAAGCAGAAGCGCAAGAAGGCGACCACCCGCTTGAAAGTTGCGGAGGCGTTCAAACGCTCCGGCAACCGCCCCGAATGGATGATCCTCACCATCCTGCCGGTCATCCCTCCTGACCTGCGCCCGATGGTGCAACTCGACGGCGGACGCTTCGCCACTTCCGATTTGAACGACCTGTATCGCCGCGTTATCAACCGCAACAACCGCTTGAAGAGACTGCTCGAACTCGGCGCGCCAGATGTTATCATCCGCAACGAGAAGCGCATGTTGCAAGAAGCCGTAGACAGCCTCATTGACAATTCACAGCGCGGCAAAGCCCTCTCCCGCCGCGGACGCCGCGAACTCAAATCTCTGAGCGACATGCTCAAAGGCAAGAAGGGCCGCTTCCGCCGCAACCTGCTCGGGAAACGCGTGGATTATTCCGGTCGTTCGGTGATCGTGGTGGGCCCACAACTCAAACTATATCAATGCGGACTTCCCAAGAGCATGGCTCTTGAACTCTATCGTCCGTTCGTCATTGCGTGGCTTGTGAAAAATAACTACGCCGCCAACGTGAAGGGAGCCCGCCGCCTGATCGAACGCAACCGCCCCGAAGTATGGGAAGCGTTGGAAGGCGTCATCGGCGACCGACCCGTGTTATTGAACCGCGCGCCCACGTTGCACCGGTTGGGCATCCAGGCATTCGAACCGCTCCTCATCGAAGGCTCGGCAATCCAGTTGCATCCGCTCGTTACCACCGCCTTCAACGCAGACTTTGACGGCGACCAGATGGCTGTGCATGTTCCGCTTTCGCAGAAGGCTGTGAAGGAAGCGCGCGATCTCATGCTTGCCTCCAAAAACCTGCTGAAACCCGCCGATGGCGAACCGATCATCTCGCCTTCGAAGGATATGGTGCTGGGCGTGTATTACCTGACAATGGAAAAGAAAGCGAACCACAAAGGTGATGGACGCGCCTTCGCCGACATGGATGAAGTAGAGATGGCGTACGCCCTGGATCAGGTGGAAGTCCATTCCGAGATCAAATTACTCGCCAACACCTGGTACGATGATAAAGGCGACCGCCTCGAAGAACCGGTCACGCGTCTCATCGACACGACAGTGGGCCGCGTTATCTTCAACCGCATTCTCCCTCCGGAAGTGCAGTTCGTGAACGAGAAGCTCGATAAAGGCGGCGTGAAAGATTTGATCGCCGAGGTGTACGAACTGTGCGGGCAGGAAAAAACAACCGACACCGCCGATAACATCAAAACTCTCGGCTTTGAATATGCCATGAAATCCGGCACGACTCTCGCCGTTGCCGATATCTCCATCCCGCCGGAACGCAAGGTCATTATCGACGAAGCCCTCAAAGCCGTCGAACTCGTGCAACGCGACTTCCGCCGCGGCTTGCTCACCGAGCAGGAAAAGAACGAGCGCGAGATCGAAATCTGGCAGGCTACCACCGAAAAAGTTTCTGACGCCGTCAAGAAACACATGGACCCGGATGGCAACCTCTCGATCATGGCTTCCTCCGGCGCGACCAAAGGCGGATTCTCGACCATCAGTCAGTTGGCGGGCATGCGCGGGCTTATGGCTGATCCATCCGGGCGCATCATCCCGATGCCGATCCGCTCCAACTTCCGCGAAGGACTCACCGCGCAGGAATATTTCATCTCGACTCACGGCGCGCGCAAAGGTCTGGCAGACACGGCTCTTCGTACCGCCGACGCCGGTTATCTCACCCGCCGCCTCGTGGACATCGCGCAAGACATCATCATCAACGAATCCGACTGCGGCACGCGCGACGGCGCGATCATCCGCCGCCGCGACGATGTGGCGGGCCAATCACTCAGCAGTCGCTTGTTCAGCCGTTTGCTCGCCGAGCAGGTCATTGACCCGAAGACCGGCGAAGTGCTCGGCGAATACAACGACGTGATCACCCAGGATATGGCGCGCAAGATCGCCGCTTCCGGCGTGGAAGAGGTGAAGGCGCGCTCGCCGCTCACGTGCGTTTTACAACACGGCATCTGCGCCAAGTGCTATGGGCTTGATCTCGGACGCGGCTTGATGGTGGGACTCGGCTCCGCCGTCGGTATTGTCGCCGCGCAGTCCATTGGCGAGCCGGGCACACAACTCACGCTCCGCACCTTCCACACCGGCGGTGTCGCCGCCATGGGCGCAGACATCACCACCGGTCTGCCGCGCGTGGAAGAACTCTTCGAAGCGCGAAAGATGCCCAAGGGAGAAGCCGTCGTGGCAGAGATCAGCGGCACAGTGCGCATTAAACAATCTGAAAAATACGCCGACCTGCGCGAAGTGATCATCGAGCAGAGCGAGCTCATCAGCGACGAATACAGCATCCCCGAAGATTGGAAGTTCATCGTCAAGGATGAGGCAGAGGTCAAGGCGGGCGAAACGCTCGCCACATTAGACGAGGCGAAGATCGTCGCCCAGCACGGCGGCCGCGTTCGCGTCGAAAAGAAGGACCGCAAGGTGGTCGTCTCGTATGACCGCCGCGAAGAATCCATCAACGAAGTTCCAACCACCTCCCGCCTGCTCGTAAAAGACGGCGAAAAGATCGAAGCCGGCACACCGCTGACCGAAGGTTCGCTCAACCCGCACCGCGTGTTGAAAATTCAAGGGCGCGAAGCCTGCCAAATGTATTTGATGACCGAAGTGCAAAAGGTGTACCGCTCGCAAGGGCAGAACATCCACGACAAACACTTCGAGGTGATCATCCGCAAGATGTTGAGCAAAGTGCAGATCACCCGCCCCGGCGATTCAAAATTCCTGCCCGGCGACCCGGTTGACCGCCTCGAACTCCGCAAGATCAACGAACAGTTGCTTGCCGACGGCAAACAGCCCGCGAAGTTCTCCGAAGTGTTGCTCGGCGTAACCAAAGCCTCGCTCAGCACCGACTCGTTCCTCTCGGCATCGTCCTTCCAGCACACCATCAAAGTGCTGGCGGGCGCGGCAATTGGCTCCACCAGCGACCCGTTGCGCGGCTTGAAAGAGAACGTGATCATCGGCAAATTGATCCCCGCCGGCACCGGCTTCATCAAAGAGCCGGTCAAGAGCGAAGACATTGTCCTTGCAGAAGGCGACGCGCTAATTTCGCCAGACGCCTCCGCGGCTGACTAACAAAAAATGGGACACGGCAACCACCGTGTCCCATTTTTTTATCTTTCCCTCGCGAGAGTTATAATGCCAATCATTTTTTGCCACAGAGAATACAGATTCTCACAGATTGTTTTACCGATCCGCTCTATTCCGTGAAACCTGTGGCTGAGGTTGTATGCCACACCCACGCATTTCAAAAAAACCAGAGGGACTTCCCACGCGCGGGAAAACCGCCGCCAACCGACTCCGCCGCGTGGACAATTTCATCCTGCTCTACGAACCCTCGCTTCTCTCGCGAATGGACGGCTGGTTCGCCCGTAGCCTGTTCGTCGACCTCGGTTACGGCTACGACGCGCGCACCACGCTTGAATCCGCTTCGCGTTTTCGGCGCGTGAACCCGAATTTAAAAATCCTCGGCGTGGAGATCGACAAGGAACGCGTGGAAGCCGCGCTGCCATTCGTCGATGAAAAAACATCTTTCCGTTTGGGAGGATTCAATTTGCCTTTGCAAGCGGGGGAGCATGTTCGTTTGATCCGCGCGTTCAACGTTTTGCGCCAATATGAAGAAAAGGATTTTGCCCCCGCCTATGAGCGACTCGCGGGGTACGTTTTGCCGGGAGGGTTGATGATCGAGGGGACGTCCACGCCGTATGGTCAACTTTGGTCGGCAAATATCGCGCGTAAATTAGAAGGTGGAAAGTTTCCCCTGAGCAGTGTCGAAGCGCAGGAAAAGAGAATTGGAGAATTAGAGACTGGAGACTGGAGATTCGAGGCGCTGGTGTTCAGCACGAACTTCCGATTGGGTTTCGATGTGGAGGAATTTCAAACGATCCTGCCGAAGAATTTGATTCATCACGTGGTCACAGGCGAACCAATTTACGATTTTTTCGAAGCATGGAAGCAATCGGCGAAAGAGAACTATACGATGAAAACATACGGGGTTAGGCAGTGGTTCATAGCCACAGCAGAATCACTGGCGAGAAAAGGATTCAAGGTCAATTTACAGAAGAAGTTTCTATCGAAGGGATTCCTGCTCTGGCTCCCCGATTAGACCGGGATGGTATTATCATTGGGATAACCAAAGGAAACCCATGCCTACGAAATCCTCCTTCACACTTTTTATCATAGCGCTTCTATTGGCATCCCTCGCCTGCGGCGGGACCGCTCCCCTTGTTCCCACCACAGATCCGAACGCGGCACAGACTGCCATCGTCGAAACCATCGCCGCGATTCAGGTCCAGGACACGGCATCCGCTCCGCCGCTGACCGGCGCAAGCCCCACACTCGCGCCAACCGACACTCCCTCTCCCACGCCGACCATCGAGTTCACCACCACGCCGGAGAAACCCATGATTTCCGTCGTTGTGGATACATTTTGCAGGATGGGACCGGGAAAAGAGTATGAAAAAGTGGGCATCCTGCTCGTGGGCGAAACCACCGAGATCGTCGGACGGCATGTCACTGGGAAATATTGGTATGTGCGTAACCCGGACGTGGGCGCGGAATTTTGCTGGATGTCCGGCGAGTACGCGTTGATTACCGGCAACTATGCAATGCTTCTCGTGCAGACGCCTCCGTTCGCGCGTCCCGCAGACTTCGAGATCACCTATCTGGGCATGGGCAAATGCTCCAACGATTTCTGGTCCGATATTCGCCTGAAAAGCATCAGCGACCAACTCTTTGAATCCGTCAGCCTGACCGTGCGCGACCTCGACACGAACACCTTCCGCTCTGCCACCGCGAATGATTTCACTTTCGTGGACGGTTGCGGCGGGGCGCAGGAACCCTCGGATTATTTGATCCAGGGCGGAACAGTGCGTCTCAGCACGCCCACCTTCCCATTCAACCTGAACTCGCACAACATGTCCATTTCGATCACCTTGTGCACCGACTCGGACCTGCGCGGGCAATGCGTGACCAAATCGCTTTCATACATCCCATGAAGGCTCCAATTCAGGGACGCGCATCCTTCCTTGACGCATCCCCTCTTTCCCCGTAAGATTGCCCCCGCAATAGAACATACATTCAGCAAAACTTAACCGCTACGCCTTGCACTGAGCAGGTCGAAGTGACGCCAAGCGCGCGAAGAATATAAAAATTTTTCTTGGCGAACTTCGCGCTCTTAGCGGTTCAAAAAGGATTTCATCATGGAACTTGGTCTCATTAAAAAAATAGACATTGACGCCGAAATGCAGCAGTCGTATCTCGATTATGCGATGAGCGTGATCGTGGCGCGCGCCCTGCCCGATGCGCGCGATGGACTCAAGCCTGTGCAACGCCGCATCTTGTATGCGATGTACGACATGGGCATCCGCGCGGACTCGTCGTATAAAAAATCCGCTCGTATCGTGGGCGAGGTGTTGGGTAAATATCACCCGCACGGCGACTCGGCGGTGTACGAAGCGATGGCGCGCATGGCGCAGGATTTTTCGATGCGCACATTACTCGTGGATGGACAGGGGAATTTTGGTTCCGTGGACGGCGACCCGCCCGCGGCGATGCGTTATACCGAAGCGCGTCTCACCAACGCCGCGCTCGACATTTTATTTGATCTCAACAAAGAAACTGTTAACTTCACCGCGAACTTTGACGACACGTTAACTGAACCCAACGTTTTGCCTTCCGCAATTCCGAATCTGCTGGTCAACGGCGCGACGGGCATCGCAGTGGGTATGGCGACTTCGATCCCGCCACACAATCTCAGCGAAATTGTTGACGCGCTCGTGTACATGCTCGATAAATACGAGAAACTTGATGACGTTGACGTTGATCAATTGATGAAGTTCGTGCAGGGACCAGACTTCCCCACGGGCGGGTTGATCGTGCAGGAAAAAGACGCGGAGGGCATCGAAGCCGCGTACGGTTCGGGGCGCGGACGCGTCACCGTGCAGGCGAAGGCGCACGTCGAAGAAATGGAACGCGGCAAGAATCGCATCATCGTCACCGAACTGCCGTACATGGTCAACAAGTCGAGTCTCATCGAACGCATCGCGGATCTCGCGCGCGAGGGTTATCTCGAAGGCTTGTCCGATCTGCGCGATGAATCGGATCGTCAGGGGATGCGCATCGTGCTGGAGATGACGAAGAACGCCGATCCCGATGTCGTGTTGCGCGACCTCTACAAGCGCACGCCGATGCAGACCACGTTCAGCATCAATCTGCTCGCGCTGGTGGACGGCGAGCCGCGCACGTTAACGTTGAAGCAGGCGCTACGCGTCTACATTGAACACAGGCTGACCGTCGTAAAAAGACGCGCTGAATTCGATCTGGAAAAAGCAAAAGCGCGCGCGCACATCCTTGAAGGATATTTAATCGCATTGAAGAATCTGGATGAAGTGATCAACATCATCCGCTCCGCATCGGACGTGGAGACTGCGCGCGCCAAACTGATGAAGCGCTTCAAGCTGACGGAGTTGCAGGCGACCGCCATCCTCGACATGCAGTTACGCAGGCTCGCCGCGCTCGAACGTAAGAAGATCGAAACCGAATATAAAGAGTTGAGCGCGGTGATCGCGGAGTTGACGAAGTTATTGAAATCGCCGAAGTTGATGCGCGGCGTCGTGGCGGATGAATTGTTGAAAGTGAAAGCGCAATACGGCGACCGTCGCCGCACGCAAATTGTAAATCTTGCGAAGTCGAAAGACGGCAAGACGACACAGAAATCATTGACCGCGCGCGACCTCCTGCCCGACCAACAAGTGTGGATCGGCGTGACCGACGAGGGTTTGGTCTCGCGCACCGCGGACGATAAACAGCCGAAACACTCAGGCAACGACGCGCCGCGTTGGTTGGTGAAAGCCGCAACAACGGACACGATCTATTTTGTGGCGAAGTCTGGTCGCGCCGCCGCAGTTGCCGCGCACATCATCCCGCAAGCGGAGAAACTCTCGCAAGGTTCGATGTTCTACAAAGTCTCGCCGTTAACTGAAAATGATTCGCTCGCGGCGGTGTTCGCCTTGCCTTCACGAAAATCCGCGTTACCCGAAGAGACTTGTATCCTCACAACGACTCGATTCGGTATGATCAAGAAGAGTCTCATCAGTGAATTGCCCGGACCCTCATCGCAAGCGTTCGTATTGGTCAAAGTGAATGAAGGCGATAGATTAATTTCAGTAGGATTAACTGATAACAAGAAAAAGGAAATCTTGTTGGTCACTGCAATGGGCATGGCGATTCGCTTCAAGGAAGACGACGTGCGTCCGATGGGACTCGTCGCGGCGGGCGTGAACGGCATGAAGTTGGACGACAAAGATGAAGTCGTTGGCGTAGAAATCCTCCCAACGAACGGCGAGATTCTCCTGCTCACGAACGACGGCAAAGCCAAACGTCTCGAAGAGAAAGAATTCCCCACACAAGGACGTTATGGCAAGGGAGTGATCGCGTGGGAACTGCGCGAGAAAGAACGACTCGTCGGCGTTGTAGCGGACAAACCGAATCACATGGCGACGATTCATCTTAGCAAGGGCGCGCCGAAATCAACTCGTTTAGACGCGGCTGGCATACGCAAACGTGCTGCGACGAAAGGTGATGTGGTTGTGGAAGTGAAGGCTGGGGAAGAGGTGGTTTCGGTCAATGTGGCGTGGGAGGCGGGGAGGTTTGTGGGGGAGGGGAAGAAAGAAGAAAGAGGAAAGAAGAAAGTAGAAAGTGGAAGAAAGAAGGCGAAAACGTCGGGAAAGAAAAAAGTCGTCGTAAAGAAATCTGCGGCGAAGGCAAAGAAGCCAGTTAAAAAGGCGAAACCTGCAAAGAAGAAAAAGGAATAAGGTTATACTTGCGCCATGAGGTTTTCGTGGGATCCTCGCAAAGCGGATAGCAACTTCCGCAAACATGGAGTTGCGTTCGATGAAGCGCTTACCGTTTTCAGCGATCCGCTGGCGTTTATCTTCGATGATATAGAGCATTCGACGGATGAGCATCGCGAAATCATCATTGGCTACTCCACCCTGAGTAGACTTATTTGGTGTGTTTTGTAGAACGAATGGACGACACGGTCCGAATTATTAGCGCCCGCCTCGCGACGAAAGATGAAATAAAAGATTATGAAAAAAACGCCCGCAAAAAAATCGTATAAAATCGCCGACATGGCTCCTGAATATCGTTTCGATTACAAGAAAGCCAAGCCGAATCGCTTTGCCAGCCGCATGAAGGATGCGCCCCTGGTCGCCGTGATTGACCCCGACGTAGCGAAGGTGTTTACCACGCCGCAGGAAGTGAACAAAGCCCTGCGCGCGTTGATCTCAGCGATGCCAAAATAATCGGGAGGCATGGAAAAAATTTGTCCCGCAACGGAGCGATGCTCAGGTTGCGGGACTTTTCTATATTTGCCTAACCTCATCGGAGGTCAGCCAACATCATCTCGAACGCGGCAGTCGCGCCGCGCCCGCGTTTGCCGCGTGAGGCGTTTCGATAGGCGAAACTTACGTTTCCCCATTCTTGCAGTTGTTCTTGTAGGTTCATAGCCCTCCAATTTTTTAAAATCGACTCGCCTTCGGCGAGAAACAAAAAGAATCAGAGATTCAGAGTGCAGAGTAACAGATTACGGAGATATGATGGGGGAGGAAACCACCCGAAAACCCCTAAGGTTGTAGGAGTTGTCTGGAGCGTACCAGTCGCGGTACGCACAGCGGGCATCCCAATGATTGTCGTTGAACGAGCCGCCGCGCAGAACACGATATGTTCCTTTTTGCGGACCTTGCGGGTCTTTCATGTTTTTGCCTGCCCTGCCTTCATACTCCTTTTCATCGAACCAATCATTGCACCATTCCCAGACGTTGCCAGCCATATCCGCGCAAGCATAAGGCGAATCGCCGCTTTGAGCGGGGTCGGCGTTGGAGAACTTCCCAACATCGGTTGTATCACCAATTTTTGATTCACTTGTATTTGCCTTTTTTGGGTCGAAATCATTCCCCCACGGATACACGCGTTCATCCTCGCCGCGCGCGGCTTTCTCCCATTCGGCTTCAGTGGGCAAGCGATAGTTCTTTTTCGTTTTCTCGTTCAGCCACTTGCAATACGCGTTGGCGTCATCCCACGAAACATTGACCACAGGGTGACTCCCTTTGTCGGCGGGGAACTGGTCGCCGTCCCAGCCGCGCGGCGGTTGATATTGCACATCCTTGATGAACGCCTGATATTCGCGGTTGGTGATTGGATACTTGCCGATGGAATATTCTGAGAGTTCAACCGTGTGCTGAGGTTGTTCCCATTCAACCCATTTCTTCCAATCTTCACCTCCTTCTTTAACTACCTGCGCGGCTTGTTCTTCTGTCGTTCCCATCAAAAATTTTCCAGCGGGGATTCGCACCATCTGCGGCTCGAACACCAAACGCGCGGCTTCGGCGGGCGGCGCGGCTTGCGGGGCTTCGGCGCTACGTGTGAGGGTGAAATACAGTTTTAACTCGTCAGTCGGCAAGCCTGCGAAGTTGGCGTCCTTTGTTTCGGGCTTATGTTTCATCGTCAAGATTCTCCGCACCGCGGCAATGCCGCGTTGTGAAAGAAAAGGAGCGAGCGCGGGCGGCGGTTCGATCTTTCCCTCACCCTGCCCTCTCCCAAGGGGAGAGGGGGATTCTGCGCCAACCTCGCCTTTTTCCATCTTTCTTTCCTGCGAGGATTCAGCGATGTAATACTCCTCCAGCTCGCGCAAATAGCGCGGCTCTTCTTTCAACAGTAAATTGAACAGGTCGGGATGAGCGGCTTGAATCGCAACCACCTTTGCCAAACGAATCGGCTTGACCGATTCTTTCAATTTCTCTTTGCGTTTCTCCGCCAGTTTCGAGAGCATGAGGAACGTATTCACCGTGCGCTTGATATTGCGCGGATTATCGCCCAGTCCCTCGGCGAAGACTTTGTGGCAATCCTCGTGAGCCCATTCGCCGCTCAGTCCTTCCACGAATTTGCCCATGTCATCTTGAATCACAGGCGGGATCTGGAAGGGCAATTGAATGATTTTCTCCAGATACTTGATGCCTTCGATGGTGAACTGCGGCTTGCCTTCCGCGTCTTTTTTATCCTTCACATCTTTGTACTTCATCTCGATGCCGCGCGCGATCACATCCTGGTCAATGCCGAGAACAAACACGCAATCCTGCACGTCGAGGAATAATTTGATCGCCTCCAACACCTGAATCGCTTTCTCGGGTAAACAGCGGTCGAGATCGTCCACAAAAACAACCAGTCGGTGCGGGGAAATATAGGATTTGATGAGGGTTGCAAACTTCTCTTGAAACTGTTCCAACGAACGAACTTGCTCCACATAAATCTTTGTCCGCTCGCGTTGAATCGCGCTTTCAAACCCGCCCTCAATACTACCCTTGCCAGATTTTTGCAATTCCTTCGCCATGTCTGCCAAAGTCGCCAGCGGAGGGATGAACGACAATCCAATTTGAATCGCGCCCTCGGCAACCTTCGCGCCGAGTTTGGCGAGGTCAATCGTCACGCCGCCCGTTTTCTCGAATTCCAGTCCGCGATACAACATGGTTTTGAGGGTCTTGAGTTCTTCGGTCTCTCCGCTTTTCTTCTCAACGGCAAACAACACGTTCAACAGGAACGCGCGCCAGAGCGTTTCTTCTTTATCGTATTTCCACGCGTCGAACCATGCGACAGTGAAATCATCAGGCAATTGTTTCTGCACCATTTTCATCAGCGAGGTCTTCCCCGATCCCCACGTGCCGAACACGCCGATGGTCAACGGCGTGTTGCCCGTCTGGATGATGTCCGCCAGGGTTTCGACGTAGGGCGTGAAGTCGAGCGCGTCCCTTTCGGTCGGCTGGTCGTTGACGATGTAGGTTTTTGAGTCGGAGTTGGGCATGGAGGATTTCTCCTGTAATTCTCATTGTATACCTAAAAGACGTTATTTTGCATAAGGTACAATTATATTCACGAGTCGGAAGATTCACGGCATCAAGTTACAAAGGCTATCGCATTGAAAGAACGAATAAGAAACCTTTTCCTTGAAAACAAACGCCTGCACAGCGCGGAAATTTATCTGCTGGCTGTCCTCCTGATCTTCGGCGTTGCCGTTTGTTTTTTACTTCCCATCAGCGCGGGCTACGATGAAGAGACGCATCTCATGCGCGTGTGGCAAATGTCTGATTACACATTTTTGCCGAACGAGGAGAAGGCGCCGTTTCCCGCCGTCTATTGGGAACTTTCGTATCGCAGGCAATTCATCGTCCGGGCGGTGGAGCCGGGGCTGTGGAAAAAATACGGGAGCCTGCCGATGGACGCGTACGATTATGTCTACGGCACGGTCGAGACGCGCTCGGTCTATTCGCCTCCGTTGTTATTGCCGCAAGCGCTGGTCATGCGGTTTTTCGGACGAAGCGAAAGACTGCCCGCCCTGCCTGTTTATTATCTAATTCGCTTGATCGGACTCATCAGTTACACATTGCTCGCTTGGTTGGCAGTGCGATTCATTCCGTTCGGCAAATGGATTCTCGCCATCCTCGCCGCATCGCCCGTCGCCATTTTGCAAGCCTCCACCATCAGCGCGGACGCGATCTCGAACGGCATCGCGTTCCTCTTCATCGGCGGCGCGATCGCAATCGCGAATCAAAAAGAAATTCGTTGGAAAGAGTGGGCTTGGCTGGCGCTTTTATTTTTCATTTTGTTTTTGGGGAAAGTTAACATCGTGCCACTTGCGCTTCTTCCATTTTTGATCATTCGTCCCTCGCGCTTCAACATGCGATTCGGCTATCTGCTCCTGCTCGCAACGACCGCCGCGCTTTTCGCAATCGAAGTCGTTGGCTGGAATCTACTTGCCTATTCACAACTTCACACCGCGCCCGAAGGGACGAACCCCGCAGGGCAAGTATCGTTCATCTTCAACAACATCCCCGAATTCCTATCCATCCTCACGCAAACGATTCGCGGCAGATGGTTCAGTTATCTTCTCGATTGGGTCGCCATCTACGGTTTTGCCTACTGGCCCGTCCCCGCATGGACGTTTTATATTTTCGCCGCCGCGTTGATCGTCGCCTTATTCATCAACAACGATTCAGTTCCAACTAGAACACGATTCGGATTGTTATTTGTCTTCATCGCATCGTACATCGGCACATACATTCTGATGTATATCACCTTCAACCCAGTGGGATTCAAATCCATCGAAGGCGTGCAAGGACGTTACTTCACGACGGTCATGCCGCTTCTTTTCGTCGGGCTGGCTGGGTTGCCCATCCTCAAACGGATTCGCGTCCCCAGCGCGTTTCCCGTCATCCTTTCCGTTTTGAGTCTCCTCTTTTACACAACAGGGATGTATCTCTCCTATCACGTAAACTGCGGATCGCAATTTTATCAAGCGGGGTT
>Ga0138256_10000478_pt1 | contig 43716 bp, 42 predicted proteins | sample KNB2016incub_MG_FD_105486 | JGI IMG/M metagenome (GOLD analysis project Ga0138256, IMG submission 105486) | Active sludge microbial communities from wastewater in Klosterneuburg, Austria - KNB2014incub_MG | ecosystem: Engineered > WWTP > Activated sludge > Unclassified | place: Austria... | reverse complement strand
GTTGCCATTATATCTACATGCAATAGAATATTTCAAATACAAATTTTTAAGAAGGTAAAAATTTTTCAACTTTATTTGCGAAAGGCCCTTTGAAACTTAACTGTGTTTTCAAAAAGCCAAACCAAATTTATTTAAACACAAAATTTTATTGAAATGAAAAAGATTATTTTTCTTGCTTTAATCCTGATTTCGGCATTTACTTTAATTGTAAATGGAAAAGTCACACCAGGTCCTGGCGGTGGAAATTGTCCTTCTGATTCAAAGACTAATAACGGTCATTGCACTCCTTATTGGGATGGGAATGACAAAGTAACTTATTCTTGTCTTGACGCAACAGGTGGCGCTGAAATAGATTGTAAAAAATGAATAGTGGAAAATCATTTTTATTGGGGCTGATTTAAATTAGCCCTTTTTTATTTGTAAATAACTCCAGGCAAATAAAGGCATTGCAATAAGCAGCAATAGAGAAAGCGGGTTGCCTGAAACGAGATAGACTATTGCCGTAAATAATACTATATAAAATGGATAGGTAAGCAACAAAATAGTTACCAGAATAGAATCGTAATGGTTGTTGCCGGTGCCAAATTTTTTTGCAAAAAACAAAGCGGTTAAATACAGTGGTAAATGAAAGAACCAACCCAATGCTGCGGGAATAGCTAATAGCGCTTTTTTCCAAAAATGAATTTTTTGTTCAAAAATTTTTTTTCTTTTTTCTGCATCGCCGGGAGCTATTTCATAAACTAAAGACACTAATTCTTTGTGTAAAAGATTGTTGAAGGATAGAATAGCTCGCCCAAACCCATTATTAAGATCTACATCTTCACGGGTTATACAATTACCAAAAAATAAGTGCACATCTTTATTATAACTGTGAAAACGCTGGTAATTTATTGCTACGGGAACTATTTTTAATGCGACGCCTTCGTCCCAACTGCTGAGCGCCATTCTTGCCGTTCCTTTTTTTAATGGCCGCAAGTGCCATTCATTAATGCAGAGGCCTTCGCTAAAAATAAGTACAATACCGTTACGTTTAAATATTTCAATGCAGGCTTCAAACGTAGCATAATTATGTTCCAGATTTTCTACCCCTTCGCTGGTACGGTACACGGGAAAAATATACAGCGACCTTAATATGCGAGCAATCCATTTGTTTTTAAAAACATCGCCACGGGCAAGCGAATATACAGGGCGTTTAAATAAAGTGCATATAATAATAGCATCCAAAAAAGAATTGGGGTGGTTGCAGGCGATGAGCAGGGGTCCCCGGCTGTTTAATGCCCTGGAATCATTTATTTGAATACGGCGGCAAAATAAATGCAACATAATTTGGGCAGGTAATTTAAGCAGCCGGTATAACAATGGTTTTAAATTTTACTGAAAGTAAGGTTTTCTGATTAAAAAATTCATCGGGTACCAGTTTCCAATTTCCTGATCATTATGTATGGATGTAATGAGGACTTTAATTTTCTTAATCATCTGTATGGATTTTGTAAAATTCAGGATGGAGGAATGATCATTAATTCAAATGCGGATCTATGGGATAATTTGCCAGTAGCTGATATTTACCACCCATTTGTTGCAGGCTGGCTTTCCAGGTTTCCTGTGCTGCAGTATCAAAAATTAAGTGCCGGGATGCGGGTGTAACCAACCATGTGTTTTCATTCATTTCTTCTTCTAATTGGCCGGATTCCCAACCACTATACCCCAGGAAAAACTTAATTTTATTCGGCTCAATCTTGCCGGCGTTCATTAAAATTTTTAAGGCCTCAAAATTTCCACCCCAATACACACCTTCAATTATTTCTTCGGCATCATCAAAAAATTCGGGGTATTGGTGTATATAATGCAGAGTATCCATTTGTACCGGGCCGCCAGTAAATATGGGCAGGTCCTTATTCCTTATTTCAGGAAAAAATGAATGTAAAGATTGTGGATGTTGTTTGTTTAATGTGAAACCAAAAGTACCCAACTCGTTTGAATGCCTGCATATTAAAACAACAGTACGCATAAAGTTGCTGTCTTTTAAAAATGGTTCGGCAATTAAAATGGTTCCTGTTTTAGCGGCTATCATAATTCTAAATGTAAGAAAAAAAAACAGCCAGGCAAAAAGAGCCATCATAAGCTCAAAAAAACATCGAATTAGGCGTTAATATATTTGCAAAATACCTATTTTGTAATGTATAAAACAGGCTTTGCCCATACATTTGCAAAACAATCAGCATAAAGGCTGCTATTCATGAAAAGAATTTTCCCCATCATTACCATACTTATTACACTGAGCTTGCTGGGGCTTATCTTTTTTCAGTTTTTGTGGTTAAAAAGCGCTAAGGAAATAAAGGAACAACAGCTCAAAGAAAATATTATAAAAGCTTCGGGAGATGCGGCAATCCGCATGGCAGATGAAAATAAGATGATGGTGCCAAAGAAAAAGGAATTTAATTTTCCAGCCGATAAATTAAATCTGGAGTTTAGCAGGCAATCTACCATCAAACGTTTTAGTAAAGATGAAATGAGGGATATTATCCGTTCTTCTTTTGATCGTAATTTTTTAAAAGATATACCTTTTGAATTTGCTGTAACCGAAGGCACACTGATGGGCGACCAGGTAGAATCTGAAAATTTTTATCGTTATTATAATGATACTTCCAGCAACCTGCAAAATGCGGTGATCATCCAGGCGCCCAGTGGCAGCAGCTTAGAGAGCCTGGTGCCAGATGAATTCTTAGTGGTAATTGTACCCCATCAAAAATCAATTGTTTTACATGAACTGATATTTTTTATTATTGGCGCCATTTTATTTACCATCATCATTGCTACCGCATTTTACTTAACCATCAGAACCCTGCTCCGCCAAAAAAAATTAAGCGAGATCAAGAATGATTTTATCAATAACATGACCCATGAATTTAAAACACCATTGGCTACCATTTCACTTGCAGTAGATGCATTAAAAAATGAAAAAGTAGTAGGCGACCGGGAAAAATCCAATTACTTTACCGGCATTATAAAAGAAGAAAACCGCCGGATGAATAAACAGGTAGAGACCATACTGCAAGCAGCCCTGCTGGATAAACAGGAAGTGCAATTAAATTTAAAAAAGATTTCGGCACACGAACTTATTTCAAATGCCCTGAATAATATGGCGCTTCCGGTTGCTGATAAAGACGGAGAAATAATTACCCACTTTGATGCTACAAATTGCATGGTAATGGCCGATGAAGTGCATTTTACCAATTTCATCAATAGTTTATTGGATAATGCAGTAAAATATTCAAATGACCATCCCGTAATTACGGTAAGTACCGCAAATGTAAATGGCCATATCCGTATTAAAATTGAGGATAATGGCATCGGAATGAATAAAGAAACCCTAAACCGTATATTTGAAAAGTTCTACCGGGCCCATACCGGCAATGTGCACAATGTAAAAGGGTTTGGCCTTGGCCTGAGTTATGTAAAAACAATGGTAGAAGCACATAAGGGAACCATTAAAGCCGATAGTACCTTAGGAAAAGGAAGCATATTTACCATCAATATCCCCGTGGCAAAATAAAGACCTGCTTTTCAATATTCACATATATCCACAGCTATTCACATTTCACGCAGCGGTAATCCACATCAAATAGTGTAAAAACATCTTAATAGCTACTAAAATCAGCCTTTTTTCTTGTGGAAAAATAAAAAGGTGGTAAAAAGTGGGTAGAAGTGGTTAAAATCGTTTATTTTGTACTGCTTTATACTTAATAACCAGATTTTCCATTCATGATCAGCTTTTTAGGAGAATACGAATCAACTGTAGATGCCAAGGGGCGCTTTCTTTTACCGGCAGGTTTTAAAAAACAACTGTCGGGGGAGCAGGCAGCCCAATTTGTCATTAACAGGGGTTTTGAAAAATGCCTTACCCTGTATCCCCTCCAAAGCTGGGAACCCATTTTTGCAAACATCTCTGCATTAAATGATTTTGATCCCAAAGTTCGTGAATTCAGAAGATTTTTTTTAAACGGAGCCACACAAGTAGAATTAGATTCTGCAGGAAGGCTTTTAATCCCTAAAAATTTATCGGACCATGCCAATCTTGAAAAGGAAATCGTATTGGTATCGGCGCTCAATAAAATTGAGATCTGGGATAAAACAAAGTATAAGGAGTTCTTTGAGTCGTTTACTGCTGAATCATTTAGTGAATTGGCGAATGCTGTGATGAATAAAAAACCGGCAGATCCCGGCGCATAAAAAATTGCTCATGATGCCTGAGGAAAAAAATCCAATGAATGAGGGGCCCAAAAAAAATACAGCCACCCATGATGCATATCATGTACCGGTAATGCTGCAGGAAGCGGTAGAAGCCCTGCAGGTAAAACCTAATGGTACTTATGTGGATTGTACATTTGGCGGCGGCGGCCATAGCGCAGCCATATTAAAGCAATTGGGCCCATCGGGTTTATTAATTGGTTTTGACCAGGATGAAGATGCACGCAGGAATTTACCTGCTGATGATCGTTTCCTGTTTATTCCTCAAAACTTTAGGCACCTGCAACGTTTTTTACGCCTGCACCAGGTAACACAGGTAGATGGGATTTTGGCTGACCTGGGTGTATCCAGCCACCAGTTTAATGAAGGCGAACGAGGTTTCTCTACACGGTTCGATGCCAATTTAGATATGCGTATGGATACCCGGAATACCTTAACCGCCGCAGAAGTTTTGCAAACCTACCCGGAAAATCGCCTCCACAAAATGTTTGAGCAATATGGTGAAGTTACCAATGCCAAAACGCTGGCAAAAACAATTGTAACCCAGCGGGAAATTAGCCCCATTGGTACAATAAGCCGGCTAAAGCAAGCGGTACAGCCGATTGTAAAAGGAAATCCAAATAAATATTTTGCTCAGTTGTTCCAGGCAATACGCATCGAAGTAAACGACGAAATGGGAGCGCTCAAAGAAATGCTTGAGCAATCGGCAAAGGTTCTTAAGCCGGGTGGTAGAATGGCGGTAATTACTTTTCATTCCCTGGAAGACCGGGTAGTGAAAATTTTTTTTAAGCAAGGAAGTTTTCAGGAAGTATTCGCAGATGACATTTATGGAACCCGGCCGGCAAGTGTATTGAAACCCGTAAATAAAAAACCCATGCTGCCCACAAAAGCAGAAATGGAAAAAAATAAAAGATCCAGGAGTGCCAAATTAAGAGTGGCAGAAAAAATATAAAATGGCTAAAGAAAAAAAAATAAAGGAAAACGGTAGCTCAATTAAAACAGAGTTACGCAGGCTGTTCAACTACCGTTGGATGGTCCGTAATATTCCTTTCTTTCTTTTCTTAAGTGTGTTGGCAGTTTTATATATCTATAATGGCCACCATGCCGATAAGCTTATACGGAAAATAGCCACCACTGAAAAAAATATCAGGGAGTTAGAATTTGAATATAAAACAGTAAAAAGCGAAGTTATTTTTAGAAGCAAGGCAAGTGAATTGGTAAAAGCAGTAGAACCATTAGGACTTAAAGAATTAAAAGTACCGGCATTTATTTTACAAGATTCATCACAACAAAAAAACACTCAATAATATAACCGGCATTGGAAATTAAGAATGACATATTATGGCGGGTTTACCTCTGTTTCCTGGGTATTGTGCTGTTGGGTATCATGATACTGGGCCGTGCTTTTTATATACAAAGGGCACAAGGCAAATTTTGGATATCAATGAGTGATAGCCTGCATTTAAAATATTTACCCATCGAAGCAGAACGGGGGACTATCTATAGTGAAGATGGAAATATGTTGAGTACATCGGTTCCTATTTTTGATGTGTATGTTGACTTTGGTGCAGATGGCCTGAGGGATAAGGAAGGCAAACGCTTTAAAGATAATATTGATTCATTAAGTATTTGTCTCGCCAATTTATTTAAAGATAAAACAGCAGCTGCCTATAAGAAAGAAATGCAAATTGCTTATAAGGATGAGCAGCGATATTATGCATTAAAGAAAAAGATTTCTTTTGATGAATACCGCCAGTTGAGGGAATTCCCACTGGTGCGGCTGGGCCGGAATAAAAGTGGGTTTATTATAGATCCCAGGGACAAAAGAATAAATCCTTATGTATTGCTTGCGAATAGAACCATTGGTTTATCCCGTGCCGATGCCCGCAAAAATGTTGGACTTGAACTTACTTATGACAGTGTATTAAGAGGCACCACCGGCCAGCGATTAATGCGTTATGCGGCGGGCACCTACATCCCGGTAGAGGGTTCAGAATTTGCACCCGTAAATGGTAAGGATATCATCACAACTTTAGATACTTATATACAAGATGTAGCCCAAAGTGCATTGATGGAAATGATGGTGGGCAATAATTCCACACATGGTACTGCTATTGTAATGGAAACAGCAACCGGCAAAATTAAAGCCATTGCAAACCTGGGCAAACAAGCAGACGGCAGCTACATCGAAGATTTGAATTATGGAATTGGCAAAGCCACAGAACCCGGTTCTATTTTTAAACTGGCAACTTTATTAAGCTTGTTAGATGATGGGTATGTAAACAACGAAAGCATTGTAGATGTAGAAGGTGGCGCTAAGAAGTTTTATGGTTTACGAATTAAAGATTCTCACCTTGGTGCAGAAAAAATTACTGTAAAAAAAGCATTCTTTACCAGTAGTAATGTTGCATTTGCTAAAATGGCAAATCAATTTTATGAAAGTCAACCCAATAAATTTGTTGATCACTTGTCAAAATTTCATTTAGATAAAATGACAGGGATTGATATTGTAGCTTCTTCTGGTAAACCAACTATTAAAAGGCCCACTAACAGGAGTTGGTCAAAAACAACCATACCTTTTATGGCGCATGGATATGAAGAATTGGTTACGCCACTTCACATGCTCATGTTATATAATGCCGTAGCCAATAATGGTAAAATGATGCGGCCTTACCTGGTAAGTTCTATCCGTGAGTATGGGGTAGAAATAAAACATATAGAGCCGGAAGTAATTGTAAATGGTATCTGTAGCCCACAGGCGCTGGCACAAGCAAAAGAATGTTTAAAAGCTGTGGTAGATAGTTTACACGGTACAGGGCACAAAATCTTATTCGATTCATTGTACTCAATTTCCGGGAAAACCGGAACAGCCGTAACAGCATTAGATAATAAAGGTTACAATAAGGGGAATAAAATTTACCAGGCATCCTTTATGGGATATTTTCCATCAGAAAATCCAAAGTATAGTATTGGTGTGGTTATTCAAAACTCACGGGAATCAAAATTTATTTATGGGGCAGATGTTGCCGGTAAAGTGTTCAAGCAAATTGCAGATCGGATTTATGGCCGCTATATCAATAATTATAGATTAGATCAAAAGACAAACGATACTGATAGTAGTATTTATAACATCGTTGGTGCAAAGCACGACCTGCAATCCATTTTTAATTTCCTGCAAATTGGGTTTACCGATTCATCTCATTCAGGTAACTGGAGAGATGCCATGATGGTAAAAAATAAAGCTGGTATGGTGGCTCCCGCTGGTTTAAATGCAACGGGTAATATAATGCCCAATGTAGTGGGTATGGGATTAAAAGATGTAGTGTATTTATTAGAAAACAAAGGTTTAAAAATATCATTGTTGGGAAAAGGAAAAGTAATTACGCAAAGTTTACCTGCGGGTTCCAATTTTATTAAAGGACAGGAAATTTCCATAATGCTCAATTGAGAAAACAATATGCTGTTACAGGATTTACTATATAAAACAAAAATAATTTCCGTAAAAGGAACTACGGCAATACCCATTGCGGCATTGCATAGCGACAGCCGTATGGTAACAGCTGGTTCTTGTTTTATAGCGGTACAAGGTACAGTAGAAGATGGGCACCGGTTTATTGAGGCAGCCATTCATAATGGCGCTGTTGCTATTGTTTGTGAAGAGCTGCCCGAGCAACCCAGGCCGCATATTACATATGTGCAGGTAGCAGATGCTGCAACCGCAACAGGCCTAATGAGTCACCTGTTTTATGGAGAGCCTTCTTTACAAATGAAATTGGTAGGGGTAACAGGTACCAATGGAAAAACAACCGTAGCAACTTTATTGTTTAATTTATTTTCTACCCTGGGTTATCGCTGCGGCCTCATCAGCACCGTACAAAACCAGGTGGGTAACCTTATAATAGAAGCCACACACACCACGCCGGGCGCCATTGCACTTAACCAACTGCTGCATCACATGAAAGAACAGGGTTGCACCCATGTATTTATGGAATGTAGCAGCCATGCTATTCAGCAGCAGCGCCTGGCTGGTTTATTTTTTACCGGTGCTTTGTTTACCAACATTACACACGATCACCTGGATTATCATAAAACTTTTGATGAATATATCCGGGTAAAAAAATCATGGTTCGATAGTTTGCCATCTAATGCATTTGCCATCAGCAATGCGGATGACAGGAGAGGAAGCGTGATGCTGCAGAACACTGCTGCAAAAAAATATTTCTATAGCCTGCATACACTGGCAGACTTTAAAGGAAAAATTTTGGATAACAGCCTATCCGGCCTGCACATGAACATCAATGAGGTAGATGTGCATTTTAGGATTATTGGTGAGTTTAATGCCTATAATTTACTGGCTGTATATGGTGCTGCAATTTGCATGGGCCTCGATAAAGCAGATGTTTTGCTGGTACTAAGTAATTTGAAAGGAGCTGAAGGCCGCTTTGAATACAGTATAAGCCCTAAAGAAAAAATAGTAGGGATAGTTGACTATGCCCATACGCCTGACGCATTGCTGAATGTATTGGCAACCATTAAAAACTTACGGCAGGGCCATCATAAAATTATTACAGTTGTTGGCTGTGGTGGAAACAGGGATAAAACCAAGCGGCCGGTTATGGCAGAAGTGGCATGTGAACATAGTGATAAAGTGATATTCACTTCAGATAATCCACGTAAAGAAAACCCGCTTGATATTATAAAAGATATGGAACAGGGTACCAATGCAGTTACCAAAAAAAAATATATCAGCATTGCAGATAGGAGAGAAGCCATAAAAACAGCCGTAAGCCTGAGTGAGCCGGAAGATATTTTATTGATTGCAGGAAAGGGGCATGAAAAATACCAGGATATCAATGGGGTTAAATATCCTTTTGATGATAAAAAAGTATTGCAGGAAATGTTTGAGATGCTAGAAAAATAAAAATTATGTTGTACCAGTTTTTTAAATGGTTGTCAGAAGAGGGTTTCCGGTTTCCCGGGAGCAACCTCTTTCAGTTTATCACCTTCCGGGTGTTACTGGCGCTCATTTTAAGCCTGGTGATTACAACGGTGTACGGTAAAAAATTAATTCTCTTCTTACAGAAAAAACAATTGGGCGAAACCGTGAGGGACCTGGGATTGGCCGGTGAACAGCAGAAAAAGGGAACCCCCACTATGGGCGGTATTATTTTATTGCTGGCCATCATAGTACCTACTTTATTTTTTGCCAATATTGATAAAGTTTATATCCGCTTAATGTTGTTATGTACCGTATGGATGGGCGCCATCGGTTTTATTGATGATTATTTAAAAATACGCTCACGCAAAAAAGCAAGAGAAAAAGGGGTAGAATATAAAAAAAGTGATAGCGACGGGTTGGCCGGAAAATTTAAAATTGTAGGTCAGGTGGTTTTGGGCCTCATTGTAGGATGTACCTTATATTTTAACCCCAATGTAGTAGTAAAAAGAGAAGTCATCAGAACAAACCAGGCAAGCCTCCCGGTTATTGACAAAGAAGGTAACAGCATTGTGTATGATTCAATAAGCATGGATGGCAAAAAACGCTATTTTGTAAATTCAAAATCAATCATTACTACAATTCCATTCGTAAAAAGCCACGAGTTTAATTATGCAAAATTATTGCCGAAGAGCTGGCAGGATTATACTTACATCTTATATATACTGGTTGTCATTTTTATTGTTACGGCTGTTTCAAATGGCGCTAATATTACGGATGGGCTGGATGGGCTGGCAACCGGTGTGAGTGCTGTGATTGGTATTTGCCTGGGAATATTTGCTTATGTAAGTGGCAATATCCAGTTCGCTGAATATTTAAATATTATGTACATCCCCAACCTGGGCGAGCTCTCTGTTTTTATTGCTGCTTTTGTGGGAGCCTGTATTGGTTTCTTATGGTACAATGCTTACCCTGCACAGGTATTCATGGGCGATACCGGGAGTTTAGCACTTGGGGGCATCATTGCAGCATTGGCCATTATTGTACGTAAAGAATTATTGATACCCATTTTTTGCCTTGTATTTTTTATTGAAAGTTTAAGTGTGATGATACAGGTGAGTTATTTTAAATACACCCGTAAAAAGTATGGAGTAGGAAGGCGTGTTTTTTTAATGAGCCCCATTCATCATCATTATCAAAAACTGGGATATCATGAAAGTAAAATAGCTGTGCGTTTCTGGATCATTACCATACTCTGTGTGGCAATGGCTATAGTAACGCTTAAGCTTAGGTAACATATTTGGTAAGTGAGCGATGCAGCAGCGCTGTATCCTCTTCTTGCAAAGTCCGTGATGAATATGAAGCCCCATTAAGTTCTATGCTTGTGAAAAACATTTTAAAGAAATTGGGCTAAAAGTGGATGTTTATTTTGCCCGTTAAGTTCTATACTGTTGAAAAACCAAATTTAGTATTGGAATCAAAAGGAAAGATTTTTTGTCCTGTAGCCAATACCAGTGAAGAACCTATTTTATTTACCGGGGAGCCTTTATAAAGGTCCTCATAAAATTGTGAGCTTAAAAAATAAGCATGCAAAAGAAGATCGTCATATTGGGTGCTGCTGAAAGTGGCGTAGGTGCGGCCATACTTGCCCGCAGGCAGGGGTTTGATGTTTTTGTAAGCGATGCAGGTAAAATAAAAGAGCATTATAAAACAGAGTTAGACGATCATCAAATTCAGTATGAAGAAGAAAAGCATAGCGAAGAGAAAATATTGAATGCACAGGAAGTGGTAAAAAGCCCCGGCATCCCAGAAAAAAATGAATGGGTTCACAAACTCAGGCAGGCAGGCATTCCCATACTGAGTGAAATTGAATTTGCTTACCGTTATAAAGGAGATAGTAAAATTATAGCAGTAACAGGGAGCAACGGAAAAACCACAACTACCGCACTTATTTATCACATCTGCAAGCATGCGGGTAAAGAATGTGCCGTAGTAGGAAATATCGGTTTTTCATTTGCCCGCCAGGTAGCCGTAGAACCCAAAGCGCTATATGTGGTAGAAGTAAGTTCATTTCAGTTAGATGATATTAAGGCCTTTCGGCCTGATGTAGCTGTATTGATGAATATAACAGAAGACCATTTAGACAGGTATGAATATAAAGTAGAAAATTATATAAAATCTAAGTTCCGTATTGTAGAAAACCAAACGGCAGATGATGTTTTCATCTATTGTGCAGATGATGAAACCACCATGAAATACATTAACCATTATTCCATTAAATCAACACTTGCACCCATGTCAATTAACAATGAACTACCTCAAGGTGTGTACCTTACCAATGCACAAATGCATTTAAAATGGAAAGGTGAAGAAATGAAAATGAGTGTAAATGATTTTGCATTAAAAGGAAAGCACAACCAATACAACAGTATGGCAGCAAGTATGGCCGCTACGGCAGTAGATATCCGGAAAGAAAAAATCAGGGAGGCACTTCAAACTTTTGAAAGCCTGGAACATCGTATGGAGCCGGTAGCCAATATCAAAGGGATCGAATTTATTAATGATAGTAAAGCTACTAATATAAACAGCACCTGGTTTGCCTTAGAAAGCATGACCAAGCCGGTGATCTTAATCTTGGGAGGTGTAGATAAAGGGAATGATTACCAATTACTGGCAGAATTGGTAAAAGAAAAAGTAAAAGCGATCGTTTGCCTGGGTACCGATAACCGTAAAATACATGAAACATTTAAAGATATTGTATCACTGATGGTGAATACTGATAATGCAGAAGATGCGGTGAAAGCAGCTTTTCATTTTGCCGGAAAAGGAGATGTTGTTTTGCTAAGCCCGGCATGTGCAAGCTTCGATCTTTTTAAAAATTATGAAGACCGGGGTAACCAGTTTAAACAAGCTGTAAAAAATTTATAAGTAAGGAATGTAAAAAAAGATGGCAGATATTTTTAACATAAAATCAATTTTCTCTCCCCATATTTCAGAGATGGGAGGAAACCTGGTACGCAAAACCCGGGGAGATAGGGTAATATGGGCCATCATCGTTATTCTTACATTGGCCAGTTTGCTATTGGTGTACAGCAGTACCGGTTCATTGGCCTATCGCATGAGCCGGAGCAATGAAAGTTATTTGTTTAAGCAATTTGCTTTTATCATCCTGGGGCTAATCATTATTTATTGGGCCCACCGCATTAATTATACAATTTACTCACGGGTAGCATTGATATTATTTCTTATTTCGATCCCCTTGCTATTATACACTCTTTTATTTGGAGTAGAATTAAATGCCGGCAGCCGTTGGATAAAACTCCCGGTAATTAATATGACATTTCAAACTTCAGATTTAGCTAAGCTTGCTTTATTTATGTACCTGAGCCGCCAGCTAAGCCGTAAACAAAAAGTAATAAAAGATTTTAAGAAAGGGTTCCTGCCTGTCATCATCCCGGTAGGTATTATTTGTGCATTGGTAGCACCTGCAAATTTATCTACTGCTATTTTAATTGCCGGTACCAGTTTGATGCTCATGTTTATTGGCCGGGTAAGTACAAAACATATCATGGCAACTATTGGTATTGCCTGTATCCCGTTAGTTTTATTGGTAACCATAGCCATATCTACCTATAATTCAAAAACGAATGAACCCAATAAACTTCCGGCTATATTTTCTGCCGGTCGTATGCCAACCTGGATCAGCCGGATTCAAACTTTTGTATATGGGAGCAAACATTTGGATAGCGAAAAAAGTTACCAGATAAACCAGGCAAAAATTGCTATTGCAAAAGGGGGCATACTCGGCCGTGGGCCAGGCAATAGTGAACAAAGAAATTTTTTACCCCATAGTTATAGCGATTTTATTTACGCCATCATTATAGAAGAATATGGTTTGCTGGGAGGCGCAGCTATAATTGCTATTTATTTATTGTTTTTATACCGGTGTATCCGTACGTATAAAAAATGCCCGTATGCTTTTGGCGCTTTCCTGGCCCTGGCATTGAGCTTTACATTGGTTATACAAGCGATGGTAAATATGGCGGTGAATGTAAACCTCTTTCCCAATACAGGTGTTACACTGCCTTTAGTAAGTATGGGGGGCAGCAGCTTTTTGTTTACTTGCCTCGCTATAGGAATTATATTAAGTGTGAGCCGGAATGTAGAGCAGCAAGAAGGAAAATTAAAACCGGTAGCAGTAGATAATGAAGAAGATAATAAAGAAGATATTGAAGAATAAAAATTGAAAAAAGAAAATAACATATCAACCCAATTTGCCCGGCAAATTATTATTGCCGGTGGTGGCACGGGAGGGCATATTTTTCCTGCCATCGCTATTGCGAATGCCATTAAAGCCGAAGCGCCTGCTACAGATATTTTATTTGTAGGCGCTAAAGGAAAAATGGAAATGGAAAAAGTACCCCAGGCAGGTTATGAAATTGAAGGGTTAGATATTGCAGGTTTCAACAGGAGTTCTTTGATCAAAAATATTTTTTTACCATTTAAGTTATTAAAAAGCTTTTTCCAGGTACGTTCTATTTTCAATCGGTTTACACCCGATGCCGCTATTGGCGTAGGTGGCTATTCAAGTTTCCCGGTATTGAAATATGCACAAAATAAAGGCATACCAACTTTTATTCATGAAAGCAATTCATTTGCCGGAAAGTCGAATATGATGCTGGCGAAAAATGCTACCCGGGTATTCACTGCCACAGAAGGCATGGAAAAATTTTTTCCTGCCCAAAAGATACAGGTAACCGGGAACCCGGTACGACAGGTGATAGAAAGAATGGAAGTAAGCAAGCAGGAAGCAGTACACTTTTTTAAACTGGACCCCTTAAAAAAAATTGTACTATCCATTGGAGGAAGCCTCGGGGCACAATCAATAAATGAAGCCATTGCAAATAACATTGAAGATTTTGAAAAAAACAACCTGCAATTGATTTGGCAAACAGGAAAATCTTTTAAAGAAAAAGCAATCGCAATTGCTACCGGACATAAAAATATTTATGTAAGTGATTTCATTATGCAAATGGAATATGCATATACGGCGGCAGATATTGTGATTAGCCGCAGTGGGGCGATGGCCATTGCTGAATTGTGCCTGGCAAAGAAACCAGTTGTATTTGTTCCCTATCCTTTTGCGGCAGAAGACCATCAAACCGCTAATGCCAAAACTTTGGTAGATAAAAATGCAGCATTGTTAGTTACCAATAAGGATGCTTTAGAAAAATTAGTGCCTACGATAATTTCCCTGAGTAATGATGATACAAAACAACAAGCCATGAAAGAGAAAATTGGGGAAGAAGCCAAGCGTCATGCCGATATTGAAATTGCAAAAACAGTACTTACTATTTTAAATAAGAATTAAACGATTCGTGGAAGTAAAAAATAAAATATCAATTACACAAAAAGTGAAGCAGGGGCAGGGGCCGGTGTATTTCCTGGGCATCGGCGGCATTGGTATGAGCGCCCTGGCGAGATATTTTATAAGTATGAACCGAAAAGTGAGTGGGTACGACAGGGTTTCTACACCACTAACAAAAAAATTAGAAGCAGAAGGAATAAATATTCATTATATAGATGATGTAAACTTATTGGACCCACTTGCAGAACTGGTTGTTTATACGCCCGCCGTTCCTGCAGATCATCAGGAATTAAATTTTTATAAAAACAATGATTACTTATTGCTAAAACGCAGTGATGTATTAGAAGCTATTACCAACGATGCCTTTACCATTGCAGTAGCGGGCACACATGGTAAAACCACTACCAGTACTTTAATCGCACATATCCTTCGGCATAGTGGTGTAGGATGCAATGCATTCCTGGGAGGCATCTCAGCCAACTATGAAACCAATTTCTGGAAAAGCTCAAATTGTACCTGTGTGGTGGAAGCAGATGAATATGACCGGAGTTTTTTAAAATTATTTCCGGATGTGGCTATCATAACAGCTATGGATGCAGATCACTTGGATATTTATGGCACCGAAAAAAATATGCAGGATGCCTTTGTAAGCTTTACCGGAAATATAAAAGAGAATGGTTTATTGATTTATAAATACAACTTGCATCGAGACACAGAATTGGCAGCAAAAAATAAATGGACTTATGCGGCAACAGATACAAATGCCGATTGCTTTGCAAAAAATATTAAGATACAAAACGGGGCTTATGTTTTTGATGCGATTGTAAAAGACAAAATCATTGAAGGGCTTACTTTGCACATGGGCGGCCGGCACAATGTAGAAAATGCAATTGCAGCAGTTGCAGTAGCCATGCAGGTAGGAATTGATGAAGATAAAATCAGGGCAGCATTATCAAATTTTAAAGGGGTAAAAAGGCGCTTTGAATATATTGTAAAACCATCAGAAGGAAAAACAGGGGTTGTAATGATTGATGATTATGCGCATCATCCTGAAGAACTGCGGGCTTTGATCATGGGGGCCAAAGAACTTTTTCCCGGTAAGAAATGTACAATTGTTTTTCAGCCTCATTTGTATAGTCGTACCCGTGATTTGGCTGCTGGTTTTGCTGAAGTATTAAGCCTGGCAGACGAAGTGTTGCTACTACCGATATACCCGGCAAGGGAATTGCCGATACCCGGAGTAACGAGTAAAACAATTTTAGAGAAAATGACACATCAGCATGTTTCCCTAATTGAAAAAGGTACTTTAAAAGAGTGGATCAGAAATAATGATTTGCAGGTATTCATTATGAGCGGGGCGGGTGATATTGATACTTTGATAGAACCAATTAAAAAAATTGTGGAAGAAAAATAAATGAAGGTTAATAAATATCATATCAAAAATGTATTGCTTGCCTGTTTCTGGGTAGTACTGGGAACGGCTTCTATCGTTTTGCTGGTAGCCGCTGTAAAGCGTAAGGACAACAACCGTTGCAATGGCATAGAAGTAAATATCAGGGGGGTAAATAATAATTTCTTTATTGACAAGTCAGATGTGCTTGAAGTGATAAAGCAACATTCACAAAGTAAAGTAGTGGGAGGGCTTATGGAAAATTTCGACCTCCGGAAAATGGAAGAAGATTTAGAAAAAGAAGTTTGGATAAAAAATGCTGAACTCTATTTTGATAACAACAATACTTTAAATGTAAATATTGATGAACGGGAACCTATTGCCAGGGTATTTACCATTACTGGTAATTCATTTTATATTGATAGTAGTAACATGCTGTTGCCATTGAGCAATAAATTTTCTGCCAGGCTACCGGTATTTACAGGTTTCACGGCAAACCAGAATGGCCTTACCAAAAGTGATAGTGCCTTGCTGAATGGAGTGAAAGAAATGAGTTTGAAAATTGAAGCCGATCCATTTTTAATGGCAATGATTGACCAGGTAAATATGAATGAAAAACATTTTTTTGAATTGATCCCAAAAATGGGAGACCAGTTGATTTTATTTGGCGATGCCACAGATATGGATGCCAAGTTTTATAAGTTGAAATTATTTTATAAGAAAGTGATTGAAAAAGTGGGATGGAATAAATATAGTAGCATCAATTTGCAATACAACAATCAAATTGTAGCAAAAATTAAAGGCAAAGAAGATATTGCTGCCGATTCATTACGAACCATCCAGCTCATGACATTGATGGCAGAACGGGCAGAGAAAATGGCTGCAGATTCTCAACTCATGCTGAAAGGAAAAATGGACATAGAAAATGACAAGTCCAATTATGATAGTAGCCTTATTGAACATTCAATAGAAAGAGAAGATGATCCCGGTGAAAGCTCTATCAATGAAACTGAGCCTGCTCCTACAACACAACTTGATGCAGCAACGCCCGTGAAACCAGTTGAAAAACCGGTAAATCTTAACCCTGCCAATAAAGGCAAACAACAAAACAAAAACGAAGCAATTAAAAAGCAAATAAAGAAACCTGTTTCCCAAAAAGCGTTACCAGGAAAAGTGAAAAAACCAATTGAAAAACCAAAAGCAGTTATGCCGGCAAACGATTATTAACTTTTTGTAAACCTCTAAAGTTTTAATTTATATAATTCATTAACAAACTCAAGTAAAACAAACACACAAAAACATACAACTATGAATCAGGAACAACCCATTATTGTCGGGCTCGATATTGGAACAACCAAGATCGCTGCCATTGCCGGTCGCAAAAATGAATTCGGCAAGTTAGAAATATTAGGTTTTGGCCGTGCAGCCAGTAATGGCGTACAACATGGCATGGTACTTAATATTGATCAAACCATCAAAGCCATTGAAAAGGCTTTGGAAAACTGCTATGCCAGCAATCCAAATTTAGAGATCAGTGAAGTGTATGTGGGCATTGCCGGGCATCACATTAAAAGCCTTCAAACAAGGGGCGATATTGTACGCCAGCAAAATGAAGATGAAATTAAGCAAGACGAAATTGACCGGTTAATTGCAGATCAATATCGTACTTACATACCTGCCGGCGATCAAATTATAGATGTAATTCCGCAAGAGTTTACTGTTGATAATTTTCAAAACATACCCAACCCCATTGGATACAGTGGTGTAAAAGTGGGTGCTAACTTCCATATTATTACCGGCGACAAAAATGCCATTCGCAATATTAATCGTAGCGTTGAAAAATCAGGGCTCAAAACAAAAGACCTGGTACTTCAGCCATTGGCTTCTGCGGCTGCAGTCATGTGCGACCAGGACCTGGAAGCTGGTGTTGCTATTGTTGATATTGGCGGCGGCACTACCGACCTGGCAGTATTTTATGAAGGTATTTTAAAACATACGGCTGTCATTCCTTTTGGTGGTGAAAATATTACCACTGATATTAAAACCGGTTTGGGGGTATTAAAAACCCAGGCTGAGCAAATGAAAATTCAATTTGGAAGTGCCTTGAGCGATGAAGCAAAAGCAAATGCTTTTATCACCATACCGGGTTTAAGAGGATTGGCACCAAAAGAAATTTCAGTAAAAAACCTGGCATCTATTATTCAGGCACGGATGAGTGAGATCATGGATTTTGTAAGCTACCATTTAAAACAAGTGGGGTTAGATAACCGCATGTTAAATGGCGGCGTAATTCTTACCGGTGGCGGGTCTCAACTAAAACACCTGATACAGCTTACTGAATATGTAACCGGGTTGAATGCACGCATCGGTTATCCCAATGAACATTTAAGTGGCGGCCATATTGAAGAGTTGGCCAAGCCCATGTATAGTACTTGTATCGGCCTGATTTTAAAAGGGTATAATGATTATGAAAACAAACAAAAGTTAGACGGAAACTTTATCAAAATCACACGAAATAATGAGGTTGTAGAAGAACTCGTACAAGAAGAAATGGCAACAGCAGAACTTGAAACAGAACAACTGAGTAAACCAAAAAGAAAAACCATTAAATCTTTTATGGACAGTTTTAAAAATAATTTAATTGAAATATTTAAAGAAGAAGAAGACGCACAATTGTAATTTATCTTTTTTACGCTTTTAGAATACATACTTACTAACACAACAAACTTACACACAATGATTCAATTTGATCTCCCCAAAGACCAGTCCTCCATCATCAAGGTAATTGGTGTGGGTGGCGGTGGTGGAAATGCCGTAAACCACATGTATAGCCAAAATATAGATGGCGTGGATTTTATTATTTGTAATACCGATGCGCAGGCAATTGCCCAAAGCCAGGTGCCAAATAAAATTCAGTTAGGGCCGCACCTTACACAAGGGCTGGGTGCCGGCGCCAATCCATCCATTGGCCGCCAGGCAACAGAAGAAAGCCTCGAAGAAATTCGCCGCATATTAGAAGTCAATACTAAAATGGCTTTTATAACTGCAGGTATGGGCGGTGGTACCGGAACCGGTGGCGCACCCATACTGGCAAAAATTTGTAAAGACCTTGATATTCTTACCGTGGGTATTGTAACCACTCCATTTTCTTACGAAGGAAAGAAAAGAATTGCACAGGCTGAAGAAGGAATCATGAATTTAAAAGATCATGTAGATACCTTGTTGGTGATTAGTAACGATAAACTAAGGCATCAATATGGTAATCTTAAAATGAAAGAAGCATTTTGCAAAGCCGATAATGTTTTGGCAACAGCAGCAAAATGTATTACAGATGTGATCAATAGTACCGGTCAAATAAATGTTGACTTTGCCGATGTATGTACCGTTATGAAAAATGGTGGAGTTGCTATATTAGGCAGCGCACAAGCCGAAGGTGAAGACAGGGCACAGCAAGCTATAGAACAGGCTTTAGCTTCTCCACTGTTGAATGATAATGATATCCATGGCGCAAAATGGATCCTTATCAATATCAATTCTGCTGAAGGCGAACATGAGTTTACCATGGATGAAGTAGAAATTATTCAAAATTACCTTACCGGTAATTCTGGTGATGATACCGACATTATTTTAGGATTGGGATATGATAATACCCTGGGCAATCAAATAGGGATTACACTTATTGCCACCGGTTTTGAACATAAGGATCCATTTGATAAAACCGAAAAAGAAAATGTAACAGATAAAAAGGCAGATGAAAAAATTGTAATGCAATTGGCAATGCCTGAACCTGAAACTAAAAAAATAGAAATTCAACTCCCCATAGAGTATGCAGCGCAGGATGATGAAATAAAACCGGCTGAAGAGAATAAGCATGAGGAGTTAACACTTGAAATAAATAATGCAGTTGATCAAACGGCAGATCCCATGATGCCGGTAATGAAGGAAATGGATGAAGTAAATCCACTAAGTAAAACTACTGTGGAAAAAAATGAAGAAGAAAAAGATGAGAAACCGGAATTTTTTGAAATATCTTCGGCTAACGATCAAACGTCCGTTGTAACTTTCGACCTTGATATTCCCAATCCGATACCTTCAAAAGAAACCCAACCTACCAGCGAAGACAAAACAAAGATTAACCAGCAAAGTAATCAAGATGCTAGCAATAAAAGTGCCCTTTCGTCGGGGAGCTTTCTGGCCAAGCCAAAGCAAATATATGCTGAGGACAAGCCGGTAAATACAGAATCCAATTCGACAGAGGAGCCACTGCCTGTGCAAATAATTTCGGCGGAAGACGAACCCCGGGAAGAAATGCAACTGGTGGTTAAAGAATCCCAGAAGGCGGCGGAGGAACAGCCAAATAAGCAACAAACTCAGCCCATCATGATGTCGAATGTTGAGGAACCTGCGCTGCAGGACGAAACAGAAGAACTCAGGCGCCGGGCTATGGAACGCATTGCGAAGTTGCGTAATTTGTCTTTTAACATCAACGCAGCAGATCCGAATAATGAGTTTGAAACGGTACCGGCTTACCTTCGCCGCAATATGGAAATTCACAACCAGATTGCAGACGTAGAATCTTTTTATAGTAACTATATCGTAAAAAGCGATGATAAAAATCAAGCTGAAATAAGCGGTATCAACACATTCCTGGACGGAAAAAAACCTGATTAAAATATATTGCCCGGCCCGCAAGAGCCTGGCATTTTTGTATTAAACTAAGGTTTACTACAAAGTGAATGTTGTGTTTGTAATTACAGTTTGTATGTGGCCCCTCTCAAAGAGAGGGGCCTTTGTTTTACATAAGTATGTATCACACCTCAATGCTTATTTATTCTTAAACACCTGTTATATTGAGAAAAAATTCATTCAATTTTAATACAGTTCAGTAAGAAAAAAACTAACCGGTGCCATCATCTTTTTCGCTACTATCCATGTTAAAAACAAAATCACCCGGCATTTCAATTTCTGCATCCTGCATTAACTTGATAAGTGCTTTAAATTTATTTTTATGATAAGGGGTCACTCCGGTAAACCGGATGCTAACCGGCAATTCAATATCTCCTGTAATACAATCCCACAGCGCATCTAAATTATTTCCAAAATATTCGGGTAATTTTAATTTTTGTTTGCACAATGTATAAAATTTGTGATAAGTGTATATTTTACTGAAATTAAAAATTATCGGTTTCTTCATTTTTTATCCACAGTTTTATAATGATCGTAGGTTACAAAAATCAATCCATCGTTACTAAATAATACCCGATGGGCATTCCGCCGGCCACAGTTATAATCTAAGTCAGCTTCATACCATGCCCTCCCTTTTTTTACGGGCAATAAAGCCTGCCTGTTCGTAAAAATATCACCACCAATGGCTTTGCCCGGCGCTACCTCACATAGGTTTCCACTCGATGCATTCCACCCCCTGCGCCTCGCTGCCGATTTGGTAATATAATAAGGCGGCAACACACCATGAAATTTAATGTAACCCACTACTTTCGCTTCACTGGTTAATTCATCAATCGGGCTATTGGTATTATTGTTTTCATTTGCCGGGCCGGCTTTTGATTTTGAAACTTGCTCAGTAGCAGGGATATTTTTAAATTTATCTTTTTTTGTAAGATAAAAAATCAATCCCGCCAGCAGGAATAACAGGATAATAATAACGAATTTATTACGCTCAAATGCAGTCCCTTTGTTCAACTTCATAGCACTAACTTACAAATATTAATATGGTAAAAAATAAAAATAATTTTGTTACGGGCATCAATCCATATCTAGGCATTTGTGGCGTCGCACACTGCAGCAGCAGTACAATCCCCGGCTTTACATTTTAGATTTTCATTATTTTATTTTAAACCGGAACCCCGCATAAATAAGCCTTTCATTTATAGGACCCCAAATCATGGAGGCATCAAAATATGGGCTAAAAGGATTTTCTGCCGATACTATCATTTTTTCCTGTACATAATTGGTTAAGTTTTCTGCACCTAAATAGAGTTCCCATTTCTTACCCAGTTTTTTACTTATCTGCGCATTCATCTGCATATAAGCAGGAGAACTGGAAGGCATTTGTTTATCAGCAGGGTTCATCAATGTGCTTGGGATTCTTTTAGGCCCATACCATTGACTGGTAAAATCAAATTTCCAATTGGTATGTGTACTATATGCAAAGTTTAAAAATCCACGGTTCCTGGCAATCAATGGTTTTTCTAATACCGCATTCTTATATTGTGTTTGTACATCTAACCAGCGGTATGCAAGTCTTATTTCAAATTGGTAAAAAGGGCTATAATTTATTTCTGCCTGCAAGCTATTAGAAAATGATTTTCCCTGTAAAGGATAAAATAAAATTTGTTGTGGATTGGCATCTACATCCACCACTGTTTGATTTAAAAATTTTGTATGATACGCATCTAAACTAATGCTGCCATGATTTTCACCAATATGAAAATTATGCACCAGGTTCAATCCATAATTCCATGCTTTTTCATAACCCAATCCATAACCATAATTATTTATTTGGTTTTCGATACTATAATCTCTTGAACTTATGAACAGGCCCGTATTTTCTGCAAATATATTTGCTGTACGAAAACCACTGCCGGCACTAAAGCGAAGATTGGTTTGGGCTGTGATATCATACTTTAAATGCAGGCGTGGCGTAACCATCCAATGATAAGCATTATGGTGATCAGCACGGATACCTGCTACGATTGATAATTTATTTTCACCGCTGTAATTGTACTCAAAGTATGCGCCGGGTACCGTTTCCCGCCTTTGATACGGGGTTACATTAAACATCTCTTTAAAAGATTCGTTAATGAAACTTAAACCCGTTCTAAATTTATGAAAAGAATTACCAATAATGTTTTGATAAATTAAATTACTGTACAGGGTACCTTGTTTAGCTTCGTAAGACCGCAACCCGTAATATGCGTTGTTGTTTAATTTTACGGCAGTTACAATCAATCCAATGCTTTTATATTTATGATTTGGAAATACATAACCCATTTTACCGGTAGCAGCATATTGCTGTACATCAATCCCCAGGCCATACGCATTGGTAGTAAACTTATCTTTCTTTTCATCATAATTGGTTTGCCCGGCAATTCTTTTATCTGATAGAGCCTTCAGTGCAAGTTGAATGATCCAGCCATTGTGGCCTTCATACTTCCACCGGTTTACGATATTAAACTGCCGCCCGGTAGGCATATCTAGAAACCCATCTTTGTTATGATCATTTTTAACCGGGGAGCCATTGATATTTGTCAATAACCCTGTACTCCAGTGATCATTTAATTTTTTAGCCAGCATGATATTGCTTTCCATTCTGCCTGCACTGTTTATATATCCATTTATGAAAAGTTTTTCTGCCCGGTCCGGTTTTTTTTTCTTCAATATTTATTTGACCCGTCATACTTTCATATCCATTCACTACAGTACCAATTCCTTTGGTCACTTCAATACTTTCAAGCCAGGGGCCGGGTACAAAGCTTAACCCAAAGGGACCTGCAAGCCCTCTTATTTCTGAAGAATTTTCAGTGAGTAATTGGCTGTATTGGCCGGCTAAGCCTAGCAACTGGATCTGCTTCATGCCCGTAACACCATCCGTATAACTCACATCAATAGATGGGCTGGTTTCAAAACTTTCACTCAGGTTGCAACATGCAGCTTTTGCCAGTTCTTTAGATGTGATGATCATCGTATTTAAAGGATTAATAGATGAAACATAGGTGGCAAATCGCTTTGATTGTACCACTACTTCACTAAGGTTTCCTGTACTGCTATTTTTTAAAATGATCTTTATTTCTGAAACCTCTTTAATAGAAATGGTATCTGTTTTAAAACCCACATAACTAATCTGTAATTGGGAGGGTACTTCGGTAAATATTTTAAAAATGCCGAAGCTATCGGTACTTACAGATCCCTGTTGGTGCAGGTTGGTAATATTGGCATGGTTTACGGCAGTAAGTTTTCCTTTAGCATCTTCCTGCAATACAACGCCGGTTATCCATACTTTGTTATTGGATGTGAGTGCCGTTTGAGAACGATCGTAATGGCAACATTCTGGCAATGCATCATAAACCTTATCATCTGCAGTAAAGTCTTTGGTATCATGCCCTACCGCTACTAATGCATGTTCTATTTTTTGCCTGTCTGTTTTTGTACTGTCATACGAAACGGTGAGCAGGTGGCTGTTAACATCCCAATCAGCAAAGCGCACCCTTAATTTGTTTACGGTTTTTTCAATCCTGTCTTTGCACATTTCGCATTTGCCATTCACAAAAAAGGATTCTAACTTATTATTTTTTTGAGCTGATGCGATATTCACCAGCAATACAGATAGTAAAATGAAAATAAATTTCATAAATGATTTTTTAAAATGAAATAATTAAATACTGCATCCGGGGAATGCACTTTATTTCAATAAATCAAATACGAAAAACACAAAAAAGAATATTTCTTTTTAATAAAGGGGGTGGATTGCTTTCGCCCAATAAAAGAGGGGAAAGGTTTTGAGTAGCATAAAATATTTGTTGTAATTGCCAGAGGTAGGCCGGTAACGAAAATGAGCTAATATCCGCTTTTATATATTTAAGGGATTGGTTTGCCTGGTCAACAGTAATTTTAAGGGTAAGCTTTTTATTTTCACAGCAACCTTTACGGGGCATCGGGGTGCAGCTCTTTTCTGCACTTACTTCTGTAAGCGTAACAGATCTTAATTTACCACAGCAATAAAAGTAGTTAATGCTCACGCCAAAACTGGCGCTGCAATAACATACCAATACCAATGCTGCTATAAATTTTTTCATCACGCAAAAATATCTAAAATACCCGAAAAAAGAAACAGTTTACAACATAACGGGTTAATTTTGGCTTTATTATATGTTTGTCTCACGCCTGTTATATCATTTATTTTTAATCTTCTACCGTATTGGTATTCATATTGCTGCCCTGGCAAATCCAAAAGCACAGTTATGGATAAAAGGACGTAAGAAAATTATACAAAGGGTAGAAAAAGCATTAACAGGCAATAAAAGGCCAGTTATTTGGATGCATTGTGCCAGCCTGGGTGAATTTGAACAAGGAAGGCCTGTATTGGAGATCTGTAAAAAACAATACCCCGGGGCCTGTTTGGTCGTAAGTTTTTTTTCGCCGAGCGGCTATGAAGTGCGTAAAGGTTTTAAAGGAGCCGATCATGTTTTTTACTTACCTGCCGATAGTAAAAAAAATGCAGAATCTTTCATACAAGCAATAAACCCTTCGTTGGTTTTATGGGTAAAATATGAATATTGGTTTTATTATTTAACGACGCTGAAAAATAAAAACATCCCGGTTATTTTATTTTCTGCTTTATTCAGGCCGCAGCAACCTTTTTTTATGTGGTATGGGGCTCTATGGAAAAAAATGTTAGGCTGCTTTCAGCAAATATTTGTACAGGATAATGAATCTAAATTGTTGTTGCAAAAAATTGGCATAGCAGCAACCGTTTCTGGTGATACAAGATATGACAGGGTAATTGCAACAGCCGAAAATTTTGAACCCCTGCCTGCCGTTATTGAAAGGTTTTGCAGTGCCGAAAATATAATGGTTGCCGGGAGTACCTGGGCCGAAGATGAAGAAGAACTGCAACACTATATCCGGCTTCATCCTTCAAAACATTTTATTATTGCCCCACACGAAACCGAAAACAGTAATATAGAAGAAGTGAAAAAAAGATTTCCCGGTTGTATTTTATATTCTGCTTTAACAGGAGATGAATATATTTTTGAATCGCATGTTTTGATCATGGATAATGTGGGCATGCTTTCCCGCTTGTATAAATATGCGCAGGTTTGCTATATAGGTGGCGGTTTTGGGGGTGATGGCTTGCATAATATTTTAGAACCGGCAGTATATGGCAGGCCAGTTATTTTTGGTCCGCAACATGAAAAACAACCCGAAGCAACTGCATTGCTGCAAGCCGGCGGCGCATTTGAAGTGACCAATGCATTAATGCTGGAAGTATTGCTGGATAAGCTTTTTATGCAGCCAGCACGAATGAATGAAACAGGGTTAGCTGCAAAAAAATTCGTGTATGATAACCGGGGCGCTACTTCCCATGTAATGGAATATATTTATAAGAACCTGCGTTTTACCAAATGATCAAACTGCTTTACAATTTCATTTTTTTCGTTCCAGCCTAATTTTAATTTCAGTTCCCGTTTTATCCAATATTCAGCTTCGGGGTAAATTGAAAAACCATTGATGGTTTTAATACTTCTTTCATACATCGTTTCATCTCCCCTAAAAAGTTCATTGATAAAAAGAAAACGGTCGTTTACACCAATGGCTTTTCTCAGGTCTTTGATAGGTTGTTCCTGTAAGGTATCTGAGAGTTCCATTTTTGACTGCTTTAATTTTTCATTTAAAGAAGCCGTTTGTTGGGTAGGAAGTATTTCGTGAAGCTCTTTTTTTTGCTCACCGGTTACCGGTTGCTGATGCGCCATGGTTGGAATATCATCAATAGGATCGAATAATAATTGGGGTTTATTTTGAGCGCTTATTTTATTAAGCGTTTCTGCATTTCGTTTTATTTCTTCTAATTCCGCTTCCAGTTCCGCTTCATCTACCTGTAGTATTTCAACAGTTTTTTCTTCCAGTGGAATTTCAATTTTTTGAAATGTTACTACTTCTGTATTTTCTGGTTTGTCATTTTTTGCATACTCACTTTTGTTCTTATCATCTTCCACAGTAGGTGGAGCTGTTTGATTGATCACAACATTTACAGGGGATCCGTCCATTTTTTGCTGCATATGAAGTAATTCTGATTGCAGCATTTGCACGGTAAGCAAAAGCCTGTCGGCACCTGCTTTTTCTTTTAATTGTTGTACCAGCTTATCCGTAAGGGTTTGCACCCGGTCCATACACAGTATTTAATCAATATATTAAGTATGCTCTGCCTAAAAATAGTTTTGCCTACTGGCGCAAAACCATAATCTTTGCAAGCGAATTGCCTTAAAGTTAATAATAGAAATTCAAAATAATAAGTAAATGTTCATAGAACCTAATATTCGTGCAGAAAAACGAGGATGGATTGAAGTGATATGCGGGAGCATGTTTAGTGGCAAAACCGAAGAATTGATACGCCGGCTTAAACGGGTAAAGATCGCCAACCTGAAAGTAGAAATTTTTAAACCCGCCATTGATACCCGCTATGACGAAGTGAAGATTGTAAGCCACGATACCAATTTTATAAATAGTACACCTGTAAGCAGCTCTCAAAATATATTGCTTCTTGCACAGGATGTTGACGTAGTGGGGATAGACGAAGCCCAGTTTTTTGATGCTGAGATCGGGGAGGTATGTGAGCAACTGGCAATGAAGGGGATACGGGTTATTGTAGCGGGATTAGATATGGATTATTTGGGTAACCCCTTTGGCCAAATGCCGGCTTTATTGGCAAAGGCAGATTATATCACCAAGTTGCACGCCATCTGTGTGATATGTGGTTCTATGGCCAGTATTTCCTATCGTAAATCGGCAGATACCAACCAGGTGGTTTTGGGAGAAAAAGATATTTACGAACCCCGTTGCCGCACTTGCAGTACCCTGGGCCCAAATGCTAAATCACTCATTCAGCCTTAATGACCGCTGTTGCAAAAATAATCACCCTCGTAAAAAAAGACCTGTTACTGGAACTACGCCAGCAGCATAATTTTTATGGGGTACTCTTATATATTGCATCAACCATTTTTGTACTTTACCTGTCATTACCCGATAGCCCCGAAGCCAATGTATGGAACAGTTTATTCTGGGTGATCCAGCTTTTTGTATGTGTAAATACTGTGGCTAAAAGTTTCATCCAGGAAAACAGGGGCCGTATGCTGTATTTTTATTCTATTGCCTCGCCGATAGAATTTATCATTGCCAAACTTATTTTTAATGCCATACTCATGTTGCTGATGAGCCTTGTAAGCCTGGTTTTATTTTTTATGTTTTTAAGCAACCCGGTAAGCAATACTTTTTTATTTTTTGCTATTACTTTGGCGGGAGGACTAAGTATCAGTTTGGTATTTACTGTTATGAGTGCCATAGCTGCTAAGGCACAACAAAATGCAGCATTGATCGCTATCCTGGGCTTCCCGGTGATATTGCCTTTATTGTTATTATTAATGCGGTTGAGTAAGTTAGCTTTTGCTGAAGTATTTAGGGAATCAGCTGTTTGGCAACTCATTGGCTTAATTGCAGGCCTCGATGCACTCGTGATTGTGCTGGCAATTATCTTATTCCCATTTTTATGGAAAGATTAGAATCTTATTTCCACTTTATATAAATCATACTCTGTTTTTAAACCCATTAATAGGGTTTGTTTTGTGTACATTTGCTATTTTATATTTTTTTAGACTTATCAATGTAAAAAAATGAGAAAGAAATTTGTCATCATTAGTATTTTCGCATTAATTGTATTAACTGTTTTATCAATATTTATATCTCAACGTATTTGGTGGGTTACGGGATTTATTTTTCTTATTTTTTTATGGGGTATTTATGATATGGTTCAAACCCGGCATTCCATCATAAGAAACTTCCCGATTTTCGGCCGCTTACGCTGGCTAATGGAAGGGTTGCGACCTAAAATGTATCAATATTTTATTGAGAGCGATACAGATGGCAGGCCCATTAACAGGATAGATAGAAGTACCATTTACCAACGGGCTAAATTAGAATTAGACACCATGCCATTTGGTACCCAAATGAATGTGTATGAAGAAGGGTATGAGTGGATGACACATAGTATTGCCCCGGTTGATTTTCATAAAATGAATCATGATCCCAGGGTAGTTTTTGGAAATAAGGATTGCACAAAACCCTATAATGCAAGTGTTTTTAATGTAAGCGCTATGAGTTATGGCTCTTTAAGTAAGAATGCTATTGAGGCGCTAAATGGAGGGGCTAAACTGGGTGGGTTTGCCCATAATACCGGTGAGGGTGGCATCAGCCCTTATCATCTTAAGCAGGGCGGCGACCTGATTTGGCAAATAGGTACCGGTTATTTTTCTGCCCGCAACCCCGATGGCACTTTTAGTGATGAGGCATTCACAAAAAATGCTGCATTGCCACAAGTGAAAATGATTGAGATCAAATTATCGCAGGGAGCCAAGCCGGGGCATGGCGGTATTTTGCCGGCCTCTAAAAATACACCGGAAGTAGCAGCCATTAGGCACTTAGAACCTGGCACCACGGTATTATCGCCCCCCTTTCATACTGCATTTACTACACCCAGGGAAATGGTAGCTTTTATCGCCCATCTTCGTAAATTAAGTAACGGTAAACCCGTAGGGTTTAAATTATGTATTGGCCATAAAAGTGAGTTTATCGCTATTTGCAAAGCTATGATTGCAGCAGATACCTACCCTGATTTTATTACGGTAGATGGAGGTGAAGGCGGAACCGGGGCAGCACCGCAGGAATTTAGCAATTATGTAGGCGCCCCCTTGCTTGATGGATTGGCCTTTGTTCACAATATTTTGGTGGGCATGAATATTAAGCAGCATATTAAGATCATTGCTTCGGGAAAAATGATCACCGGTTTTCATTTATTAAGGGCAATTGCCCTGGGTGCCGATGCCTGTAATAGCGCCAGGGCCATGATGATGGCATTGGGATGCATACAGGCATTGGTTTGCAATACCAATAAATGCCCCACCGGGGTGGCTACGCAAGACCCTCAATTAGTAGCCGGGCTGGATGTTTCGGATAAAAAAGTAAGGGTAAAAAACTATCACAACGAAACAGTAAAGTCTTTGGTAGAACTGATGGGTGCAGCGGGCATTGAACACCCTGATCAATTAAGGCGCTTTCATATTTACCGCAGGGTATTTATGAACCAGGTTACTACGTTTGAAGATATATTTCCTCCTGCCGAACCGGGTTCGATGGTAACAGATCATATACCCGAACGGTATAAAAATGATTTTGCCCGTGCAGATATTGAAAAATGGAAATATTTTTAATATTAAAAATTGAAACACCACTTACTGGTGTTTTTTTTTTGAAACATAAAAAAAGCACCAGGATTATGTTTTCATCTTTTAAATTACTTCATTGGATGAACATGAACCTGGCGCTTCCTTTAGAAATACAAATCAACCTGAGTTTTTCTGTATTCTTATTTGAAGCCCTATTATCGTAAAGATAATGGGGTAAATCAAAATGTTATGACTAAGGTAAGGTTCATTTAATGCCTTTTCCAAATAAAAAGGTAACTTAAAATGCACCTGTTTTGCACCCTGTATGCAGGTTTTTCTGCACAGCGTGTTTATTTACCATTATTCGTATGTATTAAAATATTCCTAATAACGGAACCTATCTAAAAATTCTTTTTAAAAAATAAAAGGTTTATAAGCCACACCATCCTAACTTTGCGCCACATCATTAATGCTTGTTTTATTAATGCGAAAAAGTTGGTGGAAAATATTAGCCCTTCTCTTACTAATTTACACAATTACAGCAGGCTTTTTATGGAAAGTTCCCCGCCTTCCCATTCTTAATGAAACCATCCGTAATTTATATTTCCATGTTTGTATGTGGTTTGGCATGATGATCATGTTTATCATAAGTTTTATTTATAGTATTAAATACCTGGCCTCTAATAAATATGTGTATGATATTTATGCCCGTTCCTATGCTTCAGTGGGTACAGTACTGGGCATATTAGGTTATGCTACAGGTGCTATGTGGGTTACTGTAACCTGGATGCCCGATCAGCACCAAAGCCTGGGAGCCGTACTAAAGGAACCTAAACTCATCGGGGCTGCTATTGCCTTATTAATATATGCCGCTTACTTTGTATTGCGCAGTTCTTTTACTGATATGGATAAAAGGGCGAGGGTAAGTGCGGTTTATAATATTTTTGCTTTTGTAATGCTTTTTCCCAGTATCTGGATCATACCCAGGCTGGTAGGTAGCTTACACCCAGGATCGCCGGGCAGTGATAGTGGGAACCCGGCTTTAAATAAAGATGATATGGATTCTACTATGCGGGTAGTTTTTTATCCAGCAGTTATTGGGTGGACCTTGCTTTCTGTATGGATTGCTACTTTACGGATACGTATTGAATTATTAAAAGAAAAATCGTTAATACATGCAGCATAAATTCAAAGACATATTTCAAAAACTGGGTTTCTTTTTTATCATGATGTTTTTGGGGATTACAACTGCCATGGCACAGCAACAGGAAGTAGAAATGGCTGATGTAATGAGGAGTAATGGGAAAATTTACGCTGTAGTAGCCGTTTGCCTTATCATTTTATTTGGATTATTCTTTTATGTGTTTACAATAGATAGAAAATTAAGCAAATTGGAAAAAGAAAATAAATAATTTCGAATTGCCAGGGGATATGCCCCACTTTTATTAAATAAAATAAACAGTTATGAACGCCAACCAGGAGTACAGTTTTTTTCAAAGTGTTGAAAGAAGCTTCGACAAAGCCGCAAAATTCACCAAATGGGATAAGGGGATTTTAGAACAAATAAAGGCTTGTAACAGTGTTTACCGTATGCGGTTCCCTATAAAAAGAGATAATGGTACGATTGAAGTAATAGAAGCATACCGCATTCAGCATAGCCAGCATAAATCTCCCTGTAAAGGTGGTATCCGTTTTAGTGATGAAGTAAACCAGGATGAAGTAATGGCGCTTGCAGCACTTATGACGTACAAATGTGCCATTGTGAATGTACCTTTTGGTGGTGGTAAAGGCGGCATTAAAATAAACCCCAAAAATTATTCAACCTACGAATTAGAAAAAATTACCCGCCGCTACACAGCAGAGTTGGTAAAGAAAAATTTTATAGGCCCGGGTATTGATGTGCCTGCACCGGATTATGGAACGGGTGAAAAAGAAATGGCCTGGATTGTGGATACCTATGCTTCACTAAAACCTGGTGAAATTGATGCAGCAGGTTGTGTAACCGGCAAACCTGTAACCCAGGGTGGCGTAAGGGGCCGTAAAGAAGCAACCGGACTGGGTGTGTTTTTTGGTATCCGGGAAGTGTGTAATATGCCCGCTGTGATGGAGAAACTTGGCTTAACCATGGGTATGACAGGGAAAAGAGTAGTGGTGCAGGGATTGGGTAATGTAGGTTATCATTCAGCGAAATTTTTTAGGGAAAGTGGTGCCATCATTATTGCACTTGCTGAGTATGAAGGTGCCATCTTTAATCCTGCCGGATTAAACGAAGAAGAAGTTTTTCAACACCGTAAAAAAACGGGTTCTATTTTAAATTTTCCCGGTGCAACCAACCTGGCAAAAACAGGTGATGCCCTTGAACTGGATTGTGATATCCTGATACCCGCTGCACTTGAAAATGTAATTAACAGCGACAATGCCAACCAGGTGAAAGCAAAAATAGTTGCTGAAGCAGCCAATGGCCCATGTACTCCCGATGCCGATGATATCTTTTTGCAAAAAGGGATTTTATGTGTTCCGGATATGTACTTGAATGCTGGCGGTGTAACCGTAAGTTATTTCGAATGGCTTAAAAACCTGAGCCACGTCCGTTATGGCCGTATGGAAAAAAGATTTACTGAAAATATGAATACCAAAATCTTGCATCAAATAGAAACGCTCACTGGTAAAGAAGTAGAAGCCGGTGAACGCAGGTTCATCATGCATGGAGCCGATGAACAAGACCTGGTGCATAGTGGGTTAGAAGAAACGATGATTTCTGCTACCCAGGAAATAATGACGGTATGGCTAAGCAATCCTGAAATTCCGGATATGCGTACCGCAGCTTATGTGAGCGCCATCAACAAAGTAGCTACCAGTTATGCTGAACTGGGTATTTTCCCATAAACGAATTTATACTTCATAATGAAAGCCGGCTTTTTGCCGGTTTTTTTTGTAATATAGTAATAGGATTGGATGAAGCTAATAGGGAGCTAAATAAATATGTGTTGCTGTAGCAGTAATTCTGTAACAGTATAAAGATGAATGTTCACTTGTATTGGCAGTACACAAAAAAGTAAGTTGATTGTATATAAACTTAGCATCAATTTATAAAAGACCATTGATTTCATGGCATTAAAAGAGAGATTTTATACATAGTATAACAAAGCTGGTTTAATGATGTTATTATGAAAAAATAAACCCATTCATAAAGAAATTATGAATTTATTTTGGAAAATTTTATTTGTTTGAATATAAATAATTTTACTATTTTAACTTTTATCCATCGTAAATGTCTATAAATTCAGGTAATATTTACTTCCTTCAATATTCATCTGCACAAATGGGTCCTTATGAAAAAATACTTATTCTTAATTTCAATTTTACTATTTATTATAATCACTAATAGTTGTAAAAAAAGCAATAACCCGGGTAAAACAAGTTGGAACTTACCCTACTTTGGCTTTAATGCAAAAGGTAATATGGAAGTAGCTGAACAAACATCTTATGCCAATAGTTATTTTAGCCAAATTCCGGCTGACATAAAAAAGAATTTAGTTGTACGGGTAACAGGTGGTAAAGTTTCGCAAACAACTTTTAATGACGATTGGACAGATGAAAACATTGGTACATGGGTGCTTTTGCAACAAACGCAAGGGTTGCGGTTAATTTTTGTTGTGAACGGAAATGATACACCAATAAACCAAAAAAATTTAATACAAAGATGGATAAATGCTGGTGCCCGTTTCGATTTTATAGAAATGATGAATGAATATTATTTACTGAAATACGCATTGGGTGATACCAGCAACCCGGAAGTAACCGAGAGCGTTAGCCCTCAAAAATACGTGGATACCATTTTACCAAATTTTTGGAGCCAGTTGGATGTTTTTAACTTGCCTTATTATGTAATTTTAGCGCCTACTACCACGGGCAATTTGCAAACTTATTATAATGCCTGGAACGATACCTTAATAAATGCCATTTATAATAAATATGCTTCCCGGAAACTAAATGCGACCCTTCATTGTTACATACAAGGAGCAGGAATGGATTTTAATTACAACCAAATTTCATATTTAAAATCTATATTACCTGCTAGCAGCCACCTGGCCATTACCGAAGCAGGTATTATTGACTCAACCATAAACTATCAGCAGTCAGGTACATTTGCCATAGAACATTATAAAAAAATAATTGATCGCCTAACCACCGGCGATTATTTATTAGACCAGGTTTTATATAATACTTCGCAAAATAATAATACTGCCAATTTAAACCCCGAATATAATGGGGTTACACCCAAAGGTGCTTTAATGTTGCCGTTTATCAATAACTGGCTTCAATAATGCAGTTGGTAGAAAAATATTTTTGTTGTATTGGTCACCCAATAAAGAATGATGCGAATCTAACGCTCTTAAGTAAAATGAGTCCAGGCAATACGGTATTCTTTCCGATCAATCGTAGCATTACAATTTTGTAAATGAATTTAAGGTGGTTGTATTTTATAAAAGCTGCCATTTTTTTTTATTAAAATAATACCCACTAAAATTTGGATGGCTGAATTAATTTATTTTACTTTGTAATTCAAAGTGCTTTTTATGACCAATCAACAACAATCTTTAGAGGATTTGCACCACATCAAAACGATGATGGAACGTAGCAGCCGTTTTATAAGCCTGAGCGGTTTAAGTGGTATTAGCGCCGGTATCTGTGCTTTGATTGGCGCCTGGCTGTCTTATCCGTATGTGCATGGTGAAAAAAATATAATTATTGATGAATATGTTGCATTAGCACAGGCGGCATCGGAAAGTTATACCATCATTTTAAATACCTGGTTGTTTTGGATCGCTTTGGGAACTTTAACGGCTGCATTGGTATCGGCTTTTCTATTTACATATTTCAGGAGCCGTAAACAAGGGCTTCCAATGTGGAGCAACACTTCCCGGAGATTGTTGCTAAGTGTGTTGGTGCCGGTATTTGCAGGTGGATTGTTTTTATTCAGACTGGCCCAATTTGGTACGTTTGGCCTGTTGGCACCCGGTTGTTTAATATTTTATGGACTGGGATTAATTAGTGCAGGCAGATATACCCTCGGTGAGATCCGCTACCTGGGATTTGTGCAACTTTTCCTTGGCATTACTGCAATATGGTGCAGCGGTTACGGCCTTTATTTTTGGGCTTTTGGGTTTGGCATTATGCATATTGTGTATGGCATTTATATGTGGATGAAATATGAACGAAATGAAAAATTGGTCTCAGCCAATTAAGAAACAAACACCATGACCAATTTTATTCAAAACTTAAATAAACTTTTTGACAGCCGGGTTAGGCTGGGTATTATGAGTACGCTCCTGGTAAATGAACATATTAATTTTAATGAATTAAAAGAACTCCTGAATATTACGGATGGTAACCTCGCCAGTCATTTAAAAGCATTGGAAGAAAATGATATGATAAAAATAAAAAAAGGATTTATTGGCCGCAAAACCAATACCACATATAGCTTAACTAAAAACGGTGAAAAATTATTTAAAGCACATATTGATGCGCTTGAAAAAATGATAAAATTTACCCGTTGATTTTTTTTACCCAAATACTTTGAAAAACAAAGTGCTTTTAAAAATTAAAAATATGTATTCCCGTATTATTAAAATCCGATCGGCCATGCTGGTTTACCTTACCCACAAGATGGCCTTGCCTATTCTGAAACTCATCAGAAAGCCCGTTGTATTTCCGTACAGCTATGATGATCTACAGTCTTTTCCCAATGATTCGTTGGGAAAAGACCTGTATCTTTTTTTGGCAAACAAAAAATTAGATTTATTACCTTACTATGCCAAGCATGACGTAAAGCATATTTTATTGAGCTACGATACAACTGACGATGGTGAAGTATGCCTGCAATGTTTTATGCTGGGGAATGGCCATATTTCTTTCCCGGTATTGGCAACGGTATGTTATGGATTGGCCACCATGCCGGAACATTGGCCCTTATTTAAAAAAGCATGGCAACGTGGCCGCAAGGCAAATGATATTAGAAACTGGGAATGGGTGGCAATTTTACAGGAGCCTACCCGTATATTAAAAAATAAAATTGATACATTATGATAAAGTTTTTTCAATCTTTTGGATATGCAACTAAAGGATTATGGCATTGCATACAAAGAGAACAAAATTTTAAAATAGAATTTTTAATTGGCCTCATTACGATAATTGCAGCCGTAGCATTGGGGGTAACAGCACAAGAATGGATGATCATTTGTATCTGTATTGGGATGGTATTGGGAGCAGAAATGCTGAACAGCGCTATCGAACATTTGTGCAACCTGGTGCAGCCCGGGCCACACCCCGGTATCAAGATCATTAAAGACATAGCAGCAGGAGCTGTGCTTTTATGTGCACTGATGGCGGCCATTACCGGCTCCATTATTTTTATTCCTTACATCATTCTACTTTTTTAATTTTTTATTCAATGCGTACCAACCTTGCGTTTAATCGCTTACTTACCGGATTTATTTTATTAATTATTGTCATGATCAGCCTGCGGATCATTTTTTATCAAAATATTCGTTACCTCTCTATTATCTGGAACCTATTCCTGGCCTGGATCCCCTTTGCCATTAGTTTTAATTTTAAACAACTGCCTGTTAAAAATAAAGTGCAACAGCTGCTGGTGTTTTTTTGCTGGCTTATTTTTTTTCCCAATGCCTTATATATCATTACCGATTTGATTCATTTAAATGAAGATACTTCGGTTCCTATTTGGTTTGATGCAGCATTTTTGTTTAGCTCCGCTTTTGTGGGTTTGTTGATGGCTTTCGTATCTCTCGCCCGTGCAGAAAATTATTTACTGCACTATTTTAATTATAACATGGTAAGGGTGGTTTTAATTCCCATTTTATTATTTGTTTCTTCATTCGGTGTGTACCTGGGCCGCTTTGAACGCTGGAACAGTTGGGACGTTATAACCAATCCGTTTGCATTGAGTGCTGATATTCTACATTTTGTTGGTAAGCCGGTAACCAATTACAAAGTATGGGCCATTACACTCTTATTTTCTTTGCTGTATGGCTTTTTTTATTTTAGTTTAAAAATATTGCCCTTATTATTTTCTGAAATGAAAATTCATGATAAACCTACACCTAAAAAAGACAATAAGGTTTAATTAACTTTTTTAATCTCGCTTGGTTTCGGTTTGTAACCTATCTTGGTTTTTCTTGTATTTTCATAATTTATAATTCTTTACCTTGTGGTACAGAAAATTATTTTCCTGATCTTAATAAAACAACCATGTGGATACCGCTTACCAATTGCAATAAACAAATTTACCTTCATTCTAAATTAAAAGAGAGTGATGAGGGCTTTGTAAAAATTTATGAAATTGTAAGCATTGAGTTTGATCAGTATAAGCTTAAATTATTAGAAAAGAATAATGAACCGCCTGCTGTAGAAGTGGAATTAAATTTAAGCTGTAAACAACTCAGGGAATTTCGTTTTGAAGTAGAAGATAAAACTGCTCCTTAAATAGCGAAATAAAATTTTTCTCACTATCCCTGCTTATTAAAAGGCGCACCGTAATAGCTATTACGGGTACGGATAATTAAATGCAAACGATTCTAATATTTTGAGAAATAGATTTTTCAAATCAAAATTTTATCCAAGTAACATTCAACTTCTCCTACACCTTTTTTACAAATTCTGATTTTAAGGCCATAGAACCAAACCCTTCAATTTTACAATCGATATTGTGATCACCCTCAGCCAGGCGAATGTTTTTCACTTTTGTTCCTGCTTTAATAGGTTTGGGAGATCCTTTTACAGGCAGGTTTTTTATCGTAATTACTGTGTCGCCATTTTGTAGTTCATTCCCGTTTGCATCAAGCACTTTTATGATACCCGTGTCAACTTCATCATTCACATTCCATTCATTTCCGCATTCGGGGCAAGCATAAATTTCATCTCCTAAAGAATAACCATAAGGTGATTTACATTTTGGGCAAGATTTCATTTCTTCAGGCATATTCTATATTTTTTTGTGTAACCAGTGTATAAAAGTATTTTTATTTTTAAGTTTGATTACCCGGTTATTTAAAAATCAAAACCAAGTGATAAATATAATACTGGTTTGCTATTAAAAAATCCTGACATTGGCCAACCCGCATCAAATTTTATAAAATAACCAAGTAGTGTGCTGCGTGCGCCAAAGCCATAGCCTCCGGCAAAAGGGCCAATACCACCTGCTTTTGCTTTTACCAGCACGGTGTTGGGGTCATTGATATTTCCATAAACAATTTCAGGTCTTTTTATGCCATTATAAGCGCCATTCCAGGCGGTACCCAAATCAATGAACTGGGTAAGCTGGAAGTTACGCAAGAATGAATTGTTGGGTATTTTATCGAAAAAAGTTGAAAATATGGGTAGCCTGAATTCACTGTTTATCACCAATGCATTATTGCCATTGGCAACATTTTGTATAAAGCCACGCATGTTTACTGCAAGGCTTTGAAAACTGTAGCTATTATCATTGGCCGGCCTTACTGATTCATTAAAGAAACGATAACTGCCATCACTTTTTTGGTTGTTGCCAAACATCAACCATCCATCTACACCACCCAAATAGTAAATGAATTTTTGTTTGCCCCAGCTAAAATCACCAGCAGCACGGCCTGCCCAAATAAAGTCACGGAAAATAGGATAGTAGTAACGGGCATCAAAACCCACATTAAATGTAGATGCACCTTCTATAAACGCATTCTTATTTAACTGACGGTTGTATTCACCATAAATTTTATATCGCAATCCATTCCAGATATTCATAGAAGGGTTCAGGCTGTTGTCATAAATATATTCTAATCTTGAGATAGAATAAAATTGTCGCTGATCCGGACGTTCAAGTGTATAGCCATCTATTACTTTAAAGGCTTGTTTTTCTACCCGTATGCCAGTGCTGAAACGGATGCTGCGGGCTTCGTCAAAAGGATAAGAGATATTGCCCTGGTACAGATTGGTTATATTTCTTACGGGCAGGTAAGTAAAAGTTACCGTATCTGGAAAATCTATTGATTGTGCATTTCGGTAATAAGTAAGCCCCCAATCAATTCTCTTTTTTAAATTTTGAAAATTAAGAAACCATTCGTTGTCTTTTAAGTTCGTACCAATTTTAAAAGCGCCATTGATGCGGATGTCTTCCATGAGGTCGGCAGTACCCAATTTAATGAGCCCGTTCAATACAGTACCGCTATTGAGCATGATGGGTCCGGAACCATACATATAAGGCTGGTAACGATTTACCAGCACATTGCTGTTGAATGCCGCAGAGCCAAAGTCTGCCGAAAATTTAAGGGGCTTATACCTGAATAATTTTGCTCTTGATAAAGGGTTTTCTGCTGCTTGAAGTGGCGTGATGGCTACTTGCTGTATTTGGCCGGGGTTTGTTTTTATAGGTACACTGTCATTTTCTTCTATCCCAAATTCAGTTTGGAAAATGGCTTCCTGTTTTTTATCTACGCTATCGGTTGCGGAGGGTTGCACACCGGTTGCTACCGGTGGTAAAATGGCAGGCTTCATTTCGGTGAGCATACTTTCCTTCATTCTTTTCTTTGCATATTCTGTGGGTGGAGCTGTAATATTTCTGCGTTGAAGCGTGTTCTCATCAATTTTTAATTTATACAAAGTTTTTTCATCACTCTGGCGGGTTACTTCACTCACCTGGTTATTCTCGCCTGCAATACGGCTTTCGGCCAGGTTGCTGGGATAATTAGAGAGTGGAAATGTATATGCAGAATCTGCAGATATAGATACCACGGCAATGGAGTCTATGTCTGTTTTTTTATTTACTCTTAATGTACTGTCCACTTCTGCTTCTGATGGGTTTCTTAAAATATCATCCCCAATAAGCACCAAAGTATCCAGCCCTAGTTTGGTGCTGGTAAAGAAGCCCGCATATCGGTTTGCGATCCCGTTCTCATCACTTACAAAAGTAAAGTGGCTGCTGTTGTAAGGTGTAGGGTAACGGGCATTGCCATACTTTAAATTTGATAATTGGGTTATTTGATTAAGTTCCGGTTTATCTCCAAAATCGGTTACTAAAAATATATTGTAGCGATTGTTGCTGGGCAATGAAGTATCTCCTCCTTTGGCAATTACACTGGGTCGGTTACTGCTAAAAATAATACCGGTTTTGTGCGGAAAGGCTACATACGTAGGATCTATATCATCATATACATCATCAGTGATCTTCCTGGTTTTTTCGTTTTGCAGGTTTAAAGAATAAATATCGGTATGGCCATTTTTTACGGCAGATAAAAGTAAGGTACCACTATTGATCATATATTTAATATCCTGTACCTGGTCAAACTGGTCGGTAAGGTCGAGCACGGGGTTTTTAATTCGGGTTACCAAATCATAAACAAATAATTTTAACCGGCCTTCTTTACTGTACAATACGGCAACCCTTGTTCCTTTTGGATCCCAGGCCATCATAGGGTAGTTAGGGTTCATATTGTTTTCATACGTACGGATGCCGTATTTCAACAATGTTTTATATTCAAAATCATCATAAAGGATCACCCTTACAATCCCTTTTTTAAATTGTGTTACCACGTAAGCACTGCTCCTTTTATTGGGGTTTACATTAAAACGGTAATAGTTTAATCGCTTACTGATATCGAACCCTTCAATATAATTACCTTTTGGATAAGCCTTCCGGCGGCTTATATCTTTATAGTATTTATCCTCGTTGTACTCCATAAAATCTTTGAGTACTTCGTTGAATTTTTTCTTGGTAATTTGCTGGCTGGCCTTATTTAAATTTTTATAAGTGCGTGCCAGGTATAAAAAATAAGTAACATTTTCTTTTTTATATTTTTCTTCTATATAAAACCAAAATGCATGGCCGGCTAAAAGCGGGCGGTGAAATGAAAGGCTTTTAAAACTATTATAATTACCACTTAATATTTCACTGCGCAAGTCATCATCCAAATCAGTACTCCAGTTTTCACCAATATATGCCACATAGCCATCTGTAAGCCATTCGGGTAAATCAAGCAATGTTTGGTTGCCGGCCACTTCACCCAGGTCATCGCCAAATAAAACATTTTTGGTAATAATATCTGCAATGCCCTGCCGTATTTGCTTTTTCATGTTAGCATGGTCGGCATCAAAATAAATTACCATTTTATTATTAACCAGCCGGGTTACACCTCCTTCTGTAAGTACACTATTATCCAAACCCACATTGGTTTGGCGCATATCATCATAATTATTATAAACTAAAATATTGGCCCGGCGCTGTAAACTGTATTCAGTAGCGGTTTCTATTTGTGGAAGTTCCTGTTCGGCCAATTGCAAAGCATATTTTGCCAGCTCTTGCCCACCATCGTAAAAATATACATTGAAATTATCGGATTGGTAAAATTGCCATTTCATTTTTTTGAATTGCAACCTGTTTTTCCCGAATGTTACGGAACTTACTTGTGCGTTAATAGATAATGAAATTCCCGAAATAATGAATGTTATAAAGATTATTCTGCAGACCTTTGCCATACTGTTACATTAGAATTGAACACTAAAATTAGTTTATTCGAACAAATACTTAAAATCAAATTCATTTTAACAAATGTTACACATAAAATCCTTTGTTTTTAGCCCTTTTGCAGAAAATACATATATCATTTATGATGATGCAAAAAATGCAATGATCATTGATCCGGGTTGTTATGATACAGATGAAAAAGATAAATTAAGCACATTTATTAAAGAGATGGATTTAAAACCCCAAATGCTGCTTAATACCCATTGTCACCTGGATCATATTTTTGGTAATAAATATGTAACCGATACCTATCATTTAATTCCCCATTTTCATGCCAACGAAAAAATGGTAATGGATCTTGCCCCTGCTGCGGGTTTGATGTATGGCGTTCCTTTTGATCAATATACCGGCCAGGTACATTTAATGAAAGATGATGAAACAGTACAGTTGGGTGATGCCGTATTTGAAACCCTGTATGTGCCTGGCCATAGCCCGGGGCATCTTTGTTTTTATTATGCACCCCAATCTTTTTTAATTGCCGGGGATACTTTATTTCATCGCAGTATTGGCCGCACCGATCTGCCCGGTGGAGACCATCAACAACTATTATCAAATATCCGTACAAAATTATTTGCTTTACCTGGCGATACGGTAGTGCATAGCGGCCATGGACCTGTTACAACCATTGCAGAAGAGAAAGCAGAGAACCCATTTGTAGGGGCTTCATTCACTTAATATAATTCTCAATATCAGCCATCGTTACAGGGGCATTCATATTATCAATATTCAAAACAATAAAATAACCATGCGGTCCGCCTGCTTCTTTTATAGCATTTACTAATTTTAATTGCCCGCTTTTTACAAGCATGCCATTGCTGGCAGCCCAGCATTCTTCTGTAGCAAGGCAGCCGGCAGTGGGTGTGAACGGATAATAGGGCTCATCTTTATAGTACTCAGGATTAAGGGTTGTGCCATGCGCTATAATCTCGTTTCTCCCGGCCTTACCGGCATAGTAGGTTTCATACATGGGATGATAACCCACAAAATTTTTAGGTAGCAACGATTCATATTTTTCTATACTCCAGGTAGAATCATTCATGTTGTTAAAAAAATGAGATGCTTTAAATTCAAAAGGCATAGTTAATTGAATATTGGTAGTGGGGCCAATGAAATATCCTTTTGATACATCAAATCCATCCATCCGGAAAATACCTTGTGGTGTATTACCCATGCTAATTACCGAAGGCATATTGCTTGCACTGCGGGCCAACTGGCCTACATGAAAAATACTGGAATCAGGGTTCCTTACAAAACTTCCATCGGCCCGGCGAACAATTACAAGGCCTGCGTAATTCCTGTTATTGCGTTGCAGGCTTATAACCAAAATCTGTCCGGGTAAATAATTGGGAGAAAAAAAACTGGCAGGGTTGGGTATGGTTTCGGGCTTTTGCCAATAGGAGGCACGGTATAGCATTTCTGTGAGGATGATATTGCCTGGAAAATCAATCAATGCATTTTGTAAAACAAATTTTATTAAAATAATATCATTTTCATTACCTGATTGCATAATATAATTCGCAGCCATCCCTATTAATGCGGCATCATGCAGACTGTCTTTTAAAACTTCCTTAACCTGCGGAATATATTTTTTGGGATAATCACTATTGATGAGTTCTAAAAATGCTTTTTTAAATTCAATGCTACGCCCCGTTAAGTGATGGGCAAGGGAATCTATTTTATGATAGCTAAAATCTGTTTTATACTGCAATAAATTTATAGCAGAAAATGCAGCAATCCATTTCTCTTCATTTTCTGAATTTAAGTTACTATTAAGATTTGCCAGTATTGTTTCATTTACAGTACGATTATAAAAACTTGCACGCTTGGCCGCTAAAGCGCCATTGAATACCGGCAATGAAGGTTGTTGTGCAGGCTGTGCCCACAATGCAAGAGGTAAAAAACTACAAGCAACTATTAAAGTAAAAATTTGTTTAAGGCACATATTGATTTAAAAACTGTTGAATAAGATCAAACGAATTTACAAGATTTGCGCCTACCCAACCATGTGATTCTCCCGGATAAATTTTTAACTGGTTAGGTACATTAAAACTATTTAATTTATTGTGTAAAGTTTCCTGTTGATAGGCAGGTACCAGGGGATCGGCGCCCCCTTGCAGGGTAAGGGTTGCAGGCGATTGTGCATTTACAAAATTGAGTGGGCTGCTTTGTTGGTATAATACAGGGTTCGTTACCGGGGTCCCACTCATTAATTGCCGTATCATACTCGTATCAACAAAAGCAGAAGCC
>Ga0138256_10000477_pt1 | contig 43729 bp, 38 predicted proteins | sample KNB2016incub_MG_FD_105486 | JGI IMG/M metagenome (GOLD analysis project Ga0138256, IMG submission 105486) | Active sludge microbial communities from wastewater in Klosterneuburg, Austria - KNB2014incub_MG | ecosystem: Engineered > WWTP > Activated sludge > Unclassified | place: Austria... | reverse complement strand
TGAAAACAGCACTTCGCAAATTCGTGCAGGGCTGATTTATGATTGTACAACCAATACAATTGTATGGGAAAAAGATTTAAAATATGCCTATCCCATAGCATCACTTACCAAAATGATGGTAGCACTTATCGCTATTGAAGAAATTAAATGTGGTACTGTTGATTGGCAAGATCAGATTTCTGTTACAAAAACATATAGAAAAAGTAAAAGGAGTAAACGTACTTATACAGTTAGTGAGACCTATATTCTTGAGTCTTTATTGAAGATGGCTATGATTCCATCAAATAATGAAGCTTGCGGACTTATCGGAAAACATATCAGTGGCTCAGTAGAAGCATTTGTAGCACGAATGAATCAGAAAGCAGCAGCATTAGGGATGACTCAAACCTTCTATTCAAATCCGTCAGGATTACCTGCAGGCTATGGAAGTCTTGACAATAGTTCCTCGCCATACGATTTGTTAAAACTGTCAACAGAATTGGTTAAATATCCAGAACTACTTTCTATTACTAATATTGCTTTTGCAGAAGTGGAAAATGGGCATGGCTCCAATGTTTACAGAAACCATAACCATTTGGTTATGGACTACCCCGGAGAAGTGGATGGACTAAAAACAGGATATACAAAAAATGCAAAATTTTGCTTAGTTGCTACTGCTAAGAAGAATGATCATCGTTTAATTGCTATTGCATTAGGTGCAGCAAACCCGTGGCTACGTAATCAGATTGTTGGCGAAATGCTCAATAATTATTACACACAGTTAGGTATTGGGCCAATGGGTAACCAAAAAGTTGATCCATTGTTTGTTAAAGCGGATAGAAAAACGGTAAATGATATTGCAAATAGCAATGTGCCGGTAATGAATCAGCAAATTGTTTATAAAACAGTAACTTCAATTCAGAAAAGAGCGCATATTGTAAAATCAGGACAAACCTTATCTGAAATAGCCGGTAAATATAATTGCTCCGTTAATGAACTGAAAAAATGGAATGGCTTAAAGTCAAGTCGAATTCTTAAAAATCAAAGGCTTTATGTGCGGGTACATGTAAAGAAGCAAATTCCTGTCAGCACAAATGTTATTGAGAATTATGATGATTGTGAAGATGATGCTGAAGATTGCGCACCACAAAATGTTGCAGGTAAGCAAGAAACTCCAATTAAAGAACAACTCCCAACTTCTCAAAATAAACCTGCACTGAAGGTTATTTATCACCAAGTACAGCCCGGTGATACATTATGGAAAATTGCACAACAATATCCAGGTACCTCTGTTGAGCAACTAAAAAAAATCAATAAAATTTCAAATTCAAAGGACCTCAAAGCAGGTAGTAAAATAAAAGTGTCAGTGAATAGCTGATATATGAATCAAACCAAATCAGAATGAAAATCAAACTTATCATTACAAGTTTAATTACGGTATTTAGTGTTGTTCAGCTAAACGCACAGGCTGTCAGCTATCCGGTTGACAGTGATTCAAAACTAATTTGCTACACCAAGGTAAAAGAGTTAACAGGAGTTTCTAAAAACGATATATTCGACAGAGCATTAGGGTGGATTAATTCCTATTACAAAAATCCTGCTGATGTGTTGCGTGAAAATGATAAAGCCAATGGGAAGCTACTGTGCAAAGCTCGATTTAAATTAATGAGCGAGCCTGATAAAAATGGTTTTCAGAAAGATCAGGGCAATGTTCAGTATTCATTGATAATTGAAGTAAAAGAAGGTAAGTACCGATTTAAACTAACGGAAATAAACTGGAAACAACCTTCTTATTTTCCTGTTGAACGTTGGATGGATACTAAAAATCAATACTACACCAAAGAATGGGATTGGAATTTGAAATATACTGATGAGCAATCACATAAAGTCATTGCTGAATTAGAAAAGTATATGTCAAATCCGCCTAAGGCTAAGAAAGATGAGTGGTAAACTAAATCACTCTTTTAGACTGACTTTTTTCTGTGATTTTCTGATTTTGCAAATCAACATTTTCAATTAAGACTAAACCGGGCTTTTTACCTTTTTCTAAAGTGCCAAGTTTGTTTTCCATTTTAAGTGCCTGTGCTCCATTAAATGTTGACCAGGTCAAAAGTTGTTGAAGTGTTATAGCAGGAAATTTATTGGTGATTTTTTTTATTTCTGATAAAACACTCAATTGTTCGTTTGAGGCAAGACTGTCAGTGCCAATCAAAATATTCTCTGTTGCCTTTGATATTCGCTCAATATCAGGCAGTGTATTTTCTATATATATGTTCGCATTTGGACAAAAACACCACCATGCTTTATTAACATTTTTTATAGTAAAGCGGATGTCTTCATCACTACTGAAAGTATTATGAACAAAAATTATCTCATTGCAAAAATTTAACCACGGCACATAGTTTTGTATTGAATTTCTTCCATTGGCTTTAATGTGAGACAAATTGTTTCCGTTTAATTCAAAGAAATTTTTTAAATCACCTGTACCTGTTTGGAATAAGGTGTTTTCTGATTCAGTTTCCTGATTGTGTATGGTTATTAAAGAAGCTTTGACTTTATTAATTTTTTGAAACAAAAGAGGTGTAACAGTATATGGTGCATGTGGGCTGATGCTGCATTTTAAATTTCTGTGGTTATACTGAAGCATTTTTTCAAGTTCCTTTGCTTTGCTCCATGTTTTTTCTGTATTGAGTTCTGACAGGTCAAATACTTCAATAAAAGTATGGTAAAATAAATCAGATTCATTCTTTATTGGAAATGTTATGGAAGTATTGCTGATGTCTCCAACCGCAACAATACCCTCTGTTAACATGCTTTTTTCAGCTGATTTTATTGCATCCAAAATTTCTTCTGATTGAGATGGGCTTCTGACAGCAATCAATTCTTTGATGAAACCTGTTAGTTTGTTATGTTTATTTATCTTTCCTTTAAGATGTGAAAGTTCAAGATGACAGTGTGAATTAATGAATCCTGGAATTAAGATTCCGTGGAATTTTTGTATAACCGATGGCTCTATTTGAATTTGTAACGTATTATTCAACGCTGTAACATTTTCAAAAACATCTATGATTATTCCAGCATTATCCAATACAACTATACCGTCTTTTAGTGGAGCACTGCAAATAGGGAAAATAAAATCTGCTGAATAAAAATTCATGATTACAAAACTAATGGATTTGTGGATGGGCTGCTATTTTCATCGTACCTTTGTGATGTGAAATCAATGCCTAACATCAGGGAACTTACATTCGACCAACTGTCTGAAACAATTGCCGGACTTGGCGAAAAGTCATTCAGAGCTAAACAAATATACGATTGGCTATGGAATAAAAGTGCACGTTCATTTGACCAAATGAACAATGTGCCGTTGGTGCTTCGAAACAAACTGGCAGAAACGTTTGCATTTACGCCTATTGTTGTAGCACATGAGCAACGCAGTAGTGACAGAACCATCAAGTATGGATTTAAGTTGCATGATGATTATTTAATTGAGGGTGTTTTAATACCCACAGCTTCTCGAATGACTGCTTGTGTATCCTCTCAGGTGGGATGCAGTTTGTCATGCAAATTTTGTGCAACAGGCAAATTGGATCGGGTACGCAATCTAAATGCTGATGAAATTTACGATCAGGTGGCAATTATCAGAGAACAGAGCATGGAAGTTTATAATATACCATTAAGCAATATTGTTTATATGGGGATGGGCGAGCCTCTTTTAAATTATGCCAATGTAATATCATCAATAGAAAGAATTACTTCTGCAAACGGACTTGGAATGTCACCTCAGCGAATTACAGTATCCACTGCAGGAATAGCAAAGATGATTAACAAACTTGGCGATGACGAGGTGAAATTTAATCTGGCACTTTCACTGCATGCAGCTAACGACAGTAAGCGCGATAAAATTATGCCCATCAATGAGCATAACAACCTTGATGTTTTGCGTGACGCACTGAAATATTTTTATGACAAGACAGGTACTAGGGTAACCTATGAGTTTATTGTTTTTAATAACTTTAACGACTCACTTAAAGATGCACAAGAATTGGCTGAATTTGCCAAACATGTTCCATGTAAGATTAATTTGATAGAATACAATGCAATAGGAGATGGTTTTTTTGAAAAAGCCCGATTGGATAGGTTAGAGATATTTAAGAATTATCTGGAAAGTAAAAATTTAGTAGTCAACATCAGGCGTAGCAGAGGAAAAGATATTGATGCTGCTTGTGGTCAACTAGCTAATAAGAATCAGTAAACCGCTAAAGGCTGCTGCTACTTAAAAACATACCTTTGCAGCCGGTTATTATGGCGCTCAGTTTAGATCAAATTAAGAAGCCCATTTCTTTTGAAATGGACAACTTTGAAAACAAGTTTCGCGATGCAATGCGAAGCAAAGTTTCTTTGGTTGACAAAATCATGCACTACATCGTCAAGCGCAAAGGCAAGCAAATGCGACCCATGTTTGTTTTTCTTTCGGCTGGAGTGTGTGGAAAAATAAATGAGTCAACATATATTGCGGCTTCTCTTATTGAATTATTGCACACAGCAACATTGGTGCATGACGATGTTGTTGATGATGCATTACAACGTAGAGGATTTTTTTCTATTAATGCAGTCTGGAAAAATAAAATTGCAGTACTGGTGGGAGATTATCTATTGTCACGCGGGTTACTCATTGCAGTGCAGAACAAGGAATTTAAGTTACTGGAAATTGTAAGTAATGCAGTACGTGATATGAGTGAAGGTGAACTGCTGCAAATGGAAAAAGCAAGAAGACTCGATATTGATGAGGATGTTTATTATAAAATTATCCGTCAGAAGACAGCATCACTTATTGCATCTTGTTGTAGTTGCGGTGCAGCATCTGTACAGGCAGATGACGGCAGGGTTGAACTGATGCGAGAATTTGGAGAAACAATAGGATTGGCGTTTCAGATAAAGGACGACTTGTTTGATTTCGAAAAAAGTATTTCTACGGGTAAACCTTCTGGCATTGATATTCGTGAAAGAAAGCTTACACTGCCCATTATTTATGCCTTGTCTCAAGCTACATCGTCAGAAAAAAGGACCATCATCAACCTGATTAAAAATGAATATGAAAATGAAAGCAGGGTTGCTGAAGTTTTAGCATTCGTCAATAAACAAAAAGGTATTGATTATGCCAAAGAAAAAATGTTTGAACTCAAGAATCATGCATTTGAAATTATTAGCAGTTTTCCTGATAGTGATTACCGAAAATCATTATATGATCTGATTACATTTACGACAGATCGCAATTACTAAGGATGTTAAGAAAGGTAATTATTTTAAGTTTAATTTGTATCGGCAGTTTACTTTTACTCCTGTATTTTACATCATTATTCAGTATAAGTGAATTAATTTATCCAAATAGGATAACTGTTAAATCCTTAACCTCCAACCTTCATAATCTGAAAAAAGATGAATTGGTTATTGATAAAGATGTTACGATTTCTCCTTTACAACTAAATCTTGATTATAGGAATTTTGAAGTGGTAATACATGACCATTTTAAGATGCAGGGTTGGTATATTGTAGGTGATCAGCCCGCAACCACAACTGTACTTTTGTTGCATGATTGGAATAAAAGTAAATTGAGCATGATAGAAACTGCTGAGGCATTATCTCAACTTGGATTTAATGTATGTGTAATTGATTTGCCGGCACATGGCGAAAGCGATGGCGAAAAATTTGTTATTGATCAATCAATGAACCACTGTTTGGAAGTGGTTGCTGATAGTTTATTTTGCTTGTTTGAAACAGATAACCTTGCAGTTGTTGCCTACGGACTTTCAGGCATTGTAGCAAGTTCCTGGAATGAAGTAGATAACCGGATACATTGCCTTATTCTTGTTGACCCTGTGCCGAGCATTACAACTAAAATCAACGAGTTGGTTGAATCCAAATGGAATGGCCTTTCTACGTTTATTAGTCATTTGGCAAAAATAAAGTACCATCAAAAGACAGGTGTAGATGCCGATTCTTTAAATTTGCAAGAGTATTTAGAAAAATTAAGAACTCCGCTTTTAGTGGCCATTTCTAACAGTGCTTCAGATTTAGAAATTATAGAATCCGTTCGTATTTTTGAGTATGCAAAATCATCAAACAAGAAAATTTGGACTAATCAAACCAGAAGTTTTATAAGAATAGATGCTGATACAGAAAAGAATATGTACAGAGCAATGGCAGCATTTATAAACTCAAATATTTCTTCAGATAAGCCAAAAGTAAAAGTGAGAAAAAGAATTGCCAAATTATGATTTCAAAGGAAACGGTTGAATTAATAATTACAACTTCCAGAATAGAGGAGGTCGTTGGTGATTTTGTTTCATTAAAAAAGCGAGGTGCCAACTTACTTGGGTTATGCCCTTTTCATAATGAAAAAACACCATCATTCACAGTGTCGCCTGCAAAAGGCATATACAAATGTTTTGGTTGTGGAAAAGCAGGTGATTCAGTACGCTTTATGATGGAGCATGAAGCTTTTTCTTATCCCGAAGCTTTACGTTATCTGGCAGAAAAATATAAAATTGCTGTCGAAGAAACAATCCCTACTGCTGAAGAAATTCAAAAACAGGATGAAAGAGAAAGTTTGTATGTTTTGTACTCCTTTGCACAGAAATTTTTTTCAGAAAAACTTTTTACAACAGAAGAGGGCAGAGCCATCGGACTTTCATATTTTAATGAACGTGGTTTTAATGAAGCAGTAATTGAAAGATTCCAATTGGGTTATGCCCCCGATCAATGGGATGCTTTGACGCAAGCGGTGATAGAGAATAAGTTTAACCAACAGTTGTATGAAAAAAGTGGACTGGCAGTGGTCAAAGATCAGGAACAAAGTAACCAGAAAGTTTACGATCGTTTTCGGGGACGGGTCATTTTTCCTATTCACAATCTTTCAGGACGTGTTATTGCATTTGGAGCAAGACAGTTAGTAAATGATCCCAAGAGCCCTAAATACATTAACTCTCCTGAGACAGATATTTATCATAAGAGTAAATCCCTTTACGGAATTTCATTTGCGCGCAAAGCCATTATTCAACAGGATGAGTGTTTTCTTGTAGAAGGATATACAGATGTTGTTTCCATGTTTCAGGCCGGAGTTGAAAATGTTGTTGCTTCTTCAGGTACTTCGTTAACGCCTGAACAAATTCGGCTTCTTGCCCGGTTTACAGGTAACATTACAATCTTGTATGATGGCGACCCAGCTGGTATTAAAGCTTCATTGCGTGGTATTGATCTCATTCTTGAGGAAGGGCTCAATGTAAAAGTTGTTTTATTTCCTGATGGCGATGATCCGGATTCATTTGCCCGTAAAAACAGCGCCACTCAATTGATGGATTACATCAAAAAAAATGCAGTAGATTTTATTGGATTTAAAACAGGTTTGCTATTAAAAGAAGTTGCTAATGACCCTGTGCGTAAGGCAGAGCTCATCCGTGATATTGTTGAGAGTATCTCTCGAATTCCTGATGGTATTAAAAGAAGTCTTTATACCAGTCAGTGTGCAACACAAATGGATGTTCCTGAACAGGTTTTAATTATTGAGTTAAATAAAATCAGAAGAAACTTATACAGGAAGGATAATGAACATCAGCAGGCAGAATTAGTTGAGAAGTTGATTGAAATGGAATACCTGCCACAGCAAACCATTTCTACTGAGACAAATGCATGGTATCAGGAACAGGAAATTATTCGTTTACTTTTGAATTATGGTGATAAGATTGTTCTTATAAAAGGTGCAGAAGAACCAACAACAGTACGAGAGTTTATACTGGGACAGATTTTACCTGATGGCTTTGGTTTGGATGATGAAATTTTTGCAAGTATTTTCAGTTATCTGACATCATTGAGTACAACAGAATTCTTAACCATGCTTAAAACTGAAAATAGCAGTGACTTCGAAAAAGTTCGTTCAAAAGCGCACGAATTACTGATTAATAAATATGAATTAAGTGATTGGGAATCGAAAGGCATTTATGTACAGACTGAAGAGAATAATTTGCATGAGGCCATTTTAAATCCAATAAATCATATCAAATTAAAGCGAGTGCAAATCCTAAAAAGGAAAAATAGTTTACTCCTGAAAGACGAATCATCGCTGAGCGATGAAAGACTGGATGAGATTTTATCACAACAGACAGTTTACGAAAAATACATTCATGCACTTTCTAAACTGCTCGGAATCGTTACTCTTGAATAATTTATCAGAATGATAACTCTAATTGCCGGAACTAACAATAAGAACAGTCACACAGAGAGACTAGCGCGTATTTATCATCAGGCTTTATTGGATGTTAATGTCGAAGTTAATTACCTATCACTTGCTGTGCTCAATCAATATATCATCAATGAAGATATGTATGATAAGAACGACAATAAAATTAATCTGATTGGGGATAACTATTTTCTGAATTCAGCAAAATTGCTTTTTGTTGTTCCTGAATATAATGGAAGTTTTCCGGGTATTCTCAAGCTATTAATTGATGCTATGGATGTCAAAAAATATTTATACTTCAAGAAAGCTGCAATAGTAGGAGTAGCTACAGGTCGTGCCGGTAACTTAAGGGGGATTGATCATCTAACGTCAATTTTGCAACATACCAAAATCACTGTAATGCCTCATATTTTACCTGTTTCATCTGTACATCTAGAAATAGATGAAACACATGAATTCAAGAACGAAAGAACAAAGATGGCACTGCAACTGCATCTGAAGCAGTTTTTGGCATTTTAGAATATATGAGCATGGATGTTCTTGCAATATTGCATTTTATCCTTAAAAAATAGCCAAATTTGATTCCTTTTCAGCATTTCATCCCAAAAACTTTGTAGATTTTTTTATCGTATTTATTATTGTAGTAACCTTTTGAAGGCTTGAAGTGAATAAATTACCAGATAAGATTATCCCTGCTTTTAACAGTAGGGTTGCTAAAACGGAGTTATGAAGAGTCAACCTAAAAATAAGTCTAAATAGAAGAGCCGTTAGCCCCGGGTATTCCGGGGCAATGGTAATTGTAAATGGAAATGGAAATAATAAAAGCTTATGGTAGTTATTAGTTGTTGCCCTTGGTTTTATTGTGTTTAAAATTGTTCCCCATGAGATATATTTTTTCTTTAGTTAGAGCACTTGCCTTTCTTATGATAATAGTGTTTATGCTTGTTTTGGCTGTTTTTAAAAAGTTGTTTAGTGTCTTTCCAATATCTGATAATTTGCTGTTACAGAATAAAAGAATTGATGGCAACCTGAATGTACTTATGCGCTATAAAAATCGCAATTCTTGGTTGGTAAATTAAAATCTTTTTATTTTTTTAGTGAGCATTTCAACTTGTGACTTGTAAAACTGAATTAATAAAAGATAGAACACAAACCTGATTTGTATATGTGTAAAAAATGCTTTCTAATTATGATATTTTATTTACGCATAATCCAGGCATCTTTGTAGCCTGAATCTTGTGCTTGATGCAAAGCTTCCTCTGCTTCGGTTTTAGTTGCAACAGATGCTATTGCAACAATCTCTAAACCATTTTTATTCTTACCTATTAATGCAGATGAAAATCCTTTTGATTTAAGTTCTGCATTTAAATTCAATGCATTATCATAAACCGAAAAGCATCCGCCAACAACATAGTATTGTCTTGTGTAATTTGAAACAGTAGGTTCCGGTTCCGGCAATTTCTTAGATTCAATTACCGGTTGAGGAAGGGGTTCTTCTTCAACAGAAGTATTTTCTTTTTCTGGTTTAGAATCATTTATTTGACTTGCACTTGTATCGGCTGTTGGTTTTTCGGTTTCGTATATGTTTTTCTCCCTAACAGGTGTTTCAGAAAGTATCAAATCCTCTTTGGATTTTTGCTCTTGCTTACTGTTGTTTAAACCATGGTTTAAATGAGTATCAGTTTCAGCGGTAACAGGGAAAATGGTAGCAAGACCTTTTGTTATTTTTGAGTTGATAGCAGGATTGAAATATGCAAAAGCAATTAGCGCAGCCACTCCGGTGTATGCAGCTATTTTTAAAATCAACTTTGAATGATTTGTGCGTTTTGGTGCAGGTTGAACAGCAGCATCTTTGTTGTTGAAAATTTCAAATGGTCTGTCACGTTGAATGGCAGGTGATTGAACTGTACTTAATCCGAACGAATCTGTCAAAAAGTTTTCATCGTCTGCCGGGATAAACTGTAAATTCTTTTCCGGATCAAAAAACAATACCCCAATTTTTTCAATTTGAAGTCGTTGGTTGGTTTCAAGTTGAGCTTTGCATAAAGTCACAAAATCATTAATCAGTTTGCAGGAATCGGTGTATGAAAGCAATAATTTCTGACTGATATAATTTGCTAAAAGTCCATCATTTGTTGTCAATTCACTGTTAAATGCAACAATTTTTGATGGAGGAGAAAATAAATGTTGAACAGGATGGATGGTTGCATTTTTATAACGAGCAACAAAGCCTCCGAATTGTGGAACTATCACACAATCATGCTGATGCAGAAGTTCAAAAATATACTTGCCTATTTTCATTTATTAGGCAAATATATAAAAAACTTTATGCCTTAAATCATTTTTCTGAAATCGGACTCTAAAATATACTTGTCTGATGCAAACTTTAAAAACTTATCAAACATTTTGATATTGTGCTGAGTAAGCATTTTAGGATGCGAGATAAAATGCATATACCCGTTATTGTGCAAATACTTTTTATATTCACCTTGCTTGACAGATGACATCAACTCAATAGCAATACGCTCCCAAGCTGAATCTAAAATGTCATGCCCCTGTTGCTGCGGCACGGCAAAATTTTTGTCAATTTTTACTGCTATCTGGCCTTCACCGCGAGAAAAACTATTATCGCCCGTAATCTTGTAATATAATTTGAGGAAAAACTTTTCAAGCAATTTTATATGCTGCGGAATATAGATTGATGAAATATTAAATTCGGTAAAACGACCATTGTCTTTTTCTACTGTAATATTATTATCGAATTGATAAATAGTTTTTTGAGGTGCTTTTGAAAAGTCGAAATATTGTGCATTGCTAAACAGGTAAAAACCTCCTAATACACTAAAGTCAAACTTGATATTATGCTTGATAAAATAGGGTAGAAAAACATCGAATGGTTGAATGCACCATCCACCCGCACGATAACTATCAACAATATAAGAGGGGTTAACCTTTGTTATATATTGCTGAAGAAGCTCAATTGACTGATCAAAAATTTCTGAACGCTCAGTTTCACTTATATGATAAAAACGATATTTGTCAGTGTTTAACAGTTGCCATTCATTGGTTTCGGGCAGATATCTTGCATCTAACCAGTGGGGGTGCAGATGAGGAAATATTTCATGACCACGGCTTGCAATTTCCTTTATGTGATTCATTACAATTTCAAAATCCTTCTTACAGGCAGCAATTTGAAAATTTTTCTTTAGAGTCAGAAGATAAGTTGTGTCAACAAAAAAAATGGCTTTGCATCCATGATGTTCAATAACATCCAATACTTGGTTGGTTGGATTAATGAGACAATCTACAACCGACCCGCTTCTGTTACCTAAAAACAACTCATAATCAAAAGTAATTAATACCTGCTTTGTGGTTTTCATATTTTTCAGAGAAGAATTACTTTACTTATGTTTATTAATGGCTTTCAAATAAAGGGCTTCTATTTCAGCCTCAATCTTTTTTTCTGCAAATCTATTTCGGCATTCTTCAGAAATTGCATTTTGATCGAAAGTGTTGTATTCTTCCATCATTTTAATCATTGCATTTGCAAAACTATCTTTCGCTGCTGCTGTTGCTGTTATTCCATTTTTATTATGTATAAAATCCCTTGGACCACCCGAGTCTGTTATTACTACAGGTCTGCCACAAGCTAAACTTTCTATAAGTACCACACCAAAAGTTTCATAAGTGCTGGTAAGTACAAATGAGTGACAATTGTCTAATTCTTTTTTAACCTCAGGTCGTGATAATGCACCTAAAAATTCAACTTTGTCTGTTAATGCAAGCTCATTTACATAATCTTTCAATTCATTAGACAGAGGGCCATCACCACCTATGCGTAGACGAATATTATTGATTCCTTTTAATGTCATATATTTAAAGGAATCGAGTAATAATTTGTGGTTTTTTCTGGGTAGAAGGAATGAATTGGTAAAGAAAATAAACTCTTCCTGTTGATTGTATTTTTTTTGAATAAGGTCTTTAAAAAACAAATCGGCTACCATATTATGTACAACGGTAAAGGTCGTGTTTGGAAGACTTAATACTTTTTCAATATCATGTTTGAAGTTTTCACTTACAATAATTGATGCATCTGCATTTTCAAAAATATGCTTTGCCGTTTCTATATCTTCCTGATGGGTGATGCCACCTGTAATATAAGCAGTAAGATGTTCTGTTATAATAAATGGAAGTATATTCGCCTTAGCAATGTAGTGTCCAGCCATACCACCATGGAAAATACTGTGTGCATGTATTAAATCAGGTTTGCCATATTTTTTAGCATAACTATGATAGGTTTTCTCAACATTTTCACTAAACATTTTATATGCTAGTTTCCTCATCTTAGGTATTAACGTCTGATGGATTAATGAGTATGTCGGAATTCCATTATCGTCATAAAAATCAATAATTTCATCCTTCTTATTAAACAAGGAACGTACTGATGAAAATTGAGGATAAATAATCCCAACCTTATGTCCGGCAGACATGAGTGCACGGGCCTGTTCTTCGAAAAATGTCCCTAATACAGGCTCTGTGATAGATTTATACCAAGAAGGTATAATTAAAATGTGCATAAAAAATTAATTTGTAACCTGATCGATAATGTCTTTAAACTTGTTATTTGGATGTTTAATTTTAATAAGCAAATCATACATTTTTGCTTTCAGCGGATGAATGTCTGTCTTCCATAAAAAACCTTTCTTCAGTTCACCGCCAAAACCTCTTTTAAAACGGAAAACCCCTTCAAGTGTTGGGTCATTATTCCCGATTCGCACACCTACAAGGTCATATTTATTTACTCCCGATTCTTTCATTCGTTCAATCATCTTACTATGTAAATACTTCATTGAGCCATAGAGTTTGGAATCACCCCTGCTTCCTGCATGTGTGCACAATGCTGCATAATTAGAATGAACCATAAAAATGCCACCTATAGGATTGTCATTATCATATACAACACCTGCTGTAACATTATCGCTGCCAAGATAATTATAATAAGATTTAAAAAACTGTAGCTCTTCTGAAGACATCCCAATTCTTTTCATCGTATCAGAATAGCATAAATAAAAATCATCAAGTACTTCTATTCCGAATCTTACTACTGCACCATTTTTTTCTGAATGATGAATAGCTTTTTGATATTTTGGATGAAACTTCTGAAAAATTTCTTCTATTGTTTGTGCCTGCAGGTCTATGATATAGGTGCCAAATTCACAAAAGCGCGAATTGGCAGGCACGGAGCCAAGAATTCCATATGGATGTGGTTGAACCAATCGTTCGCAAGAATTGTTTTGAGTCAAGTATGATATTAACTCATTAAAAAACTCAATCTGTTCTTCCGGATTAAGTTCAATGTTATTCTTTATTGGGGCATGTAATATTTGGGCAAGCTTGAAAAATCGTGAAGAGAAAAACCGCAATGGCATATATGCTTTAAAATTTTCTGAGTATGTAATATAAATATTTTCTTTCATATACTCATGATACAATTGAGTAAACCCTGGAAGAAACTGAAACGGTGCGTCATTATTTAATGCGGATAATAATGACTGATCTTTTTTCTGTAGGTGGTTAAGTAGTAGCATAACTTATTTCAATAGGGTAGAGACATGACTTTCGCTTGAAAGGAATTTCATACAAGCTTCTAATATCCGTTTGGTGGATTGTCCATCCCACAATGGAGGAATAATTCCTTTTTTATATTTGTTTTGGACAATAGCATCAATACGATCTGAAATTTTTTCTTGACTGAATGGTACTAATTCATTAGTCCCGATATCAACCGTACATGGTCGTTCTGTATTTGCTCTTAGTGTAAGACACGGTATTTGCCTAAATGTACTTTCTTCCTGAATACCTCCACTGTCTGTCACAATATAAGCGCAGTCTGAAATTAGTTTCTGAAAAGCAAGATAATCTAATGGCTCTGTTAATATTAATTTCCTGTTTTCTGCAATCAGTGATTTCATTCCAAATTCTTCGATTCTGTGTAATGTGCGTGGGTGAATCGGAAATACAAGTTGATGATTTTTTGTAATGAGTTCAATAATTGAAAACAACTGCTTCAGGCCATCTTTATGATCAACCGTGGCCGGACGATGCATCGTCATCAGGACAAACTCTTTACTTTTAATTTTTAATGTTTCAAGGATGTTACTTTGTTGTATTTTTTTATCAAAGGCTACAAGTGTATCTATCATTGTGTTTCCCACAAAGAACATCTGTTTTTCTTGTTTACCTTCTTTAAGAAGGTTTTTATAACCACTGTCTTCGGTTATAAAAAAATAATCAGTGATCTCATCTGTTAACAAACGATTGATTTCTTCAGGCATTGTTCTGTCAAAGCTTCTCAGACCACTTTCAACATGGGCTATTTTTAAATCCATTTTATTTGCAGTTAATGCTGCAGCAAAAGTTGAATTTACATCACCCACTACCATAAGTAAATCAGGTTTGTTTTCCTGAATAACTTTCTCTAATCGAAGCATTATTTCTGCCATTTGAGAATTAGGGCTGCCGGATGGAATATTAAGCCAGAAATCTGGTGTTAAATCAAATTGTTCAAAGAAAATGTCGGCCATCTTGCTATCATAGTGCTGTCCGGTATGAACTATTTTTATATCGAAAGGCATACCTAAGTCGGCATTCACCTTTTTAAATTGTGTTACTTTAATAAAATTTGGTCTCGTCCCAACTACAATTAAAATCTTTTTCATCATCAAAATATATGGCTTATTTATACGTGAAGGTAGCTAATAAGTTTAAAATATCTATTGTTTCTTGGATTTATGTTTCATCTGAAGTAGTATTGCATCTGCAAAAAATTTTGCTGCCCAATTTGGGATATCATACGCAGCATAACCACCATTTACAGGCCATGATCCTGAAATGCCGCCATTTACCATTGGCGAATGTGAAATTAATTGCTTGCTCTTTACGTATTCAAGCAAACTATTCGCTGTATCTAAGTATTGTGTTTTACCTGTTTGTTCAAATAATACAAATCCGATTACACTTAACTGACAGTTGCCGGTAAGACAGCAAAACGCATTATCACTTGTCCACTCTTCGTCTAATTCGCCAGCCAGGAAACCGTTTTGTTTAGTAAGTGTAATAATATGTTGAAATGAATGTTCAACAGTTTCAATCCATTCTTTCTTTTCAAGATCAATAGCTGCACCTAATACACCTCGCAAGGCATAACCTATAGAATGTGTAGTTGGGATTTCATTCTCATCAAAACCATTATCACAAAAGTAATCTTGCGCATTAATTTGTTTTAAGGCAAAATTGATATTACTAATTCCGGCAGAAATATATTTCGACTCATTGAGACATTGACCAAGTTTGATTAATGCCCATGCTGTTCTGGTGTTGGAGCTAAGTTGATGAAGCGTAAATTCACGCCATGCACCATCCGAGTCCTGTACTTTTAAAAGCCAATCAGCACTTTGTATAGCAGCCTGAATAACTTCTTTTTTCTGACTTTGCTGATAATAGTCTGTTAATGCCATTATTATTTGACCATTATTAAAAACTCTTGGAGGTTGATTTTTAAAATCTCCATACGAACCGGGAAATGTGCCGTCTTTACGTTGGGTAAATAATAACCATTGAACTAACTCTTCAATAACTGGTCTTTCATGAAATACTTCTTGTAGTAATTCTGGTTTGTTATTTTTTAGATAGATGAGTGTGTTTATCCAAAAAGCAGTCGTTTCCGGATAAGCAGGCAGCCATTTGTTAAACATCATTGAGTACTTGGCAGCACTTCCTCCATTAGGTAAAAGTGTTTGCTTGAACCACTCAAGTGTCATTAGCAATCTATGCTCATCAGAAAAATTTTCGGCTGAAGCTTCTGACAATAAATTCAGATATCGCATTCTTATTTGTGAAATCAGCCGTTTAATCATTGCTAAAAGATTAAATTACTTTTTCAATTAATTCGCTATAGGAATAGACTCCGGCAATTTCACCATTTTTTAGCTCATAAATGCGGTCGCAGTTTTTAAGTGTAGTCACCCTGTGTGCAATAATAAAAATTGTTTTATTCGTGTCAGAAAGGGAATCAATTGCTTCACTCACTTCACGTTCTGTTTGTGTGTCTAAGGCACTCGTTGCCTCATCAAACACTAGAATTTGTGCATTTCTATACAGTGAGCGTGCAATACCTATCCGTTGTTTTTGCCCACCTGAAAGTCTTGAACCTCTTTCTCCAACTTCTGATTCTACTCCTTTTGGCAGGTTCCCTACAAAATCGCTTAAAGATGCTTGTTTGATGGCAGCATTAAGTAAATCGTTGTTAATTGTTTCTTCTCCAAATGCAACATTTTCTTTTATGTTTGAATCAATCATAAAAATATCTTGCTTTACATATCCGATTAGCCCTCGCCAGTAATCAAGGTTTTCTTCTTTTAATGGTTTGCCATCAATTAGAATCTGCCCGGAGTTTTCATCAAAAAAACGTAACAAAATATTCATGAGTGTTGTTTTGCCCGAGCCAGAACTACCTACAAAACCTATTTTTTCGCCCTTCTTTACTTTAAAGGAAATGGATTTCAATACAGGCTCTTGCGATTTTGGAAATGTAAAACTGATATTCTGAAATTCAATAGTGTTTTCAAATGAAATAGGGACATTCCTATCCATTTCTTTTTGCTTTACATAAAGCTCATTATATTCATTTAAGTTTTCAATGGCCACCTGATTTTTCGTGACTTGCATGACAGCATTCATTATCCTGTTTAAAGATGGCATTAAACGATATGCTGCAGCAGCAAATGCACCTACCATCATGATTACATCCTGTTGCCCGCCTTCAATAAAAATTGCATAAATAAATATGACAACTATTCCAAGAATTGCAACTAACTCATAACCTCTGAATGGTATCATGTTTATCACAATTGAATTCATGGATAAATCGTGATAAGCTTTTTGGTATTTCAGAAAACGATTCCTGTAATATTCAATTTTATTTGCAAGTTTAATATCCACAAAGCCCATAATTGAGTTATTGATTGCCGCAAGTGCCTGCGGAAACATCTTGTCTAAACCTCTACCTATCTGTTCATTTTTAGTGTTAACCGACTTGTAAAGTATGTAGGAGGCCGGTCCGATTATCATCAATATAAAAAGAAAGAGTTTAAGATTGTAAACAGCAATAAGTGTAACTATACAGAGTAATATTATGGACTCTGAAAAAAGCATCAGAATTGGTAACATCACCCATGCAGTATAAGATGCAGGGTTTTGCTGTACGTGATTTATAATACGTGATGATTTTACACTGTTAAAATTAAAATAACTTAAAGAGAAATATTTCGAAAATTGATTTTTAGATATGTTATTAGCCACATCTGCCATAAAACGGCCTTCAATATAGTTTACGAATATGCCAAAGCCTGTTTTGAAAAATTGAAATAGCAGGATTATGATAATGCAAAATACCATGAAAGATTTATCTGTTTCAAAATTCAGATAGCTGTATGCTGTACTCAAATATGAATTGGTATGTATAATTTGAGGTTCAGTAGCCATTTTTACCAACGGAAGAACAGATGCTAAACCAAATACATCTAAAATAGCAGATAAAAATATCAGAAATGCAATCCATTTAATCCGCTTTTTTTGAAGTGGAGATAAATGGTCTTTAAGACTTTTATAAGTTTGTCTGAACGCTTGTGCAGTAGAGTAATTGTTTTTACTTGGGGACATTTATTTTGCGCTTGTTATTTATAATATGCTCCGCCATAACCAACAGGCATGTTTTTAGGATTTACTCCGTTTAATATGAAGCTAAGGCTTTTTATTTGATTCTTCTCCATTAACTGATGTGCAACTTCAACAAAGTCTTTCTTACTGTAGCCTGCTTTCATTACATACAGATTCAAGTCAGAATGTTTCATCATTACTAAAGCATCCGACAGTAATCCAACCGGTGGCATATCTAAAATGATGTAATCGAAATGTTCTTTCAATTCATTAATTAATTGCTCCATCATTGAATCTAAAATTAACTCAGATGCATTAGGTGATTTTGGTCCGCTTAAGATGAGCTTAAGATTCTCAACAGGAGTTTCTTTTAATACTTCTTTTAAAGTTGCTTTTCCAACTATATATGATGTAACACCAACATCGTTAGTCATATTCCATGCAACTGCTTGTTTGGGTTTATGCAAATCCAGATCAACTATGACTACTTTCTTTTTAGCCCTGGCTAACATGGTGGCAGTATTTACGGCACAAAATGTTTTCCCTTCTCCGGAAATGGTAGAAGTGAAAAGAATAACTTTTGAAGATGTTTTCGGTGCAAAATAGGATAAGTTGGTTCGAATAACCCTGAATGCTTCTGCTGCAAGTGATTGCGGATGAGCATGTACAACAAGATAATCCTTCTTAGCCTCTGCACTTTTGCCAATAACACCAATGATAGGTTGATGGGTAATATCAGCAAGCTCCTCCTTAGTATATATATAATTAAGGAAAATATTTTTAAGAAAAACTAAAATAAAAGCAAGAGCCAAACCTACACCTGCTCCTAAAAATATCATTTTGTTTCGAATGGGACGCAATAACCCGGTGCTTGATGCGGGTTCAAGAATGGATTTGTCCGGTACAATGGCAGCTGATGCAATTACATTTTGTGCCCTGCTTTCCAATAAGAACAAATACATCTTTTCATTGATTTCTTTTTTTCTTGTAATATCACTAAGTCCTTTTATTGTTGAAGGCATTCTGTTTAATGATGCTGCAAAATTACCTTCACGTTCTGTCAATAGATTTATTTGCATTACAATATCCTTACGGATATTCATTATTATGCCGATAACTTTTTCTTTAGCTTTATTAATTTGCGCATCAACTTCTTTTATCTGCGGACTATTTGGTGTCATGCTGAAAGACAAATTTACTTTGCTTTGCATTAAAGCACTCAACTCATTAAAAGCATTAGAAAGTCCCGGATTAGCTTGTTCAGTCATTAAAGCTGGCGAGAGTGTAGTGAAATCACTGCTGCCGCTTGTTAACTGGTTATAAACATAATCTACTGAGTTGAGTCTTGCGGTAAGTTTAGCCTTCTCTCCCTGCACATCAATTTTTTCCTTTAAAAAAGTGCTTTGCTGATTGGCCACATCTATAGCTCCACTCTGTTGTTGGTATTCAACCAAACTTGTTTCAACACCATTCAACTGATCTTCGTAATCTTTTAATTGTGCTTCAATAAATTTTAATGAATTCTCATTAATTCCTCTTGCAACAGATATCGAATAATTGATATAAAGATTTGTTAGCGTATCAAGAAAGTCAACAGCTTTCTCTTCAACCTCATCTGCAATATTGATATTTATTACTGATGCATCTTCGTCTTTCTCCAGGCTAAGTGCATTTTTGTATTTCTTAACTAAATATCCGTGATTATTAATTACAAATACATACTGAAACTCGCTGAATTTTGAATTTTTAAGTATGGACTCCTGTTTGCCATTTATAATAATTGAAAATTTATCGGTTACAACAGGGTCTCCAAATTTGAGTACTTTATTATAGGAATAGTCGTTAGTTTTTATTTCAAGGCTGTAGGAGTCTTTATCAATAATGCGAAGATTAAATGGAATACCATAAAAATTCTCATCTAATATTTTACCATCAACACTAAAAGGCGTACCTTTATATACTTCACCTGTTTTTAAACGGCCTTTGATGTAATACGAAATATCAAGGTTAAGCTTTTTAATTGCCTCTGAAACTAATTTGGTTGAGGATAATATCTGTATTTCATTAGAAACCTCTTCTTTATTTGGGCCTAAGGGAAGGCTGGTTGAAAGTGCATCTTTGAAGGCGTTTTTAGTTGGGGTAATCAGAACCTTAGCCTCTGCGCCATAAATTCGAGTAGTCTTGTAATACAAGAAAATACCCCCGGCAACGCCCATAGTTAAAAACAAAATAAACCAGTACCAGTTTTTTACAAAAATAGTTAATACGTTTTTGACGTCTTTAGCATCAATAATGGATTGGTTTTTAATAACTTTTTGATTATTCATAAAATCAATAATTTACTGAACACACTTATACTTAAAAGTAGCATAAATGGTTAGCTATTTGGTGGTTTAAAATTGTTTAATTTGCACAAAATTAAAAAATTAAAGTGGGTTATAATTCAGGTTTTTTAATTTTATTAACTAATTGAAGTAACTAAGTAGAACCACATTACGTTTACCATATTTTAATTTAATCATCAATGAAAAGAGCATTAATTACCGGTGTTACCGGGCAGGATGGCGCTTATCTAAGCGAGCTGTTGCTGCAAAAAGGCTATGAGGTACATGGCATTAAACGCAGAAGTTCACTTTTTAATACGGAAAGGATTGACCATCTGTATGAAGATGTGCATCAAAAAAATGTAAAATTCAAGCTTCATTATGGCGATTTGACAGATTCTGCAAATATCATCAGAATTATTCAGGAAGTGCAGCCCGATGAAATTTATAACCTAGGTGCTATGAGTCATGTACGCGTAAGTTTCGACATGCCTGAATATACTGCTAATGCCGATGGTATCGGAACACTTCGTATTCTGGAAGCTGTGCGAATGTTGAATATGACTGATAAATGTAAAATCTATCAGGCATCTACCAGCGAATTGTATGGTTTGGTGCAGGAAGTTCCGCAGCGTGAATCTACACCGTTTTATCCACGTTCTCCCTATGCTGTAGCCAAACTTTATGCCTATTGGATAGTCGTTAATTACCGCGAGGCCTATAATATGTTTGCCAGTAATGGTATTTTATTTAACCACGAATCGCCACTTCGGGGCGAAACTTTTGTTACCCGCAAAATCACCCGTGCTGTATCCCGTATAGCTTTAGGGCTTCAGGATACTGTTTATATGGGAAATATTGATGCAAAGCGCGATTGGGGTCATGCAAAAGATTATGTAGAAGGTATGTGGCTGATGATGCAACAAGATAAGGCCGATGACTTTGTGTTGGCAACAGGTGTAACAACAACAGTTCGTGATTTTATTGTTCTTGCTTTTAATGAAGTAGGCATTGAAATAGAATTCAGTGGTAATGCTGAAAATGAAATTGCAGTAGCTAAGAAGTGCAGCAATCCTGCGTATCAGGTTCCTGTAGGGAATGTAGTTATGAAAATTGACCCGAAATATTACAGACCTTCTGAAGTAGAACTACTTATTGGCGACCCTGCAAAAGCAAAAAAAATTTTAGGATGGGAACCCAAACACAATCTGGCATCAATAGTAAAAGAAATGATGAATTGTGACCTTGAACTATTCAAGCGCGATCAATATTTAAAACAAGGTGGTCATAAAATCATCAATTATCACGAAGCTTAATATAATGCAGAAAAACAGTAAAATTTTTGTTGCTGGTCACCGTGGAATGGTTGGCTCTGCAATTGTTCGTAAACTTCAGTCCGAAGGATTTAATAATATTCTGACTAGAACATCTAAGGAACTTGACCTACGCAATCAACGTAACGTTGCTGATTTTTTTAATCATGAAAGGCCGGAGTTTGTATTTCTTGCTGCAGCAAAAGTTGGAGGTATAGTAGCCAATAACACATATAGAGCGGATTTTATTTACGAAAATCTGATTATTGAATGTAATGTTATAAAAAGCGCATTTGATTCAGGAGTAAAAAAGCTGTTATTCCTAGGCTCATCTTGTATTTATCCTAAAATGGCACCACAGCCATTAAAAGAAGAATACTTACTCACAGGCCCTTTGGAGCCTACAAATGAACCTTATGCATTGGCCAAAATAGCAGGCCTTAAAATGTGTGAAGCATTTCGCGATCAATATGGAGTAGATTATATATCGGCAATGCCTACAAATCTTTATGGCCCCAATGATAATTATGACTTAAAAAACTCACATGTTTTGCCAGCATTGGTTCGTAAATTTTATGATGCTCTGGAAAATAATCTGCCTTCTGTAGAAATTTGGGGAACCGGATCTCCAAGACGCGAATTTTTGCATGTTGATGACTTAGCAGATGCATGTTTTTTTCTGATGCAGAATTATAGTGATCGTTCTACTGTAAATATCGGTACAGGAGAAGATATCAGTATTAAAGAATTGGCATTGCTTATTAAAGAAACTTTCGGGTTTAATGGCCAACTGAATTTTGATACAACTAAACCTGATGGTACACCACGAAAACTATTGTCTGTAGCCAAATTGCATCAATTAGGATGGAAACACAGCATTACATTGGAAAATGGTGTGGCTAATGTATGCAATGAAGTTAAAAGCATGAAGTCTTTCTTAGAGCGATAAAAATGCTCTTTGCAAAAGAAGGTATTGAATAGAAAACTATCAATACGCTTTCAAAATTTTATAAATAAATTTTAGAACATTAATAATTAGCTGTATATTCGTAAAATATAAAAATGTTTTTTGATGAAAAAAATCTACTTAAAAGTTGTTTTGTTTCTGTCTGTTTCCTTATGCTCGTTGAGTATTCTAAATGCGCAGACACAAACTGTTGTTGTTGGTACATCAAGTCTTGTATCTGCCTTTAGTCCGATAGTCAAATCTTATGAGTGTGTAGGCTATGAAGCTATTTATCTTTCATCTGAAATAGGTTATTCCGGTGCAATTTCTTCTTTTGGGTTTAACCGTGTTGATGGGACAGATACACTGCCCTTTGATAGTGTGAGTATATTCATGAAACAAACCGCACTTGTTTCCATGACTTCAGGTACTATTGATACTGCAGGATATACGAGAGTTTATGATGGTGTTTTTCCGAACAATGGCGGTGCTGGATGGCGCGAAGTGACACTTAATACCCCTTTTGTCTATAGCAATACTTCCAACTTTAGTGTGCTGGTTTTTAAGCATACACAAACTGCAATTGCAGGCACACCGGTTTCGCCTCGTTGGTATTATACATCTGTTACTCCAAATAGAGCAAGAAGATATTATGGAACAAGTCCAATGGCATGGGGCCCAAACCTGAGTGCAACAAATGTTTTAAGCGATATAAGAATGACCATTGGCACAGTTGGTATTGTTGATATTTCAGCAGGTTTGTGTTCTGTTTATCCAAACCCATCAGATGGGCAGGTAAATATTGTTGTTCATAATGAAAGGGTAGCAGCAATGGTAGTATCTGATATGTATGGAAAAATTGTTACTGATGTTTCAGAGGTTAAAGAATTAACTTTGGATTTAAGAAACTTCAGCAATGGAATTTATACCATTCAGTTTTTTGATAATACCAGACAATTGATGACTACGAGGAAGATAGTACTTAAAAAATAGTTTAAGTAATCAATAAAATAATGTGTGTCAAAAAATTATTTTACCAAAATTTTTTGAATATTAATTGAGTTCTTGGTTTCTGATTTTAAGAAATATATTCCCGGCATAAATTTACTGACATCAAAAAATGCGAAGTTTTGACCATTTGATTTTGCAGTATTTTGTGATTCATAAACCAACTTTCCATTAACATCGCAGATTTTAATAGAAAGTATTGTTCCGATGCGACCAGAATAGGGGAGGCATGTAATTGCCGATGCAGGATTTGGAAAAATATTACTAATTGTGATTGGATTGTCTATAGCATCAATATTTGTTGTTTGTAATACATCAAAATAAAAATATCCCTGAGGTGCAGGCATTGGTCGTATCTGATGTTTGCATGTGCTGGAGTATGCTTCAATATAATAATAAACTCTACTTCCACCAGACTGAGCTGGTATGTAGGTTTCAAAGTAATCATTCATCCCTGCTATAGCAGTCATAGAAACAGAATTATAAGGCTGCAGGGTGTCTGTTCTGTAATATAAAGTTGCAGATTGTATTCCACTACGATGTTTTATTAGTGCAACTACAGAATAAGGATTAATAGTGTCATAGGTGTTGGCTAATTGCTGATGCGAAATCAGAAGTGGATCGTTGGCACCTAAATCTTTAGTGATACAATGCAATGCTCCTAATGCTCCAATACTTTGAAGTGAGTTTATGCCAATAACATTATAACCTGGTAATGCATCCTTGTAAATACGTAATGCAGTGCTGTCTTGCGAAATATTGTAGGTAGGAACAATAATGGTGTTATTGATGAATGATGAATTCGTGTATGTAAAATACTCTCCTGTTGTATTGGGATAGGCGCCATTATCAGCAGGCATCGGAATGCGAATTACTTTATATGGTGTACCAAATATTGAATTGAAATTATTAACAACATATAATAGGTTAGCTTCAATCTGTGGACCATCAGCAACACCTTGAGGATATTGCCCCATTAAAATAGTTTCTTCATTTAAAAGTTTCATGTGCATGTCAATATGATGGATACCATCGTAGGGTAACGTAGGCATTTTAATGTATCTTGAAATTCCCATAAATTGTTTCATGATGGTATCAATCTGGCTTTCTGTTAATGATGGATTCTCATTTAATATCAAATTACTCGAAAACCCTGTTCCGAATCCATCACACATAAAGTTTCCACCGGTGTGAACCAAACTGTATGGCGGCATAGTAGTTTCATATAAGGGAGTGTTTAAAATTCCTGCAATTGCTACAGGAACATTATCATCATCAGGGCGAGGGCGATTGTAAATCCAGTCTATAGTTACTAATGTATCAACATCATTAGTATAAGCACTCCATGGACCGTAATCACGGGACCATACCGAATTAAAAGGCGTATTCACAAAGCTCACATTTACGGTATCTACATTGCCGCTGTTTAAATAGTTGATTACACTTTGTTGATTATTGGTTACAATATAAACACGACATTCTGCTTTAGCGGCACGAACAATTTCACGCAAAATAGAAGGGTAACTTGTCCAACCAATTAATATACCTTGTAATTCTTCCCATTCAGCCATAGTGCGAACTGGTGATGATGGTGGAACTGCAGCCTGATTGTTTTTTAATTGATTAGAAAAATGTTGAAGATATGACGGCATCTGCAACACTTCTTTTTTAGTCATATAGTTTGGAAGATTTTCCTGAGCAGAAACTGTGCTGAATAGAAAAATAAATGCTATAATTAATTTACAATTATTTTGCATGATGAGGTCGCTTTGAAACTTCAAATATAATCACTTTCAATTTATTAAGGTCACCGAACTGTATTTGCCAAATAATTGCTTTATTTGCTATGTAAAACAGAAATTATGAAATGGATGGGTAGGCGCGAAAGCGACAATGTTGAAGATCGTAGAAAGTTTTCAGGAGGTAAAATAGCTTTAGGGGGTGGACTGGTTGGAATAATTATAATAGTCATCAACTTATTAATGGGTGGCGATCCAAATCAGTTGTTGCAACAAATACAGCAACAGGCAGCAACTCAAACAACATCTCAGGAACCATCAGCTGCCGATGATGAAATGGCAAGCTTTATAAAAGTAGCATTAGCAGATAACGAAGATATCTGGAAGAAAATTTTTCAGGAAAATAAACTTGAATATAGAGAACCTAAATTGGTGCTTTTCAGAGATGTCACACAGTCTGGTTGTGGCAATGCAAGTTCTGCGGTTGGGCCGTTCTATTGTCCTGCTGATGAAAAAGTTTATATTGATTTATCTTTTTTTGATGAGTTGAAGAGTAGGTTTGGTGCTCAGGGTGGCGATTTTGCCATCGCTTATGTTTTGGCTCACGAAGTAGGTCATCATGTTCAACATTTATTAGGCACATCAGATAAAGTGCATGAAATGCAAAACCAATTATCAGAAACAGAAGCAAATAAGTTGTCTGTTGCTTTAGAATTGCAAGCTGATTTTTATGCTGGTGTTTGGGCAAATCAAAATCAAAAATTAAACAATGTTTTAGAAGATGGTGATATTGAAGAAGCATTAAGCGCAGCAAGTGCTGTAGGTGATGACAAGATTCAGAAAAAGTCACAAGGATATGTCGTGCCGGATGCTTTTACACACGGCACTTCAGAACAGAGAATGTTTTGGTTTAAAAAAGGCTTTCAGACAGGAAAATTACAGGAGGGTAATACCTTTAAGGAACTTAATATTTAATTTATTCAATTTCAGATGCAAACTTTTTAAACCCGGTAAAAACTAAATGTTATTTGTCGGGTTGTTATGTTTATATATAAAATTCAAAATCAAATTTAATTATTATGCAAAAATTCACATCATCGTTAATGGCACTTATCATTGCCACAACAACAACTTCAATGGCGCAGCTAAAAACGCCACAACCAAGTCCGACTCAAAGTCTGACACAGGCATTTGGTCTTGGTGAAATAAAAGTCGAATACAGCCGGCCATCAGTCAAAGGAAGAACCGTTTTTGGCGATCTTGTTCCTTATGGGAAAATCTGGAGAACAGGGGCCAACCAATCAACCAAAGTAACATTTGGTGCTGATACCAAAATAAATGGTAATGATATTGCTCCCGGTACTTATGCGCTTTATACAATACCAAATACAACTGATTGGGAAATTATTTTTTATAAAGACTTAACTCTCGGAGGCAATGTAGGTGACTATAAGAAAGAAGACGAAATGATGCGTTTTAAAGTGAAGCCAATGGCCACAGCCGATAAGATGGAAACTTTCACTATCAATATTAATAACATTACACCAACTTCATGCAGTATTGATTTGCTGTGGGACAAAACAAAGGTGAGTATTCCGGTGACTACCAATATTGACGAAAATGTTATGAAGCAAATAGATAAGGCAATGGGTGACAACAAGCCCTATTTTCAGGCAGCAAACTATTATTATGAAAATGATAAAGACTTGAATAAGGCACAGGAGTGGATAAACAAAGCTGTGGAAAACAACCCTAAGGCATATTGGGTTTTACACACAAAAGCAAAAATTGAATATAAATTGAAAAATTACCCTGAAGCAACCAAGGCAGCAGAACAAAGTCTGGCTTTAGCTAAAGAAAGCAGCGATAACAGCTACATTAAAATGAATGAAAAATTGATTGCCGATGTTAAGAAAATGGGTAAATAAAAAGTTATTAACAATCTGATCCTCAAAACGCTATTCTCCTACATTTGTGGAGGGTTTATTGTTTTTAGGTTAGAGGGGAACAACATAATAGTTGTTTCCCTTTTTTATTAATCCTAAGTATAAAGATGAATTCCAATAAGAGATGATTTCTGTTCTCATGAATTAATGGTTTATCAACATAAGATTACAATAAAAATAAAATATGCATGTCAAATCATCGTTTTGATTACTAATTTTGGAAAAAAATAATATAATACAATAAAATAAAATGAAAAAGTTAGTTAAACGCTTGTCTGCTCTTAGTGCAATGCTTATTATCTCAACTGTAGCATTTTCACAGTCAACTACAACACCTGAAACAGAACAAACAACCCCACCGCCTACAGAATCAACTGAAAGCACAGAAGACTCCACAGCAGCTTCGGAGGCTTTACCCGATTCAACGGCAGTTGCACCAGAAGGTGATGCCGCTGCCGGTGCTGCCAATGAAAAACCTGCCACCAGACACAAGTTATATTCAGGTAAGCAACGTGGCAATAATGTAATTTATGATCCTAAAAAATAAAGAGTTGTTAAAGTCCTTTCTTTATTGTATTTTTACTTAATTAAAAATATATCAATCAATGAAAAAATTATTATTAAGTTCAACAGTTTGTTTGGCAGTAATTCTCTGCACAATGGTGTCATTCGGTCAACAGACTGAAAAAAAATCAACAGAATCAGGATTCTTTATTCGAAATGGCCTTGTCTATTATATCAAAGGCAACACAGTTAATTTTCTGGAAAGCGATCAAGAACTTGATAATGGTGCATCCATTAATCAAAGAGGAATGATAAAATATCCCGATGGAAAAACAGCACAGCTGCAACAGGGAGAAATTTTTACATTCAACAACGTTCTTGTTCCCAAGGCAGTTGAAGAACATCTTGAATTAAAAGATGGAAAGCTTCAAATTGTAACTAATGGTATTTTTACGCCTGTCCAGAAGGCTATGAAACTGGAAACTGGTGTAACAATTGATGAAGAAGGACATACATCATCAGGAATAACACTTATGCCAAAGCAAAAAATGAACATGATGGGAGAATTAATGAAGTAGTATTGGTTCAAAAAATATGTCAAAGCCGGGTAATACCGGCTTTTTTTATGCTTAATTTTACCTGACATGTTTAAGTATATTGATCAAACAGGATTTGAAATAAAATTGGAAGCACCTCCTCAAAGAATAGTTTCCCTGGTTCCATCACAAACAGAATTGCTGGCAGATTTAGGATTGCAAGATAGAATAGTTGGTATTACAAAATATTGCATTTATCCACCCGAACTTTTTTTATCTGTACCGCGAGTAGGAGGAACAAAATCAATAAATCATGAATTAGTCAACCAATTGAATCCTGATCTTATTATAGCAAATAAAGAAGAAAACAATCGCGATGCTATTGAGCGCCTCAGAGAGAAATTTCCGGTTTGGTTAAGTGATGTGAGTAATCTGCACGAAGCATTGGATATGATTTATAACATAGGTGTGATGACTAACTGTCAAGAGCGTGCTTCTGAAATAAATAATCAGATTGCTGAAAAATTTAAAGCAATTACAGAAAAGAATAAGAAGCATGTTGCCAGACGCGCATTATATTTTATTTGGAGAAACCCTTATATGTGTGCCGGTGGCGATACGTTTATTAATGACATGATGAATAAAGCCGGATTTGATAACCTGATGTACTATCATAAACGATATCCGGAACTGTCGGAGAAAAAAATTGCAGAATTGAATCCGGAAGTAATACTTCTTTCATCGGAGCCTTATCCTTTTAAAGCAAGACACATTCAGGAATTCAAAAATATTTGCCCTAAAGCTGAAATTTTATTGGTTGACGGAGAGTTTTTTGCATGGTATGGCAGTCGAATGGTTAAAGCTGCTGATTACTTTCATCAGTTGTGCGATAACAATTCTAATGTATCAGAATAATACCTTTGCACAATGATGCAGAAGTGGATAAAATTGTTATCTATAATTAGTTTGTTGAATGTAAATTTTTTGTTTGCACAAAAAGTTGGCTTGGTATTAAGCGGAGGTGGTGCAAGAGGGTTTGCGCATATTGGTGTGATAAAAGCACTTGAGGAGAATGGAATCCCTATAGATTTTATTACCGGAACATCTGCGGGTGCACTGGTTGGTGGCATGTATGTTTCTGGTACCAGTCCACAACAAATGGAGAATATCGTTTTAAGTGACGATTTTAAAAATTGGGCAACAGGTACTTTAAGTGATGAACTTATATATTATTTCAAGGAACGCGAAAGGGATGCATCATGGGCAACTGTTAAACTTAGCTATGATTCGACTTTAAGAATGAATCTTAATGGGTCGTTGGTCAATAGTGGCCAAATAGACTTTGCTCTGCTCGAAAATCATTCAGCCGCAAGTGCCGGTGCCGATTACGATTTTAATAATCTATTTGTTCCTTTTCGTTGCGTTGCCTCAGACATCAAAAACAAACGCCCTGTAATTTTTAATTGTGGCGATCTTAGTCAGGCAATAAGAGCCTCTATTGCCTATCCACTTTATCTCTCACCAATGACAGCCGATAATCAGCTTTACTACGATGGGGGTATTTATAATAATTTCCCATCAGATGTTATGCTCAATGAGTTTGAGCCAGATATTATGATTGGTGTCTCAGTAGGTGGTGGTCCCGATATTCCGAAAGAGGACAATATGTTTTCACAGCTCAGAACAATGATAATTCAGTCGCAGCATGTTGTGTTGCCGGGAACTGATGATATATTAATTCAACCTGATGTTACCAATTTTGGAGTGTTTGACTTTTATAATTTTCAATCATTAATTGATAGCGGTTATCAGGCTACGATGGCACGGATGGATGATATTAAACTTGCTATTGCCAGAAGAATTTCACCCGAAGTTTTAAATCAAAAACGAGATAGCTTTATAAGTAAACTACATCCCTTAATTGTTGGTGATATTGTAGTTACAGGCGTAAATTCACAAAAAGCAAAATATATTAAATCAATTTTAAATCCACGGGGAAGTAATATGTTACTGCGTCAACTCAAACCCCGTTATTTTAGACTTTTGGCTGATGAGAATATCAGATATGCTTTTCCTAAATTGGTTTATGATCCTAAAACAGAAGTTTACAATCTTGAAGTATATATTAAACCGGAAACAGATTTGCGTGTTGACATAGGAGGAAATTTTTCTTCCCGACCAATTAGTGAAGGATTTATTGGATTTCGGTATAATATTCTTGGTCCATATAGTTTAAGTATTCATGCCAACACCTATTTCGGCAAGCTTTATAATTCCGGCCAGTTAAAGTTAAGACTTGATATACCCGGGAGACCTGATTTTTTTATCGAGCCGTTTACAACAATCAATAGGATGGATTATTTTAAGAGTAGTAATTTTTTCAAAGATGATATCAAGCCTGCATATTTGTTAGTAACAGATCAATCCTATGGTTTGAATTTAGGTATGCCTGCACGGAATAAAGGAGTGCTGACAGTCGGTGGAAATTTCTTTAATATTAAAGACAGGTATTACCAAACCAGAAATTTTTCTGTCAATGATACGGCAGACTTTACCCGGTTCGAAGGATTGAGTTGTGTTGTTGGCTTTGAGAGGAATACTTTAAATCGGAAGATGTACGCATCAAAAGGCTCTTTTTTATCTATTCGCACACGTTTTGTCTCCGGCAATGAAGTTACCAATCCCGGAACTTTACATAGCAATGCTCCAACCATTAAAGAGTGGCATCAATGGTGGCAGGTTAAAATGATTTACGATAATTATTTTTTCAGAGCAGGAAAGTATAAACTCGGTTTTTATGCCGAAACAAATTTTTCCGGTCAACCATTTTTTAATAACTATACTGCAACTATCTTGCAAATGCCCGGATTTTATCCCACTCAGGAAAGTAAAACTTTGTTTCTTGACAATTTTCATGCACCAAATTATTTCGGTTGTGGTGTTCGTAATATATTTAGTTTACGCTCGAATATTGATTTTCGGTTAGAGGGTTATGCATTTCAACCACTTCAGGTAGTTACAAAGAATGATAATGAAAAAGCAGTTTTTGGCGATGCCTTCTCTGCACGTTATTTTATTGCCTCATTTTCTGGAATATTCCATAGTCCAGTAGGTCCAGTAGCAATGACTCTAAATTATTACGACAGAAAAACAAAGTCATTTACTGTGCTTTTCCACATTGGCTATATTTTGTTTAATAAGCATGCATTGGATTAGTTAGTTGATTTTTTCTGAAACAAAAGATGAGCAAAACGGTCATTGTAGCTCCCTTAAACTGGGGACTGGGTCACGCAACAAGAAGTATAACTGTTATTAATAGTCTTATAGCTGCCGGTTGCAAAGTAATTATTGCTTCTGATGGAAATAGCTTAAATGTATTAAAGAAACAGTTCCCTTTTTTGCATTCAGAAGTTTTGCCTTCCTATAGTCCAGTTTATCCAACAACTGGAAATATGGCTTGGGCAATGCTCAAACAAGCACCCAAAATGCTTCTCAATATTAGAAATGAACAGTCGGTAATAAGGAAGATTGCTTTAAAATATAAGTCGGAGATTATTATTTCTGATAATAGGTATGGATGTTTCACAGATTTCACAAAGAACATTTTTTTATCACATCAACTGATGATACAGGCATCCGAATCATTACAGTTTTTGCAACCTTCAATCAACAGACTCCATGCAAAATATATAAATCGTTTTCACGAATGTTGGATTCCTGATGTTGGACAAGGATTTAAGTTGTCAGGAGTTTTATCCGTAAATAAATATATTAAAATCCCTCAATTTAATTGTGGATTGCTCTCCACTTTTCAATTTTCTAATATTTCAAATGATAGTAAATTTGATTTAGTTGCAATCCTGTCAGGACCGGAACCACAGCGAACAATATTTGAAGGTATGATTATTGAACAATTGACAAAAATCCGTTGTCGTTCTTTATTAATTCGCGGAAAAATTTCTGACCCTAATGAAATACCGGATAGGGGAATGGTGCAGTTTAAAAACTATGTAACAGCAGAAGAAAGTGTTAAATACTTAAGCACAACAACATTAGTGATTGCAAGGTCTGGTTATTCTACAATAATGGATCTGGCACAATTAGGAGTAAAAGCGTTATTGATACCGACTCCTGGCCAGACAGAGCAAGAATATCTTGCTTCATATCTTGATGATAACAAAATTTTCATGATGCAAACTCAAAATAATCTTGACATTCAAAAAGCAATTGAGATGAAGTTGAATTTCTCAGCTTTAAAAACTGAAAATAATATTTTATTACAGCAAAACTTGAATCGGATATTACAAACCTAACTTAAAGCAAGTTCATATTGTATTCCTGTAATAGCATTGAGTTCACTGATGCAAAACAACGCATCTTCAATTTGTATTTCACTTTTTTTGATAACAGCTTCATAATATCCTTCTGTTGACAGCCATAAGCCTTCGGGTAAATCAACCAGTTCGTGAGTATAAAGGATCATCACCAATTCACCCTCATCATCATAAAGCTCGTTTACCGAGGCAGGAAATTCCTCTGAGGCTTTTAACTGCGGATTATTCATGGATTATATTAAAATATTCTTTTTATCAACCTGAGTTTATGGGTATATCGTTTGGTTTCCTGATTGTAAATACCAACTTGATCAAATGCATCAATACGAACTTTTCCTGATGCATGTATAATGGTATCACGAGAAGTTAATATGCCAACGTGAATAATATGACCTTCTTCATTATCAAAAAAGGCTAAATCGCCTGGCATGGCCTCATCAACTAGGTTTACAATACTTCCCTGTTCAGCTTGTAAAGAAGCATCGCGTAGAAGTGAATATCCTGACAGTTTATATACCAACTGCGTAAATCCGGAACAATCTACGCCAAATGGTGATCTTCCTCCCCATAAGTAAGGTGCATTGAGATACATGTATGCGTTTTCAATTAGTAATGCTGAAGAAGCTGCTTTTTGAGGAAACTTTGCATTACCATCAAACCTATATGTTTTTGTATTAATTCTGCAATGCTGGTTTTCAAAAAAGGGCAAGGCACTGCCTAAAATTACAGTCTGAATTTTATTATCGTGTAATAATAGTTGCACCAAATCAAAGCAAACAAATGCTCCGGTTTTTTGCAGAAATTGAAAATCGTTATAGCTGATTTCTGTATGTTGAGCTAAAGAAATGAAACCTTCATAACCATCATGAGAAGTTCTAATCTTAAACCACTCTTTTTGCGATTCTACAATTTCGTAATGCTCTCCAAAAAGTATTTGTGAAACCAACTCACTTCTGTGCGAAGGCTCCTTCCTCATAGGAACAAGACTCATTTCACAAATGCCGAATGACATATTCTGTTAAATATTGAATTTAGGCCAATGCATCAACTACATCTTGCCTGGTTACAATGTAGTTTCTGTCAGCTTTAAAATCTTTTACAATAACTGCCTGATTGTTTTTGCTAAGCAGGTCACTTAACGTGTCAATTGAAGTACTGATATCAATAAATGGCATAGCTTCTTGCATAATATCACTCACCGGCTTATTCTTTAGCTCAGGATTTTTTAATAAAGACGAATAAATATGATTCTCGGTAATATTTCCAACAATTCTTCCTTCACGCGTAACTGGAAGTTGTGAGAAATTGTTTGTGTTGATGATTTTTAATGTGTCACCAATTGGCAATGATGCCTCAACGGTAGTTAAGTTAACGTCTTTTTTTGATCCGATAATATCTGATGCCGTCATACCTTTCTTATCGAAATAACCTTTAGAGCGCATCCAATCATCATTAAATATTTTTGCTATGTATCTTGATCCATGATCATGAAAAATAATTACAACTACATCTGTCGGTTTCAATTGATCTTTCAACTGAAGCAATCCTGCAACAGCCGAACCCGCACTGTTGCCCACCCAAATTCCTTCTTTGCGAACCAAATCACGAGTCATCAAAGCAGCATCTTTATCGGTAACTTTTTCAAAATGATCTATTACCGTAAAGTCATAATTCTGTGGAATAAAATCTTCTCCAATTCCTTCTGTAACATAAGGGTAAATTTCATTCTTATCTAAAATGCCTGTTTCATGATATTTTTTAAGTGCGAAGCCATAAGTGTCAATTGCCCACACTTTAATTTTTGGATTTTTTTCTTTCAAGTAACGACCGGTACCTGTTATTGTGCCACCTGTTCCGGCACCAACTACCAGGTGTGTGATTTTACCTTCCGTTTGCTCCCAAATCTCCGGACCGGTTTGCTCATAATGTGCTTGTCGGTTACTCAAATTATCATACTGATTTGGATAAAACGCATTTGGAATTTCTTTACTTAATCTGGCAGCAACAGAGTAGTAGGACCGGGGATCTTCTGGTTCAACATTGGTTGGACAAACAATCACTTCTGCACCAAAAGCACGCAACGCATCTACTTTTTCTTTACTTTGTTTATCAGTTGTTGTAAATATACATTTGTATCCCTTAACGATTGCGGCAATAGCTAACCCCATTCCGGTGTTACCGCTTGTGCCTTCAATAATTGTTCCTTCGGGCTTTAACTTTCCACTCTTTTCTGCATCTTCTATCATCTTCAGTGCCATCCTGTCTTTAATAGAATTGCCAGGATTCACAGTTTCAATTTTAGCTAATACTGTGGCTTGAACATCTTTAGTAACTGAATTCAATTTAACCAATGGCGTGTTACCAATGGTTTCAAGTATATTGTTGAAATACATTAAATATTATTTGAATTGATTAAATAACTTTCTTTCAAACTTCTTTTACGAGTAAAGGCATTCTCCATTTCGCAATCGCAAATACACCAAAAAGTAGTGCATTGAAAAATAAATCACCCATAATAGTACCTCCAAAAAATGGGACTGCACTAACATAGCAACTCATTAATCCTGCACCGTTAAGTGGATACATTAATCCTGTTGTCCATACCCCAAAGTTGGTCAACACAAAGAATAGTATTGATCCCATTAACGAAGCTGCAATTACATTCTGTACTTTTAGTTTATTTCCTAGTAGAAAACCTAATGGTGTGATTAAAATAAAACTTAAGTAAACCCAAAACCATCCTTCATAAAATGCGCTGCCCGGCTTGATTAGTTGCAATAAAAGATCTGAAATTAATAATGCTGCCAAAGGAAGGCCAAACGCTATCTTCTTATCTTTGAGAAAAGTGCCACCAAAAAGTGCCATAGCTCCAATTGGCGTGAAATTATATGGATGAGGTAACAAGCGTGAAATGGCAACTACCAGAATTGTTATTGTTATAAATTTTGTTTTGTTGTCTTTTAAAATATTATTCATAATTAACTGATATTTTAAAGGCAAAGATAGGCTTATGATAGTTAAGATTCAAAAGTTTATTCTATGCTTTTTTAACGTAGTTTAAAGGTGCAAAACAGGCTATTAGGTATTGATATCTAAGTATTCCAGATTACCCAGGAGGCCTCGGCTTGCTCAGTAAGCATTTCATACCCATTGCAAACCATGCACCCTTTTTTTATGCCCTCAGCCATAAATGCAGTAATTTTAGGATTATAATTTAAGTCAAAAAGAATGTGCTTGTCAGTTAACTTGAAATAATTCAGGGGAGGTGATAGGTGTATATCGGGAAACCTTCCAATTGGTGTACAATTTATAATCAATAAATTTTGACTTATTCTGTCATTGGCTTGATTATAAGAAATGGCATCCTCATTAGCATTTCTTGAAACATATTGAAATGAAATGTTTTTTTGCTTGAGAACAAATGCTACTGCCTTTGCAGAACCACCGGTCCCTAATATCAAGGTTGGAGGTATTTGATCTCCAATGAGTCGTTCAAGACTTTTTTGAAAACCTATAATATCAGTATTATAACCAATTAATTTTTTATCTTTTATCAGTATTGTATTGACAGAACCAACAGTTTGTGCAGTTAGTTCTACTTGGTCGAGGTGGGGTATGATGCTTGTTTTGTATGGGGAAGTAACATTTAGTCCTGTTAGTTGATAATCGAAGATTAATTTCTTTAATTGGCTAAGATCATCTAATTCGTAATTATTGTAACTGCAGTTTACATTTAATTTCTTAAATTTATCAGTAAAAAATTGTTGTGAAAAGGAATGGCCTAATGGGAACCCAATTAATCCCAAATTTTTCATTTAGAAGAAAATTTCTGTTTAAGAATACCAACTAAAATGGGTACTAACGAAATTCCAATGATAGCTATTACAACTAAGGAGAAGTTGTTTTTAACAACATCTAATCTGCCAAAAAAATAACCGGCCCAAACGCAAATGTTAATCCATAAAACACTTGCTAAAATACTGAATCCGATAAAACGCTTATAGGTCATGCTACCTACACCGGCAACAAATGGAGCAAAGGTTCGCACAATTGGAACAAAACGTGCAAATATAACGGCCTTACCGCCATGTTTTTCATAAAACTCTTGAGTCCTATTCAGGTAATCTTTTTTCAGAAAACGATAATTTTTTTCAAAAACTTTCGGGCCAATATAATTACCGATAAAATAATTTGTGTTGTCTCCACCAAAAGCAGCAAAAAAGAAGATGATCATCAGATAAAAAACATTTAGTGGATTATCAGGAGGGGCAGCTAATGCTCCAGCAGCAAACAATAAGGAGTCACCGGGTAAAAGTGGAGTCACAACCAAGCCTGTTTCAGCAAAAACAATTAGAAATAGTATAAGATAAATCCATGTATCATACCGTTGTACCAGTTCGAACAAGTGTTTATCTATATGTAATATAAAATCAATTAAAAATTTTATGTGTTCCACAGGCTTAGTTTAAATGACGTTAAGTGTTGAATCAATTTCTTGCGAGTATGCTTTTATACCACCTTTTAAGTTAAATATATTGGTAAAGCCATATTGTGTGTTAAGTACTTGATAAATTGCAGCACTTCTTGACCCCGACCTGCAATGTAAAACAACAGGTTTGTCTTTTGCAATTTCATCAATTCTGTCAATGATTTCTCCCATTGGAATAAGTGTTCCGTTAAGATTACAAGCATCATATTCATATTCTTCACGAATATCTATAAGTTGAAAGTTTTTACCTTCATCTTGCCATTGCTTTAATTCATGAACAGTTATTTCTTGCATGATTTTAATCCGAGAATATTTGTTCGCCAAAGATACGAATTGACTTCACTTAGATATCGGTTTGTTGAATATTCTATTCAGATTTTGAGTAATGAATTGTATGGACAAAGCAATAAAAACCACCAAAAGGCATCCTGCTAAATTTAACCATAAAAATGCCATAACATCAAAATACCAGAATGCAATTACAATGGCTTCAGTAATTAAAGCTGAAATAAAAACTGAGTTTCCATTAAGATGTTTTACAAAAATTGCAGAGATGAAAATACCTAATATAGTGCCGTAGAATAGTGACCCAAGTATGTTTACTGCTTCAATCAGATTTCCTGTATTGCCTGCAAAAAAAGCACAGAGTATGCAAAAAACACCCCATAGTAGTGTTGCAATTTTAGAATAGTAAAGCTTCTTGCTTTCAATAATTTCTTTTTTTGACGACCGGAAATAGAAATCTACAACAGATGTTGAAGTAAGTGAATTAATACCTGCTGCTAATGATCCCATTGATGCTAAAAAAATAATAGCTATAATCAATCCTATAAAACCTTTTGGGAAATGATGCATTACAAAATGTAGAAAAACAAAATTGGTGTCATTTATATCGGCCCCGGGATTGACAGTCTTAATTATTTTAACAGCCTCCTGTCTTACTTCATTCGCTTCATTCGAAGTTTGAAGGATCTTGGTTTTGGTGATTTCAGCTTTGGTAAGATCATTAATTCGTAAATATTTTATATATTCTCTTGATAAGTGTGAATTACTTAGGTTTATATCGTTGAACTTATGCTCTAGAATTTTGTAGTTATCTGCCAAAGGGCTTTCCTTGGCAATCTTTTCTATGTTTTCATTAAAGAAAATAGGAGGAGGTTGAAATTGATAAAATGAAAACACAATAATGCCAATAAATAAAATCACGAATTGCATGGGGATTTTAACCATCCCATTTACTATTAAACCTAATTTACTTGCTGATGAATCCTTGCCTGTTAAATACCGACCAACTTGTGATTGATCTGTACCAAAATAGGATAGTTGTAGAAAAAACCCGCCTATGATACCACTCCAAACATTGTATCGGTTGTTCCAGTCAAATTTAAAATCTATAATATTCATTCTGTTGTGAATACCTGCAATCTTTAAACTTTCGTACAAACTAGCGTCTGTTCCTATTAAAGAAAGAACTATAACCCCTGCGATTATAATACTCGAAAAAATAATTGTCATCTGTAATACCTGAGAATGTGAGACAGCAAGAGTCCCTCCGTAGAAAGTGTAAATTATTACAAGAACCCCAATTATCATTGTTGTATAAAAAATTGGAATATTCAGCACCGTAGATAATACAATTGAAGGTGCATAAATGGAAATGCCAGTTGAAATCCCGCGCTGCAATAAAAAAAGTAGTGCTGTTAATTTCCTTGTCTTATGGTCAAAACGTCTCTCTAAAAATTCGTATGCAGTATAAATATTGAACTTTCTGAATGCAGGAATAAATGTCGCACTCAAAAAAATCATTGCAAGAGGAAGCCCAAAATAAAACTGAACAAAACGCATCCCATCACTATATGCTTGACCTGGTGCACTTAAAAATGTAATAGCACTGGCTTGAGTTGCCATTACACTTAAACATACATTATACCATGGCAATTCCCTATTAGCAATTAAATAACTGTCTAATGTTTTCTTATGACGACTTTTGTAAATGCCATAGAGAACAATTGCCAGAAGAGTTATTGCCAAAACCAGCCAATCAATTGTGCTCATGAAAATGTCTTAGTAATTATGTAATATAAAGCAATCTGAATGATTAATAAGATTACAACAATAAAATAAAGACACTTCCAAGGAATTTCTTTCTTCATAACTGTCAGTAATTTTGATTCACTAATTCTGCAACTTCCATTCCTACTAAATATCCTAATGCCACACCCATTCCGCCTAATCTCACGGCACAATATATATTAGGCCTTATTTCTTGAATTATCGGGGACTTACTTTCTCCCAAACCCATTATTCCACTCCAACGTTGTTCAATTTTATATTCAATACCCGATAAAATTATTTCGTTTAATAGATTTTCTATAGACGCTTGAATGGGTTGTGTCAAACCAAATTTTGTGGTAGTTTCACCTTGAATATCTAAATTTCTTCCCCCGCCTATTAGCACTCTGTTATTTACATTTCTGAAATAGTAAAAACCACCCTGATAATGAAAACTACCATGTAATTTTAGATGTTTTATTTCGCCTGTAATTAACACTTGTGCCCGTCCTGGTGAAATTGATAATTCGGACAAAAATTCTTTTGCAAAACCATTAGTGCAAATAACAACTTTTCCGGCATTTATCTGAAACCCTTCCGATGTCATTAATGTTACACCATTGCTTTCATTATGAATCTGTTTAATTTCAAGTCCATTCAAAATCTTTACTCCCAAGCATCTTACTTTTTCAGATAAAACATACATCATCTTGCCGGTATCTAATTGCCCTTCAAATTTATTCTGAATTAAGTTTTCTACTTTATTTAAACCAAATTGCTCAATACGCTCATTACTTAAAATATAGGTATTGTCTTTGGTTATAAATTTAAGCTGTGTATTTAAGTATTCTAATTTAGATTCGCATTCCCGGAACGATTTGCCATCTGTCTCCGTGAAGATTTCAAATCCAGAGTTTTGTTGAAAATCAATATTCTCATCACCTAATAGCTCTCTTAATCCTAGTAATCCCTTATAGCGTTTTTCAACACGTTGAAAAACGTTTTCTTCAGACTCTTTTTCTAAGTCATTTAAAATTTCGGAAGCACTACCAATGCATGCAAATCCGGCATTTCTTGTGCTGGCACCATAAGGTAAGAATCCACGTTCAATGATTATGACATTTAATCTTGGATTATTTTTCTTAATAAAATATGCTGAATGCAAACCAACAATTCCGCTACCAAGAACTACCACATCAACATTGTCAAACCATTGCGACTTTTCCCAAAAGCTTAATTGCATATTTAGACGAAGAATTAAGTTGATTTTTAAATACCTAAATTAAATCCAATTCTAATAATAGGATTTGTGTAAGGAGATTCGGCAGAGTCATTTAAATTAAAAAGAAGTAGAAGATATAAGCCGGCATTGTTGCTAAAACGTTGAATATATCCTCCTCCTACAAATGGTGAAATAATATTTTTCCTATAATAATCATTGATATTTACATCATAAAGCTCCATGTTCAATAATTCTACTTCTGCATGAGCAAACAAATTGTTTGTGAATAGGTAACGTCCGAATACTCGACTTCCATAAATACTTGTACTATAAGTATTGTAACTGTCCTTATATTTGTAATAAATATAGGTTATTCCAACACCTGCAGATACGGTTTCAGTTAATTTATAACCTACCAAAGGAGAAATATCAATATAGGTTTGAGTTCCAAATTGTAGTCCGAGATTACCACCAAAATAAATTCTGTCCTTAAATGGTATTTTATCTGACTTTAATTTTGATTTATTTTCTTTGATTGGCGCAATTGTATCATTTTGTGCTAATAATGTTATCGGAAAACAAAACAGTAAAAAGTATAATATTGATTTTTTTATCATTTTTATTCTCAATTTTGTTTGTAAAAGTAATTTAATTCTCAAACATCGCACATAATATGAATATCGTAGTCACAGGTGCTTCATCAGGAATAGGTTTTGAATTGGTGAAATCATTTGCTTTACAAAATCACAATGTACTTGCTGTTTCAAGAAGTAAGAAGAAGTTATTGGAGCTAAAGCAGTTTTCAGAAAGAATTCAAGTTTTAGCAATTGATATTAACAAAGTCAATAAGAATGTCATATCAACGTCATTAAGCGAAATGAAAGTGAAGCATATTGATGTATTAATTAATAATGCAGGAGTACTTGTGAATAAACCTTTTACTGAATTAACCGAGTCTGATTGGCTTAATACTTATAATACTAATGTTTTTGGCGTAGCCAATATGATCAAATGTTGTATTCCGTACTTAATGAAATCTAAGATTAAGCATATTGTAAATATCAGCAGTATGGGTGGAGTAGGAGGGAGTATTAAATTTCCTGGACTTACAGCATACAGTTCATCAAAAGGCGCTGTGACAATTTTAACTGAATGTCTTGCAGAAGAATTTAAGAATTATGCAATAAAAGTAAATGCATTGGCATTGGGAGCCGTGCAAACGCCCATGTTGAAAAAAGCATTTCCCGAATTAACAACAACGCAAACGCCAGAAAGTATAGTTCCATTTATATCCTGGTTTGCTTTAGATGCATATAAGTGGTGCAACGGAAAAATTATTCAAGTTTCTGATTCAACACCGTAGTGTACTTATACCTTGTTTAATTTTCCAGCGACCAAATTATTTTTAGGAAAATACTTCTTCCAGGAGAAGGGTAACCTGTCGTTAAAAAATAATTCCGCCCTGATAGACCGTTATTTATATGACTACATCCTAATTCAATAAGTGCATTCGGCAATTTTATATCAAACGATAAATCTAAAAATGGATAGTTGCCGGACTTTCTATAACCATCCTTCAAATAGAAACTTCCGAATGCAGGTTCGTAAGAATAACTGTGAAATGAACTAAAATAATTAAGGCTTAATTGTGGACTTACTGCAATTTTATTATTCTTAAAATGTTGAGTAAATTTAACACTGCTACCTAAAATTATTTTTGGGAGACGATAAATATCTGTATGTGTAATTGATGAATAGATGAAGTAATTGGTAATATGAAATTTCTTCAGTTTATTATTTGTATAAAGTGCCAATCTATTAATATTGATTGCTGAATTATATTGTCTTGGATTTGCTGAATAATCAAAATAAATATAATTCTTAAGATTTATAATGGAATACTTTATAACTAAAATTGAATCCAAAATTGAAGCATTTAAATCAAATGATTTATTGTTGATTAAACTGAACCGATTTTGCCATATAAAATTGTTTGAATAAAATCTATTTTCAATATATGAAGGCAATTGTTTTTTGGACTCAATTTTCCCGTCTATTCTCCATTTTGACATAGGGGAATAATAAAGAAATATAGAATGGTTAAAATGATTGTAAGTATCTGGATTTCTCAGAAAAGTAAAATCTCCAATATAAAATAATCCAAATTTACTCCGATATTGTAATCCACTTCCCCAAAAGATATTTGAAATATAGTATGTTGAATCAATGTCATTTTGAGACACTTTGCTTAGAATTCCGTTGTAGCCTAAAAAGCCGAGAAAATTACTTTTAGTATCTGAATAATTGTTTTTTAGTTCTAATTTTGATGTAAAACTAATTGGCTTATAAACCAATTTATCATGAGTTGAAGTTGTATCAAAAAAATGGTTTTGATAAAAGTTTTCTTTTTTGTCTGATTCAAACCAATATTTTGATTCAGTATATATAATTGAATTGCACCATTTCAAACTCCAGTCCGGAGATTTTTTAATAGAATCTAATTTATTTTGTAAAACGATGTCGAATAAACGAATATTTAAATCTGCGCCAATCTCAGACAATTTTTTGATCGAACTTGAGGTTAGCAGATTAGTTGTATAAAACTTTGAATTTTGTTCTTTAAATAAGAATAATGAATCTGAACTCAGTCCACCACTTTCATTTGCTTTGATTTTATTATTTAATACATGAAAAGAATAATTAATTCTGTCCATAGAATCCAAACTCATAATGCCAATTTCAACAAAAGTCTTTTTATACGCAGTTCTTGAATAGTAACCATCTGCTTTTAGTGTATTGAAATTTACATACCCGACAATTGAAGATGACACTTTTTGCTTATGATGAACAAAAAGGGAGTTAAATTTTTTAGAGGCAGTTTCAAATTCCAAACTGCTAATAGCTTTATTTGTTTTTTTTAACTTAGAATCTTTGCCAGTCAATAATTTTTGATTGAAAAATTTGGAGTTTATTGATTCTTGATTTAATTCAATAAAACCAATATATGAATAATTATACTTTTCTAAAGATTTTTCAAAAATACTATCGCTAGGATTTAGAGTAAAAGCACAATTTTGATTGCTGTAATTATTTTGTCCAAACAGATTGCTGAAAAATAGTAGTGAAACAACACAAAAACTTAGAGAAAACGTAATTTTCATCAGATCCTAAATGTAATTTTAATTTATCAGGATAAAATAAAGCAATAAAATTGGTTTTCATAGATGAGTAGGGATAAAAAAAAGGCTACCAAATATTTGGTAGCCTTAATATTTACGGCAACGACATACTATCCCACATGTTACTGCAGTACCATCTGCGCTAAGGGGCTTAACTTCTCTGTTCGGTATGGGAAGAGGTGGACACCCTTGCAATAGTCACCAT
>Ga0138256_10000476_pt1 | contig 43790 bp, 33 predicted proteins | sample KNB2016incub_MG_FD_105486 | JGI IMG/M metagenome (GOLD analysis project Ga0138256, IMG submission 105486) | Active sludge microbial communities from wastewater in Klosterneuburg, Austria - KNB2014incub_MG | ecosystem: Engineered > WWTP > Activated sludge > Unclassified | place: Austria... | reverse complement strand
CCTGCCGTGTAGCAGACCAGCGCATCGAAACAGTCGTTCGTGCCTCCGCATACGCCACAGAGGTCCACCGTGGCACCTCCTCCGGGGACGCCATTGCAGTCGATCGGAAGACCCGCACAGGCGCAATCGGCCGTGATCGCATCCTCTCCTGTCGTCGGGTCCCCGTCGTCACACGGCGTACCCGGCACACCGGGCAGCGCCGGGCAGGGATCGATCGCATTGCAGAGCCCATCCCCGTCACTGTCCGGGATGGGGATGTAGATGCAGGTGCCACCCAGGCATTGCTGGTTCGTGCAGGGGTTCCCATCGTCACAGACCACAGGAACACCCACACACTGGCAGCTGCTGTTCCACGCATCACCGGTGGTGCAGGCATTGCCATCGTTGCACGGCGCGCCGGGCACGGCGCCGCCATTGGGCACGCCCAGGCAGTCCAGGTTCAAGGGGAGGCCGGCGCACTGGCAGGCGGCGTTCAGCACGTCGTTCACGGTCTGGGCATTCCCGTCGTTGCACGCACTGCCCACCTGGCCCGGTGTGTTCGGGCAGTTGTCCTGCGCGTTGCAGAGGCCATCACCGTCGCTGTCCGGCAGCGGCGTTCCCGCGCACTGGCAGTTCGCGTTCAGCACATCGTTGGTCGTGCACGGGTTGTTATCGTTGCATGTACTTCCCACCTGACCCGGTGTGTTCGGACAGTTGTCCTGGGCGTTGCACACGCCGTCGCCATCGCTGTCGGGGCTGGGCGTACCTGCGCACTGGCAGCTCGCGTTCAGCACATCGTTCGTCGTGCACGGGTTGTTGTCATTGCACGCGCTGCCCACCTGCCCGGGTGTGTTCGGGCAATTGTCCGTCGCGTTACAGATGCCGTCACCGTCGCTGTCCGGCACCGCGCTGAACACGCACACACCGTTGCTGCACTGATCGTTGGTGCACGGGTTGTTGTCGTTGCACACGATCGGTGTACCGACGCACTGGCAGTTGCCGTTCCAGACATCACCCGTGGTGCAGGCATTGCCATCGCTGCAGGGGGTGCCCGGCAACGCGCTGCCTCCCGGAACACCAAGGCAATCCGCAGGCAACTGGCCCACGCATTGGCAGGCACTGGTCCACGTGTCGTTGATGGTGTTCGCGTTGTTGTCGTTGCAGGATGTCCCGGGCAGCGCACTGCCACCAACGACGCCCAGGCAATCCGCCACCTGCCCGGCGATGCTCAGGGTGCCCACGATGCCGAGGCTCAGGTTGTAGTAGCTCCCGCTGTGGCTCACCTCCAGCTTCAGGGCCCGCACCATGTACCGCACGGTGCCGGACAGCCCGGTGATGTTGTCCGTGAAGCTCGTGGCGGTGACCGGAGTGCTCGTCCGGCGCACCCAGTTCTGCGTGTTCGCGTCGTAGCGGTACACGTGGTATCCGACCACCGCATCGGCCGATGCCGTCCAGGTGATGCCTGCGGTGGTGCCGCTGGTCTGAGCGCAGTTCACCTGGCCGACCGGCGCCACCACGTGCATCCGCAGGGTGGGATCGCCCATCAGGGCCATGTGCACCCGCGAGGTCTGCCCGTTCGTGGGCTCGTAGTGGTTGGTGCTGTTGTTCTGCGCCAGCAACAGGCTGTAACCGATCGTCTCGCCCATCCCCATGTGATGGATGAACCAGTTGGGGAAGCCGGCCCACGCACTGGTGAGCGCATGCCCGGAGGCCAGCGGCGCGCGCAGGAAATTGTCCTGGGTGTCGAAATCGCCGAAGTAGCTGCCGAAGAGGAAGGTGAAGATCGTCCGCACCTGTGTGGTGCCGAACTGCGCGGTGCTGCCCACCCCGTTGGAGTTATTGAACCAACCCCCACCGCAACCATAGCTGAACAGGCGGCTCTGTGCGGCCAGCGTCCCAAAATAGTCGGCTGCGGCCACGTTGTTGGGGTGCACGAGCGGTCCGAAGCCGCGCCAACCGTTCTGTGAGAAGGCTTCCGAGTAGCCCGTGAAGTTGTCGTCCACCAACCCCTTCAGGTCCGCAGTGAGCGCCTTCACCTTCCAGTTGTGCAGTTTGGTGAGGTAGTTCGAGAGCAGGGTGGTCTCGCTCTGGCCGATGTCGGGCAGGTCGCTCATGTCGATGCGGCCCACGGCCAGCTCCACCGCGGTGGGGATCGTGGTCTGATCGAAGCGGCCATCGCCGGGCACGTTGTGGTTCAGGGTCCAGGCGGCGGTGGCGACATTGGTGGAGTTGTCGGTCCAGGAACCGTTCATCTCCCCGTAGTAGGCATCGCAGCTCCAGGCCCCGTAGTGGTCACTATGCCCGTCGGGCGCCAGCGCACCGCTCCGCGGAACGGGAACATGACCCACCAGCAGCACGGCCTTCACGTTCGCAGGGTCCGCTGCGTAGGTCCCTTGGATCAGGGACTTCACCGACGTGACGGCCGCCGTGCGGCTCACATCATGCCGTACCACCTTCCAGCCCTCCCCCTCCAGGTCGTTCTGCAACTGGGTGAGCTGCGCGGCAAGGCTGCCGCTGAAGGTGTTGTCCACAACGAGCACCACCTTGCCGCGGAATTCGACCATTTCGAGCTGGATGCCCGCGTTCACATAGCCGTATCCGCTGCCGAGGTTGGACGTGGTGCGCACCACCTTGTACTCGTACGAGGTGTTGGCCTGCACTCCGTTGTCCGCCCACTGGGTGGCGGTGCTCCCCAAGGAGGCGATCGAGCTGCCCCAGCTGGTGCCACCCTTCAGCTTGCGGAAGACGGTGAACCCGGTGGTGTTGGGGTGAGACTTCCAGTTGAGCGTGATGCTGGCCGGGCTGGAGGTCACCGTGGCCCACAACTGGACCGACCGGTTCTCCCCATTGGTCTGTGCCGAACTGGTCTGAATGCCGCACCAGAGGCCTACCAGCACGAACAAGCTCCTGAGCATCAACCATTCAGCACCTGGGCGCCAGCCCGTGGCCACCCTGCGGACCCACCCTGATGAATGTCTCGTGCTCAACCGATCCATGTGAATATCTCCGCCCTACGGGCGGGAAAAACGCCGCGAAGTTCGACGAAACTGGCACGCGCTAAGCCGTACTGACCTGGTAATTCGATGGATCGGGATTTCCGGGCGATGAAGGGCGATCTTTGCTCCACCGGTCGGTCGGCCCTTCCGCGGGACCCGAGCTAACCGCCTGAACCTGCGGGCTTGACGCGAACCGAACTCGGATCCACGCCTGAACGTATACCGCCTGCTTGTCCAGTACCCCTCCCGAACACGATCACCGATGTCCACTGACCGCTCCCACACCGTCATCGACCGCATCCTCAACGCCTTTCACGAGCAGCCCGCCCGACCCGCGCTCGTCACCGAAGGCCGGAGTCTTACCTCCGGCGAGGTCGGAACTTACGCGGCGCGGCTCGCCGACCGGATCATGCGCCACGGTGCGGGCCCTGGTGCCACCATCGGCCTCTGCCTCGACCGCTCCCCCGAGCTCATCATCTCCGTGCTCGGCATCGTGCAGGCCGGTGCCGCCTACGTGCCCATCGACCCCACCTACCCCGCCGAGCGCATCGCGGGCATGCTGGAGGACGCCAAGCCGCCGGTGGTGATCACCAGCAAGGCCCACCAGCACCTCTTCAAGGGCACCTCGGCCAAGGTGCTGCTCATCGAGGACATCGACCTGGAGAACGGTCCGCTCTACAAAGGTCCATGCCCGGCCAAGGCCGAAGACCTGCTCTACGTGCTCTTCACCAGCGGCAGCACCGGCCGGCCCAAGGGCGTGGCCATGCACCACGCGCCGCTTACGAACCTGATCCAGTGGCAGCTGCGCACCAGCGTGTGCGGCGCAGGTGACCGAACGCTCCAGTTCGCGCCGATCAGCTTCGACGTGAGCTTCCAGGAGATCTTCACCACGTTCGCCCAAGGCGGCACCCTGGTGCTGATCACCGACGAGGACCGGCTGAACAGCACCCAGCTCCTCCGGAAGATCATCGCGCAGAAGATCAACCGCATCATCGTGCCCTTCGTGGCCCTGCAGTATTTGGCCGAGGCCGTGGAACGCACCGGCGAAGTGCCATCGAGCTTGAAGGAGGTGTTCACCAGTGGTGAGCAACTGAAGATCACGCCTGCCATTGCGAACCTCTTCAAGCAGCTGCCCGGCTGCCGCTTCTGCAACCAGTACGGGCCCACCGAGGGCCATGTGGTGAGCGAGCTCGAACTGAAGGGAGACCCTTCCACCTGGCCCGCACTGCCCAACATCGGCAAGGCCATCGATAACGTGAAGCTCTACGTGCTCGATGAGCAGATGAAGCCGGTGAAGAAGGGTGAGGAAGGCGAGCTCTACCTCGGTGGTGCTTGCGTGGCCACCGGCTACATCGGCCGCGATGACCTCACGGCCGAGCGCTTCCTCGCTGATCCGTTCAACCCCGGTGGCCGCCTGTACAAGACCGGCGACCGCGCTGCAGAATTGCCCAACGGCGAGATCGACTACAAGGGCCGCATCGATGGCCAGGTGAAGGTGCGCGGTTACCGCATCGAGCTGGGCGAAGTGGAAGTGGCCATGGAGAAGCATCCTGCCGTGGAGCAGGCCGTGGCCACCGTGCGCGAGGACCGTCCCGGCCTGAAGCGACTGATCGGCTACTACGTCGCGAAAAGCGAGCTCAGCACCAACGAGCTCCGCAAGCACCTCGCGTCCCTCCTGCCCGACTACATGCAGCCTTCCGCCTTCGTGGCCGTGAAGGAGCTTCCCCGTACACCGAGCGGCAAGATCGACCGCAAGGCCCTGCCCGCGCCGGATGTGACGCGTCCCGACCTCGATGTGGCCTTCGCTGCGCCCACGACCAGCGTGCAGAAGACCCTCGCCAACGTGTGGACCGACCTGCTCGGCATCGACCGCGTGGGCATCGACGACAACTTCTTCGACCTCGGCGGCAACTCGCTGCTGAGCATCCAGTGCGTGGCGCAGCTCGAAGGCCATGGCCTGAAGCTGCCCATCGTGAAGCTGTACCAGCACCCGACGATCCGTGCATGCGCAGCATTCCTGGAAGGGGATGCGGCCGGCACTTCACCTGCTGAAATGGCTAAGGCGCGCAAGGCGGCCGCAGGTGGATCCAAGAAAGGCGACATCGCCATCATCGGCATGTCCGGCCGTTTCCCCGGCGCAGAGAACGTGGAGCAGCTCTGGCAGAACCTTCTGGCGAAGAAGAACAGCATCAGCACCTGGACGGTGGACGAGCTCGACCCGAGCATCCCCGCCGAGCTGCGCAACGACCCCAACTACGTGAAAGCGCGCGGTGTGATCACCGATGCAGACAAGTTCGACCATGCCTTCTTCGGCGTGAACCCCAAGGTGGCCGCGCTGATGGATCCGCAGCAACGCGTGTTCCTGGAGACGGCCTGGGCCGCGCTGGAGGATGCCGCCTACGACCCCGCGCAGTTCGCAGGACTGATCGGCGTGTATGCCGGCATGGGCAACAACACCTACTTCACGCGCAACGTCATCGGCCACCCCGAGCTCATCGAGCAGGTCGGCGACTTCGCGGTGATGACCGCCAATGAGAAGGACTACATCGCCACGCGTCTGGCCTTCGAGTTCGACCTGCGCGGCCCGGCGTTGAGCATCCACACGGCATGCAGCACCTCGCTCGTCGCGATCGCACAAGCGTTCAAGGCGCTGCGCGATGGCGAATGCGACATGGCGCTGGCCGGTGGCATCGCGCTCACGGTGCCCTTCAACAGCGGCATCGTCTACAACGAAGGCGGCATGTACAGCCCCGATGGCAGCACGCGCACCTTCGACGCCAACGGCAAAGGCACCAGCTTCAGCGACGGCTGCGGCATCATTGTGCTGAAGCGCCTCGACGATGCGGTGCGCGACAAGGATCATGTGTATGCCGTGATCAAGGGCGCCGCGCTGAACAACGACGGCAGCGACAAAGCCAGCTTCACCGCACCCAGCGTGCGCGGCCAGGCCGAAGTGATCGCCATGGCACAGGCCGATGCAGGCGTGAGCCCGAGCGAGATCACCTATGTGGAAACACATGGTACCGCGACCCCGCTCGGCGATCCGATCGAGGTGGAGGCGCTGACGCTCGCGTTCGGCGGCAAGACCAACGGGCACCACTGCGTCATCGGCTCCATCAAGAGCAACATCGGTCACCTGACGCCCGCTGCTGGTGCCGCCGGTGTGATCAAGACCGCACTGGCGCTGCGCGAGGAAGTGATCCCGGCGAACGTGGGCTTCGAGACCCCGAACCCCGCGATCGACTTCGCCAACTCGCCCTTCAGGGTCCTGACCGAGAACGAGGCCTGGCCGCGTGTGCCGGGTACACCGCGCATCGCAGGCGTAAGCAGCTTCGGCGTGGGTGGGACCAACGCACACGTGATCCTCGCAGAGCCGCCTCTGGCCGTGGCCTCCAGCGCTTCACGCGACAAGCAACTCTTCCTGCTCAGCGCGAAGAGCAAGGCCAGCCTGGATGCCATGACGGAAAATCTCCGCACCTGGCTCGAAACGCATCCAAAGGCTTCCCTGGCGGATGCCGCCTACACGCTGCAAGTGGGCCGTCGCCACTTCAAGCACCGTCGCCTCATTGTGGGCGGAAGTCATGGGGAAGTGATCGAGGCCATCGCCAACAAGGACACTAACCTGATCGGCACGCGCGAACTGCACGAGGCCGCGCCCGGCGTGGTCTTCATGTTCCCGGGCCAGGGTTCGCAGTACGTGAACATGGGCCGCGACCTGTGCGCGAGCGAGCCCGTCTTCAAGGAGCACTTCGATCGTTGCTGCGAACTCTTCTCGAAGGAGTTCGGCACCGATCTCAAGGCCATCATCTTCCCGAAGGCCGGTGAAGAGGAGAAGGCTGCCGAGCAACTGAAGCAGACGATCTACACGCAGGCCTCGCTCTTCACCATGCATTACAGCCTTGCCAAGCTGTGGATGCACTGGGGCATCACGCCCGACGCGATGATGGGCCACAGCATCGGTGAATTCGCTGCGGGCTGTCTGGCCGGTGTGTTCTCGCTGGAAGATGCCGTGAAGCTCGTGGCGAACCGCGGCCGCATGATGCAGGACCTGCCCGGTGGCAGCATGCTCAGTGTGCGCGCGGCGGAAGAGGATGTGCTGAAGAAACTCCCTGCCGGATGCAGCATTGCGGCGAACAATGGTCCGCAGTTGTGCGTGGCCAGCGGTCCGCACGAAGCGATCGCGAAGCTCCAAGCCGAGTTGGAGAAGGAGGGCACCACCTGCAAGCTGCTCGTGACGAGCCACGCCTTCCACAGCCCCATGATGGATGCCATCGTGGAGCCTTACAAGAAGGTGGTGGAGAGCGTGAAGCTCAGCGCGCCGCGCATCCCGATCGTCAGCACCGTCACCGCCGCATGGCTGAAGGACGACGAGGCGACCTCCTCGAAGTATTGGAGCGACCACCTGCGCGCCACGGTGCGTTTCGCACAGGCCGTGAAGTTCGCGTGGAGCGATGCGGACCGTGTGATGCTCGAAGTGGGTCCGCGCACGACGGCGACCACCCTCGCGCGCCAGCAGAGCACCGACAACAAGAAGCAAGCGGCCGTGCCCTCGCTGAGCGATTCCGCTGGCAACGGCCATGAGCTCACGCAACTGCTGAAGGCCGTGGGCGGCCTGTGGCAGAGCGGCGTGCACATCGATTGGAACAAATTCTATGAGCGCGAGGAACGGTGCCGCATCTCCATGCCGACCTACGCCTTCGAGCGCATCCGTCACTGGGTGGAGCCCGTGGCGATGGTGGCCGATGGTGGTCGTGCCATCGCGAGCACGGCGATCGAAGCGCCGGTACCGAACAGCGGCGACGCGAACCGTTCACCGAAGGAATCGCTGATCGCGCAGATCAAGCACCTGCTGGAGGAAAGCAGCGGCCTTGAACTAGCGGAGGCCAGCATCGAGGAGACCTTCCTCGAGATGGGCCTCGACTCGCTGTTCCTGACGCAGGTCGCGACCTCGTTGAGCAAGAAGTTCGGCGTGAAGATCTCGTTCCGTCAATTGAACGAGGAGCTGCCGAACCTGGACAAGCTGGCGGACCACATCCTGCCGCATTGGAACGGCGGCGGCGCGGCCGCAGGGGGCGATCAGGGTCGACCCGCAGCCGCCGCAACGCCTGCCGTGAACGCCCTGGAAGACGCACCGGAACTGAAGAAGGCCTTCGGTGCGCAAGCGCGCATCATCAAGGAGAAGGTGGACGACATGACGCCGCAGCAGCGCGCATGGTTCGACGCCTTCGTGAAGCGCTACGTGGCGAAGACCGCGAAGAGCAAGGCCTTCACGCAGGAGAACCGCAAGCCGATGGCCGACCCGCGCGTGGTCACCGGGTTCAAGCCGCAGACCAAGGAGCTCATCTACCAGGTGGTGGTGGACAAGAGCAGCGGCTGCCACCTCTGGGACATCGACGGCAACGAGTACGTGGACATCCTCAGCGGCTTCGGCAGCTCGATGTTCGGCTACATGCCCGACTTCATCAAGGAGGCCTGCCACAAACAGCTTGAGCAAGGCATCGAGATCGGCCCCATGCATCCGCTGGCTGCGGAGGTATCGAAACTGTTGTGTGAACTCACCGGCGCTGAACGCGCAGCGGTCTGCAATACCGGATCCGAAGCAGTGCTCGGTGCCATGCGCATGGCCCGCACGGTGACCGGTCGCAGCCTGATCATCTCCTTCAGCGGCAGCTACCACGGCATCAACGACGAAGTGATCATCCGCGGAAGCAAGAGCAAGAAGAGCTACCCTGGCGCGCCGGGGATCATGCCCGAGGCCGTGCAGAACATGCTCGTGCTCGACTACGGCACGCCCGAGAGCCTGGAGATCATCAAGCAGCGTTGCCACGAAGCCGCAGCCGTGCTCGTTGAACCGGTGCAGAGCCGCCGCATGGAGTTCCGCCCCGTGGACTTCCTCCGCGAGGTGCGCCGCATCACGCAGGAGAACGGCACCGCGCTGATCTTCGATGAGGTGATCACCGGCTTCCGCACGCACCAGAACGGCACGCAGGCGCTCTTCGGCATCCAGGCCGACATCGGCACCTACGGCAAGGTGATCGGCGGTGGCATGCCCGTGGGCGCCATGATCGGCAAGAGCGAATGGATGGACGCCCTCGACGGCGGCCACTGGCAGTATGGCGATGACAGCGTGCCGCCTGCTGGTGTGACCTACTTCGCCGGCACCTTCGTGCGCCATCCGCTGACGCTGGCCGCCATGAAGGCCGCGCTGGTGTACATGAAGAACGAGGGCCCGGCCCTGCAGGAGCGACTCAACACCATCACCGAGGACATGGTGGCCCGCGTGAACGGCCTGTTCGATCAGTACCAGCTCCCCTACCGCTGGGTGAACTTCGGCAGCGCCTTCAAGACCAAGTATGACGAGAGCGTCAACTACACCGAGCTCTTCTTCATGCTGATGCGCTACCACGGTGTACACGTGCTGGACTTCCCGCACTTCATCACCACCGCGCATACCGCAGCCGACATCGAGTTCATCATCAGTGCGGTGGAAAAGACCTGCAAGGAGCTGCGCGAAAGCGGCTTCATGCCGGAGCGCACCTATCCCATCCCCACGGTGAACAGCGTGCTGGGCGGACTGATCCGTCCCGCGCATGAGCGGTTGCTGGTGGCCGGGAAGCCCCCGGTGCCCGGAGCCCGCCTGGGTCGCACTCCGAAGGGTGATGCGGCTTGGTTCGTGGCGGACCCCGAGCGCCAGGGCAAGTACCTGATGATCGTAGAAGACTGACCGCAGCAGCACCGCCAAGGTTCCGGCACCCGAAAATGGAGAAGTTCGTTCCCGAGATCCGGCTCCTGCACACCGAACACGATCCCTTCACGGGACCGGCCGTGCAGTTGGCCTACCCCACCACCGGTCCGCAGCGCGAAGTGTGGACCGCCTCCCAGTTGAGCGATGAAGCCTCCTGTGCCTACAATGAATCCGTGAGCCTGGCGCTGGAAGGACCGCTCGATGAGGCGGCCCTCCGCGCCGCGGTCACCGAGCTGGGCGTTCGGCACGAAGCACTGCGCACCGTGTTCGACAGCAACGGTCAACAGGCGCTCGTCCTGGAGGCCGTGCAGATCCCCTTCGAGATGCATGACCTCCGTAGCATGGAGGAAGGGGAGCGGTCGGCGCTGCTCCGTCGTCTTGATGCCGACCTGATGCGACGCCCGTTCGATCTGCTGACCGGGCCGCTCTTCCGGTTCGTACTGCTGCGGCTCGGGGAGGACCGGCACCGGTTGCGCATCGTAGGGCACCATGCCGTTTGCGATGGCTGGAGCCTGGGGGTCCTGATGGCGGACCTCAGCCTGTTGTACAACGCACGGCTCGACCCGTCCGCCGCTGCCCTGCCCGCTCCCGATGCGTACAGCACCTACGCCGAAGCGCTGAACGATTTCCAACGCACTGAGCAAGGGGCGGAGGTCCGAGCCTACTGGAAAGACCTTTACGCACAGGACATCCCGCTGGTGGACCTTCCCACCGACCGCCCCCGCAGTGCTCAGCGCACCTTTGCCGCGGACCGGATCGATGTGCCGCTCGACCCCGCCCTGGCCCAGGAACTGCGACAGCTGGCCACGCGCTGCGGCGCCACCTTCGTCACCACCCTGCTCTCCTGCTTCGAGGTCCTCCTTGCGCGCATCACCGAGCAGCACGATCTGGTCATCGGCCTGCCCGCCGCGGGCCAGAGCGACATGGGCATGACCAGGCTGGCCGGCCACTGCGTGTCCCTCCTGCCCCTGCGCGCCCGGATCGATCCACGGGAACCCTTCAGCGCCCATGTGAAGCGCAGGCGCAGCGAGGTGCTCGACGCCTTCGATCACCAGCGCTTCACCTTCAGCGACCTGCTGCAGGAGCTGAACGTGCCCCGCCCGCCGGGGCGCGTGCCGCTGGTGCCGGTGATCTTCAACGTGGACATGAACATGGACGACGGGGTGGCGTTCACCGGCCTGCGCCATCGGTTCAGCAGCGAGCCCCGCGCCTACGAACAGTTCGAGCTCACCTTGAACGTGGCCGGCGGCGGCAACGACCTCGTGCTGGAGTGGACCTTCAACACCGACCTGTTCGACCATGCCACCATCCACCGGTGGTGCGCTGACCTGATCGCCCTGATGCACCGCATCTGCGCCGCTTCCGACGCGTCGGTCCAGCAGCAGCTGGAAGGCGGAGAGGACGCGGTGCCCGCCGCCTGGCACGGCCAGCTGCACCCGCTGGACGCCGCCCTCACCGTCGACCGGATGTTCGACGCCGCCGCGCGGGCCCATGCCGACCGCGTGGCCCTTGTCCATGGCGACAGGTCCATGACCTACGCCACGCTCCGCGACCGTGTGGACACCCTTGCGGCGCATCTTATCGAGCTCGGCGCCGGTCCAGGCCATCGGGTCGGGCTCTGCGCCCGGTCGACCCCGGAGCTCTTCATCGGACTGCTGGCCATCGTGCGCAGCGGAGCCGCCTTCGTCCCCCTCGATCCCGGGCTCCCGGCCGAGCGCCTTCGGCTGCTCCTGAACGATGCACGCCCGGGGCTGCTGCTCGCCGATACGACCACGAAGGACCTCCTTGGCGACGCCGGCCTTGCGGTGATCGACCTCGCCCGCAGCGCGGAACTCCCGGTGCGTCATCGGCGGCCGGAATTCCGGACCGGTCCCGATGACCCGGTCTACCTCATCCACACCTCGGGATCGACCGGTACACCGAAGGGTGTGGTGGTGCCGCACCGTGGGATCGCACGGCTGGTGACGGACCAGGACTACTTCGCCTTCGGTCCGGATCTCGTTCTCCACCACCACTTGAGCATCTCCTTCGATGCCTGCCAGATCAGCATCATGGGCGCTCTTCTCCATGGCGGCACGCTGGTGATCGGCACCTCCGAGCGCCCCAGCATCACGGAGATCGCGGAAGCCCTCCGCAGCCATGGCGTCAACACCTTGGTCACCTCCTCGGGCCTGTTCAAGCTGCTGGTGGAGGAGGAAGCGGATGCCCTCAAGGGCGTGCGCCACCTGATGGTCGGCGGTGACGTGCTTCCTCTGGCGCAGGCACGCGCCGCCTTCGACATCGTGGGCCCCGGCGTGCTGGTGAACGGCTACGGCCCCACGGAAGTGTCCGTGATGAGCACCACCTTCACGGTGAACGACCGGTCCGAGCTGGATGCTCCGGTACCGATCGGCCGGCCCATGCGCAACGTCACCGTGCATGTGCTCGATCCGCAGCGGCGTCCGGTGGGCGTGGGGCGGAAGGGCGAATTGTGGCTGGGCGGCCCCGGCGTCGCCTTGGGCTATTGGGACCGACCGGAGCTGACGGCCGAGCGCTTCGTGGCCGACCCCTTCTCCTCCGATCCAATGGCGCGGCTCTACCGCACGGGCGATCTGGTGCGCTGGCGCGCCGATGGCGCCATCGACTTCGTGGGCCGCATCGACGACCAGGTGAAGGTGCGCGGCCAACGCGTGGAACCCGGTGAACTGGAAGCCGCCATCAACGATCTGCCCTCCGTGGCCGACCGCACCGTGCTGGCCCTCGACGCACCCGGCGGCGACAAGCAACTGCATCTCTACGTGGTGCCCCGCGATCCGGCAGTGGTGCAGGATGATGCCCGTCGCACCGCCTTCGCCGCGCAGGTCCTGGCCCACGTGAAGCCGCGCCTTCCGGAAGCCTTGGTGCCGGCGACGGTGAACCCGATCGCGCGCCTGCCGCTGACGCCGGCCGGTAAACCCGACCGCAAGCGCCTGCCCCCGCCGGCCGTGGAAGCGCTGCGGCGCTCCGCGTTCGTCGCACCGCGCAGCGCGTCGGAACGCCTGCTGGCCGAGCTCTGGAGCCGCGTATTGAAGGTGGACGAGGTGGGCGTGCACGACAACTTCTTCTCGCTCGGCGGTCATTCATTGCTGGGCATCCAGCTCTTCGCGCAGGTGGAGAAGCGCACGGGACGGCGTCTGCCGATCCGCACGCTCTTCCAGGCGCCCACGATCGCCGAGCTGGCCAACGCCCTGGACGGCGAGGCCACAGGCCCCTCGGAGTGGAGGCACCTGTCGGCCATCCGCCCGGGCGGATCACGCCTGCCCTTCTTCTGCGTCCAGGGCGACGAGGCGCATGTGTACCTCCCGAAGCTGCTCGGCGACGATCAGCCGTTCTATGGATTCGGACATCAGGGCGAGGATGGACAGGCCATCGAGCACACCACCGTGGAGGACATCGCCGCCACCTACCTCAAGGAACTTCGCACAGCACGGCCGCATGGACCCTACGTGCTCGGCGGATACAGTTTCGGCGGCATCGTCGCCTACGAGATGGCCCGGCAGCTGACGGCCCTGGGCGAGGTCGTTCCCCTGCTGGTGCTGTTCGACACCTACGCCCCGGCCGACGGCCTGCGCAGCGCCACCGCCGAGGAACGCCTGCACATGCCCCTGAAGCGCTGGGTGATGCGCCGCCTGGTCGCCCGTCATCTGCGCCGTGGAACAACGATCCCGCCCGCCCTCCGGCACTTCCACATCATCGACACCTATGGGAAGGCCACCCGGGCCTATGACCCCGGTCGGTATGAAGGGAACGTCCTGCTGCTGCGGGCACAGGGCTCACCCGGCCCCGCCGACCTGGGGTGGAACGCCTTGGTGAACGGCGGCGTGGAGGTGCGTACCGTGCCCGGCGACCACTACAGCGTGATCAAGGAACCGCACGTGCGCGCCCTGGCCGAAGCGCTCCGGAACGCGATGGGCAGGGTGTCAGGCACGGCGGCGGCGTAATGAACAGGGCTGACCCCGAAAACCTATGCCGGAGGCACGCCGGAACGGACCGCCGCCGTAGTTCCTTCGCCCCACGATGGAAAGGTCCCGACGGGACCGAACGTTGGTGAGCACCCCTTCGTAACGAGGCAGGAATGGAGAAATTCATCACAGAAGCGCGCTACATCCCCGTGGACTTCGATCCCTTTGCGGGGCCGACCGTGGAACGGGCGATCCCCACCACGGAGGCGCAGCGCGAGGTGCTCGCCGCCGCCGAGATGGGCACGGAGGCCAGTTGCGCCTATAACGAGAGCGTATCCCTTGAGCTCGGGGGGAAGCTGGACCGCGCCGCGTTGGATCAGGCCATTCAGGACCTGGTGCGACGGCACGAGGCACTGCGGTCCACGCTGAACGCCAGTGGCACCCGGATGCTCATCGGAGATGAACGGAACGTGGCCCTGCCGTTCACGGACCTCACCGACCTCCCCGACGAGGAGCGATCGCACCGTCTCGACGGCATCGCGCGCACGGACATGACCACGGCCTTCGACCTGCGGAACGGCCCGCTCTTCCGAGCCCAGCTGATCAAGGTCGCGAGCGATGTCCACCTGCTCCGCCTCACCGGCCATCACGTGGTGTGCGACGGCTGGAGCCTGGGCATCATGATGGCCGAGATCAGTGCGCTGTACAATGCGGCGAAGCGCGGCGGCCCTCCGGACCTCCCTGACGCAAGCACGTTCAGCGACTACAGCCTGGCCACCATCGACTTCGCAGCAAGCCCCGAGCACGCGGTCGTGGAGCGCTACTGGCTCGACCTGTACAAGGGCTCGATCCCCCGCCTGGACCTGCCGACGGACCGTCCCCGGCCGAAACGGAAGACCTACACCGGCGACCGCCTCGATCTGCTTCTCCCGCAGGACCTCGTCCGTGGCCTGAAGGAGGTGGCCACGCGCAGCGGCGCCAGCTTCGTCACCACCCTGATGACCACCTTCGAGGTGCTGCTGCACAAGCTCACCGGCGACAGCGACATCGTGGTGGGCCTGCCCGCCGCCGGCCAGAGCGACCTGGGCATGAAGCACCTCGTGGGGCACTGCGTGAACCTCCTCGCCCTGCGCAGCCGCATCGACGAGGAGACGCCCTTCATCGAACACCTCCGCGCCCGGCGCACGGGGGTCCTCGACGCGTTCGACAACCAGAAGTACACCTTCGGCACCCTCTTGCGGCGGTTGAACGTGCCACGTGAGCCCGGCCGGATCCCGCTGTGCCCCGTCGTGTTCAACATCGACATGAACATGGACGACGGGGTGGCCTTCGACGGGCTGACGCACCGCTTCATCAGCAATCCGCGCGCCTTCGAGAACTTCGAGCTCTTCCTGAACGCCTCGGGCCATGAGGGCCACCTGACCCTCGAATGGAGCTACAACACCGACCTCTTCGACGAGGCCACGGTGCGGGGCTGGATGGACCAGTTCGTGGTCCTCATCAAGCGCGTGAGCACCGCACCCTCGGCCACCATCGCCGACCTGATCGGCGATGCGGCGCTCGTGGGTGAGCAACAACCACCGAAGCCCGAATGGCACGGCCGCGTCACCGCCTATCCGAAGGTGGACATCGGCAGCCTGTTCGACGAGGTGGCCGCGAAGCACGCGGACCGCACCGCCGTGGAACTGCCCGGCCGGAAGCTGACCTACCGCGAGCTGCAACAGCGTGTACACATCCTGAGCAGTGCACTGATCGGCCTGGGCGTGAGGCCCGGCGAGCCCGTGGGCCTCTGCATGGACCGCAGCTTCGACATGGTGGTGGCCATGCTCGCCACCCTGCGCACGGGCGGCTGCTTCGTCCCCTTCGACCCGGCGTACCCGGTGGACCGCCTCGCCTTCATGTTCAGCGACACCGACGTGAAGGTGATGCTGACGCAGCGCCATCTCGTGAACGCCCTGCCCGGGCACAACGCACGCACCATCATCCTCGATGACGTGAAGGCCGGTGCCGATGCGACGATGCCGAAGCTGGCGAACGATGCGCCCGCCTACATCATGTACACCAGCGGCAGCACGGGCACCCCGAAAGGCGTTGTCGTTCCGCACCGCGCCATCGTGCGGCTTGTGCGCGAGCAGAACTTCGTCGCCTTCGGTCCCGACCTCTGCTGGCTGCAGCTCTCGAACATCAGCTTCGACGCGAGCACCCTGGAGATCTGGGGCGCGCTGTTGAACGGCGGCAGGCTCGTACTGCAGGCGCAGCAGAAGCCCACGCTGCCGGAGATCTGCGATGCGATCCAGAAGCACAAGGTCACCAGCGTGTGGTTCACCGTGGGCCTCTTCAACATGCTGGTGGAAGAGCAGCTCGACCGCCTGCGCGGCCTGAAGCACATCCTCACCGGCGGCGATGTGCTGAGCGTGCCGCACGTGAAGAAGGCCTTGAAGGTGCTCGGCCCCAATGTCCTCATCAACGGCTACGGCCCCACCGAGAACACCACCTTCACCTGCTGCTTCCCCATCAACGGCGAAGCGGACATCACCGACGGGGTGCCCATCGGCTTCCCCCTGAACAACACCACGGTGCATGTGCTCGATGAGCAGCGCAATCCTGTTCCCGTGGGCCGCAAGGGCGAGCTGTACACCGGCGGCGACGGGGTGGCGCTCGGCTACTGGAAGCGCGACGACCTCACCGCGGAAAAGTTCATCGACGACCCCTTCAGCGGAAAGAGCGGCGCCAAACTGTACCGCACCGGCGACATCGTGAAGTGGCAGCCGGACGGCAGCATCGCCTTCATCGGCCGCGCTGACGGTCAGGTGAAGATCCGCGGCTTCCGCATCGAACCGGGCGAGATCGAGAACGCGTTGAACGACCTGCCCGGCGTGAAGGACAAAGTGGTGGTGGCGCGCCAGGACGGCCCGGGCGAAAAGCAGCTGGCCTGCTACGTGGTGCCGTCGGACGCGCACAGGGGATCGGACGATGACCTGCTCGGCACCGTGCGCGATCACCTGCGCACCAAGCTGCCCACCTACATGGTGCCCACCGGTTTCGTGGTGATGGCCGAGCTGCCGCTCACCGCGAACGGCAAGATCGACCGCCGTGCCTTGCCCGCGCCGGCCGCGCGGACCAGCGCACTGAAGGCCGAGCATGTGGCACCGCGCAACACCATCGAGCGCGCCCTGGCCGCGATCTGGGGCAGGGTCCTGAACGCATCGGACATCGGCATCCACGACGACTTCTTCGACCTCGGCGGCCACTCGCTCATCGGCATCCAGCTGCTCGGGCTCGTGGAGCAGGAACTCCACCGGACGCTGCCGCTGAAGTCGCTCTTCGAGGCGCCCACCATCGCGCAGTTCGCGGAACTGCTCCAGGGCGAAGGCGCGGTGCATGACTGGAAGAACCTGTCCCTGATCCAGCCCGAAGGGGCGGCCCCGCCGCTGTTCTGCGTGCATGGCGACGAGGCGAGCCACTTCCTGCCCAAGTACCTCGGCGACGGCCGTCCGTTCTACGCCTTCTTCCATCAGGGCGAGGACGGCAAGGTCATCCGCCACACCACGGTGGAGGCGATCGCGCGCTTCTTCATCTCCGAGCTGAAGCAGGCCCGGCCGCGGGGCCCGTACCTGTTGTGCGGCTATTCGTTCGGTGGCATCGTGGCCTACGAGATGGCCCAGCAGCTCACGGCCATGGGCGACGAAGTGCCCTATCTGGCGGTGATCGACGCCTACTCGCCCGCCCTGCACGCGGAGGCCATCGCGAGCGACCTGAAGTTCTGGGACCCGATCAAGAAGATGGTGCTGCGCGGCCTGGTGGCCCGGTACCTGCGCAACGGCGGCACCGTGCCCGAACGCTTCCGGAACTTCCACATCATCGACACCTACGACCGCGCGGCGATGGCCTATGCGCCCAAGCCCTATCCCGGCAGGATCACCGTGATGAAGGCCGAGCGGTCGTGGGGCCCGAAGGAGATGGGCTGGGAGGGCCTCGCTCTCGGCGGCCTGGAGGTGCGCATGGTCCCGGGCGACCACTATGACCTGATCAAGGAACCGCATGTGAGCGCCCTGGCGAACGAACTTCGCCGGACGATGGAGCGGGCCACCCCGGGCACGGCCCTCGCGCTGTGAGGATGTCCGTCCGAGAACGCGAACTGATCGTGCACTGTGCGCCGCTGCGTGCGCTGCAACCCGTGCCACCGCTCACAGCCTCCGCACAGGTGCGGCTGTGGTACGCACCGGTCAACGACCTCCAGCCTCATCTGCACCGCCTGGAAGCCGTGCTCGACGACGAGGAACGGCAACGGGCGGACCGCTTCCGCTTCGCCCCCGACCGCGAGCGCTTCATCGCCGGCCACGGCCTGTTGCGCATGCTGCTCGGTGGTGCCCTGGGCCTGGCCCCGGAGGAGGTGCGGCTGGCGCGCGGCCCGCATGGCAAGCCCTTCCTGCCCGACGGCGGTCCATCCTTCAACCTCAGCGATACCAAGGATGCGCTGGTCGTGGCCATCGGCGGTGCCGATGAACTGGGCGTCGACATCGAGACCGTGGAGCGCCGCACCGACCACGAACTGGTGGCCGGGCATTACTTCACGCCGGACGAGGTGGCGCACATCGAGGCCGGCGGTGCGGAGGGCAAGCGACGCTTCCTGACCCTGTGGACCCGCAAGGAGGCCGTGCTGAAGGCCAGCGGGGTGGGCATCATGGACGACCTGCACGCCCTGCGCGTGCTGGACGGCGAGCAGGTGCTCACCATCCGCCATGAGGTCTTCGTGCGCGAGGCCGCCCCGGCCTACCACGTGAGCAGCTTCGGCGTGGGGGCCACGCACCTGATCGCCCTGGCCACCCCGCGACCGCATGGTCCACCCGCCCTGCACCGGGCGCAGCTGGCCCTCTAGTCCTCCTCCCCGAAGAAGCGCGGGTGGAAGTTGAGCAGGTACAGCTTCGTCGTCGCACGGGTGACGGCGGTATACAACCAGCGCACGTACTCCGTGTCGATCATCTCCTCGGTGATGTAGCCCTGGTCCACGAACACCGCGGGCCACTGCCCGCCCTGGGCCTTGTGCGCGGTGACGGCGTAGGCGTACTTCACCTGGAGCGCGTTGGCGTACGGGTCCTGCCGCAGGATGCCCAGGCGAGCGCCCTTGCCGGTGACCGCATGCGCGGCGAGGACGTTCTCGTTCAGCATGCGGCGTCGGGCCATGGGCAGGGAAGGCGCATCCAGCGCCAGCACATCCAGCATCACCAGGAAGTCGCCCACGCGCCGCTCCTCACCGCTCCACCACGCGGCCTCGATCCAGCAGAAGCGGTGGCCGTGGCGCTCCTCCTCATCGCGGCGCCGCAGCACCTCCATGGGCTCGCCGTTGGCGATCAGTTCCGCCTTGCCGTTGCGGCCGGCCCAGAAGTAGTCGTTCTTCACCACCATCAGCCGGTCGCCCGGCGACAGCTCCTCCTCGAAGCCGAGGATGCGCGCCCGCACCTGCTGGCTGTACTGGTACGCCCGCTTGTTGCTGCGCGTGATGAGGCACACGTCCTCGCCACCGTAGCGGGCGTAGCAGGCCTCGAGCTCGTCCTGCAGCTCCATGCCGGTGATGCGCACCACGTCCGGATGGCCGAGGATGAAGTGCGGCGCGGGCGCCTGGGCCACCACTTCGTCCCGCAGGGCCGTGGCATTGATCAGGATGCCCGAGGCCTCGGCCTGGCGCACCACGTCGGTGAGCTCCACGGCGCCGGCGGTGAGCCCGAAGCGGTCGTGCAGGTGCGCGGGGTCCAGCGCCGGGCTGTGGGCGCTGCCCACGGGCGGCAGCTGCGCCGGATCGCCGATGAGCAGCAGCTTGGTGCCCGGGGCGGAGAACACGTGCGTGAACAGGTCGCCCAGCAGGTCGCGGTCGCCGAAGCCCCCTTCGCCCCCACCGATCATGCTGGCCTCGTCCACGATGAACAGGGCATGCGCATCGCGGTTGGGCGTCACGGACATGCCGGCGAAGCCTTCACCGCCCGGGTCCATCCGGTAGATGCGCCGATGGATGGTGCCCGCCGAGGCGCTCGCGTAGGCCCCCAGCACCTTGGCCGCGCGCCCTGTGGGTGCGAGCAGCACCACCGGACGGCCCTGCGCGCGCAGTACGCGCACCAGCGCACCGACCAGCGTGGTCTTGCCCGTTCCCGCATAGCCCTTCAGCACCAGGGTGGCCCGCTCCTTGGTGGTGCCCATCAGCCGGTCGAGCGCCGCGATCGCGCGGTCCTGCCCGGCGGTGGGCGTGTGGCCGAGGGCGGCGCGCAGCGCTGCGGAGAGGCCGGGCTCGGGCGGGGACATGGAGGTGGCGGGGTGGCGCCACGGAGCGATGGCGGCGGGTGAAATTATCCACCTTTGACACCGTTCTCCGGAAGAACGCGCCATGACAAGGACCACGGACACCGACGCGCACCACCTGCCGCGCTACGACCGCGAGGCCACCGGGCTGCACCTGGGCATCGTGGTGCATCCGGACGGTCTGGCCTGGAGCGCGCACGACCGGGCCGACGGCCGCTGCCTGGTGCTGGCCCAGGGCCGGGGCGCCACCTGGCCCGCGGAGGAGCAGCTGCCCCGGCATCCGGCCAGCGTGAGCTTCTGCGCGATGCCCGAACTGAGCACGCTGGTGCCCGAAAGCACCCTGCGGCCCGGCACCGAGGCCGGCCACCTGAGCCTGGTGCACGGCCCCCTGCCCACCGGCCTCCTGCGCGATGAACCCGTGGAGGACCTCGGTGCCCGCTGCGTGTACCTGCACGACGAAGGCATGGAGCATCAGGTGCTCGAGCGCTTCCCCGCGGCCCGTGCCATCGCCCTGCGCAGCCTGCTGGTGCGCGCGGTGCTCGCCCTGGGCCGCCAGGGACCCGCGCTGGTGGCCCACCGCGTGGGCAAGCGCATGGACGTGGCCCTGGCCGATGGCGGTGGCCTGAAGCTCAGCAACGCCTACCACTGCGCCACCGGCACCGACGCGCTCTTCTACCTGCTGCACCTGCTGGACGCACTGCACCTGGGCACCGCCGACGTGGCCGTGCGCTGGTGCGGGCCCGGATGGAACACCACGGACACCGATCTGCTGCGCCGTTACCTGCCCACCGCCGCCCCGGCGCTCTCCGGCACCGACGCGATGCTCGTCGGCCTGGACGCCCCGACGCCGGAATCGTGGTGGGCGCTGCTCGAACAGGCCGCATGCGCATCGTAGGAGGACGGCACCGCAACCGGCGCATCGATCCGCCCAAGGGCATCGAGGCGCGGCCCACCACGGACTTCGCGCGCGAAGGCTTGTTCAACATCCTGCAGCACTCCACCGCCCTGGAGGACATCCGTGTGCTCGACCTCTTCGCCGGCACCGGTGGCATTTCCGCCGAGTTCCTTTCGCGCGGGGCCGCACAGGTGATCAGCGTGGAACAGGACGCGCGCCTTTTCGCCCACCTGCAGCGCCTGGCCCGCGAGCTCAATGAGCCCGGCTGGTCCCTGGTGCGCGCCGATGTGTTCCTGTACCTGCGGCACACCACAGGGCCGTACGACATCGTGTTCGCCGATCCGCCCTTCCACCTGGCCGGCACGGAGACGCTGCCGGCGCTGGTGCGCGACGGTGGCCTGCTGGCGCCCGACGGGCTCTTCATCCTGGAGCATCCACGTGGCATCGACCTCGCCGGTGATCCCTGGTTCCGCAAGCGGCGCACCTACGGTTCCGTACATTTCAGCTTCTTCAGCCCCACCCCGCCATGAACCGCCCGATCGCCGTCTTCCCCGGATCGTTCGATCCGGTCACCATCGGCCACTGGAGCATCGTGCAACGCGCCCTTCCGCTCTTCAGCACCATCCACGTGGCACTCGGCGTGAACACGACCAAACGCGGCATGTTCGAGCTGGAGCAACGCGAAGCGTGGTTGCGGCAGGCGTTCCACGGCATGCCCCAGGTGAACATCCTCCGCTTCGAGGGCCTCACCGCGGACCTCTGCGAACGGCTCGGCGCCTCGTTCATCGTGCGTGGCCTGCGCAACAGCACCGACCACGGCAACGAGCGCAGCATCGCCCTGATGAACCACGCGCTGCGCGGCGTGGAGACGCTTTTCCTGCCCGCCCTGCCCGAGCACGCCCACATCAGCAGCACCATCGTGCGCGAACTGATCGCCAACCGGGCCGATGTCCGCGACTTCCTGCCCCCCGGGGTCACGCTATGAGGATCCTGCCGACCGTCCTCGCCGCCCTGCTGACGCACCTCGTGCCGGCCACGGCCACGGTGCATATCGAGGCGCCCGCCCGCGCGGGCCAGCAGGTGGTGCTGCACCGCGTGGACGACCTCTTCACCCTGCGCACGGTGCGCGTGGACGAGACGCTGATCGGCGCCGACGGCCAGTGCACCGTGAAGGCCGCAGTGCAGGGCACCGTGAAGGCCGTCCTGATCGTGGGCGGACATCGGGCCGAGCTCTTCCTGCGCGACGGCGCCACCTACCGCGTGCGACCGCTGGAACCCGCACCCGGGGCGCGCCCGGTGAAGGGGCACCTGCCCATCGTGCTCGAGTTCATCGACCTGCCGCCGCTCGACATCAACGCGCTGATGACCGACCTCTACGAGCGGCTCGATGGTTTCGTGGCCGAGGACCTGGCCACCGACCAGGCCGCCGGCATGCAGGCCGTGGACGTGCTGCGCCGCGACGGCGAGCGCACCGTGAAGGCGGACAGCGTGAAGCGGCCGGCCACCCTGTTCTACACGCCCAGCTGGTCGCAGGCCCGGTTGGACAGCTTCGCCTTCAAGCTGAAGCGCTTCTACGCCGATGTGAACGACCCCTGGTTCCAGCGCAACGTGGAACTGGGGCTGTGCGGCCTGTACCTCGGTCCGCAACAGGACCCTGAAGCGCTGCATGCCCACTGCCTGGCCGGTCACGCACCGGACCTCGACAAGCCGGAGTTCGTGCGCCTGTTCCGCAGCCTCTACGAGGACCACCTGATGACGCATCCCTTCCGCACGGACGAGCGGCGCCTGGTGGACGGGGTGAAGCAGGGCGCCACCGACAGCCTGATCGCGCTGGTGATGGAGCATCCGCCCCTGCGGCAGGACCTCGCGCTGGCGGAGCTGCTGCTGATCGACCAGCTCTACCTGGCCCATCCCGGCAAGGTCCTGGACCGCAGCGGCATCGAGCGCATCCTGGCCGATGTGGCGGCACGCAGCGGGTACACCGGCCACCGTACCCTGGCGACCAACATGCTGTGGGACCTCACCGCCATGCGGCCCGGCACCGCCCTGCCCGAGCTGGTGGTCACCGATCTGCAGGGCACGGCCATGGTGCTCGACAGCGTGTTCAGCGGGCCCGTCTGCCTCGCGCTCACCACCGTGAACTGCACCTATTGCGACCAGGAGCTGCGCGCGCTGGCCCAGCTGCAGGAGAGCTTCGGCGATGTGGTGCGCTATGTGGTGCTGGTGCTCGACAGCGATGCGGGCGCCGCCATCCGCCTGTCGCGCAGCATCGGCGGAACGGGCTGGACCTGGCTGATGGCGCGGGACGCAGGCCGGGCCCGGGAACAGCTGCGCGCCCCGACCACCCCGGTGTTCCTGCTGCTGAACGACCGCACGCTGGCCCAGAGCCCCGCACCGGCACCCAGCCAGGGCCTGGCGGCCGTGCTCCACGGGTTGCGCGTGCAGCAGGACGAACGCGACCGTATCAAGTTCGGGAGCGAGGCACCGCCTCCTCCCAGGCGCTGATCACCGCGCGCACCGTGGCGTAGGTGCCGGCCTTCACGCGCTGCACCCCATCGGCGTCCATCCAGGTCACCTCGCGGATGTCCTCCTCATGCTGCGGCACGAGCCGCTCAGCGCTGGAGGCGCGCATGAGGAACCACGAGGTGCGCTTGAGGTGGCGTTCGCCGTTGCGTAAATAGGTGTGCCATGTGTCGCACAGCGGCCGCACGATGCTCACCTCCCGCAGCCCGCACTCCTCCTTCACCTCGCGCACGGCCGCCTCGGCGAGCGCCTCGCCCACGTCCACCTTGCCCTTGGGCAGGTCCCAGCGGCCGAGGCGATGGATGGCGAGCAGGCGCCCGCGCTCATCGGTGACCGCACCACCGGCCGCTTCCACCGGCACGCAGGTGCCGCGGAAGCGCTCCCAGGTGGCCGCCGGATCGGGCACCACCAGGGTGAGCCGCTCGATGCCGGGGATGCGACGCGCGCGCTCAACCAGCTCGTCCATCCCCTCCGCCGCGGCGGCCTGCACCACCAGCCCACCCGCTTGGGGAGCCGCTTCGGGCGCGTGCTGTGTGAGCACCACGGCCAGCCCGTCGATGGAGACTTCGTAGTTTCGCACCATGAACGATCGCCTTGATCCGGCCCTCAAAGTTGCCGAATTGCTGCTGCAGATCAAGGCCGTGAAGCTGAGCCCCGCCAAACCCTTCGCCTGGGCCAGCGGCTGGAAGAGCCCGATCTACTGCGACAACCGCAAGACCCTGTCCTATCCACCGGTGCGCACCTTCATCCGGCAGCAGTTCGTGCACCTCATCCAGAGCGAGTTCGGGCGGCCGGACCTGATCGCCGGCGTGGCCACGGGCGGGATCGCCCACGGCATGCTGGTGGCCCACGACATGGGCCTCCCCTTCATCTACGTGCGCACCAGCGCCAAGGAGCACGGCCTGCGCAACCAGGTGGAAGGCGACCTCTCGGTGGGCCGCAACGTGGTGGTGGTGGAGGACCTGGTGAGCACCGGCGGCAGCAGCCTGCAGGCCGTGAACGCCCTGCGCGATGCGGGCCTGGAGGTGAAGGGCATGGTGAGCATCTTCACCTACGGCTTCGATGTGGCCCGCGCGGCCTTCGAGGAGGCCCGCGTGAAGATGCACGCGCTCACCAACTACAACATCCTGCTGGACCAGGCCCTGCGCGAGGGCTACATCACGGAGAAGGACCTCGCCCCGCTGAACGCGTGGCGCAAGGACCCCGCCAACTGGAACGCCGCCGTGCAGGCCTGAGCGGGCGACGGAACGTGCGGACGGAACGAACCCCATGGGCATGACACGCATCGAGAGCAAGCAGGTGACGATCGGCCGCACGCCGGACGAACTGTACACCTTCCTTCAGGACATGAACAACTTCCAGCAGCTGCTGCCGAAGGACCGCATCAGCGACTGGAAGAGCGACGGACGGTCGTGCTCCTTCAAGGTGCAGGGCGCGGCCACCATCGGGCTGGAGCTCGCCGGAGGCGAGGCCCCGGGCCTGGTGCGCATGAAGGCCACCGACCGCAGCCCCTTCCCCTTCACGCTGGACGTGCACCTGCAGGCCGCCGACGGCGGCACGCGCGCCTGGCAGGTGTTCGAGGCGGACCTCAACCCCTTCATCAAGATGATGGTGGAGACGCCGCTGCGCAACCTGTTCGACCACATCGCCGACAAGATGGTGGCGCTGCACGGGTGAGGGCCTGCCGGCGACGACGACCATGGCCTCCCGCCGCGACCGCTCCCGCTACAACGACGCGAAGCCGGCCAAGCTGGACCGCGCCACGCTGCGCAAGGCCCTGCGCCTGTTCCGCTACCTGCGCCCGCACCGATGGGCCTTCGTGGCCGGCATGCTCTTCCTGATCGGAACCAGCGGCCTCAGCCTGGTGTTCCCCGGCCTCATGGGCCGGCTGATCGACTCCACCAAGGGCGACACCGACTTCAGCGCGCCCCTGTTCGACCTCACCAACACGGACAGCATCTTTCTGCTGCTGCTGCTGGTCTTTGCCGTGCAGGCGGTGCTCGGCTTCTTCCGCATCTACCTCTTCGCGCACGTCACCGAGCACATGCTGGCCGACCTGCGGCGCGACACCTATGCCCACCTGCTGCGCCTGCCGATGGCCTTCTTCGCCAAGCGGCGCGTGGGTGAGCTCAACAGCCGCCTCAGCGCCGACGTGGCCCTGCTGCAGGACACCTTCACCACCACGCTGGCCGAGCTGGTGCGGCAGCTCATCATCATCGCCGCCGGCCTGGTGCTGCTGGCCCGTCTGTCGCCCGAGCTCACCCTCACCATGCTCGCCTCGGTGCCGCTGGTGGTGCTGGTGGCCGTCATCTTCGGCCGCTTCATCGGCCGCCTCAGCCGACAGGTGCAGGACCGCATCGCCGACACCAACGTGATCGTGGACGAGACGCTGCAGGGCATCCAGAGCGTGAAGGCCTTCGCCAACGAGGCGTGGGAGAGCATGCGCTACGGCCGCAGCGTCCTCAGCGCCCGCGCCCTGGCCATGCGCGGCGCCCGCTGGCGCGGTGCGCTCGTCTCCTTCATCATCCTGTGCATGTTCGGCGCCATCATCCTGGTGGTGTGGCGCGGGGTGAACCTGCAGCGCGAGGGCCTGCTCACCAACGGCGAGCTCGTCACCTTCATCATGTACAGCGTGTTCGTGGGCGCCAGCATCGGCGGCATCCCCGAGCATGTGAACACGGTGCTGAAGGCCATCGGTGCCACCGAGCGCCTGATGGACCTGCACGACGAGCCCGGCGAGCCGGTGAGCCTGGAGGCGCGCAAGGAGCGCATCGAGCTGCGCGGCCGCATCGCCTTCGAGGGCGTGAACTTCCACTACGCCACCCGCGCCGACGTGCCCGTGCTGCGCAACGTGTCGTTCACCGCCGAGCCCGGCCAGCGCATCGCCCTGGTGGGGCCCAGCGGCGCGGGCAAGAGCACCATCGCCTCTCTGGTGCTCCGCTTCTTCGACCCCGTGCAGGGCACGGTGCGCATCGACGACCGCGACGCGCGTGATTACCCGCTCACGGCCCTGCGCGACCGGATGGCCATCGTGCCGCAGGAGGTGCTGCTGTTCGGCGGCAGCATCCGCGAGAACATCGCCTACGGCCGGCCCGACGCCACGGACGCCGAGGTGGAGGCCGCGGCCCGCCGCGCCAACGCGCACGACTTCATCGCCGCCTTCCCCGAGGGCTACGCCACCGTGGTGGGCGAACGCGGTATCCAGCTCAGCGGCGGCCAGCGCCAGCGCATCGCCATCGCCCGCGCCGTGCTGAAGGACCCCGCCATCCTCATCCTCGACGAGGCCACCAGCGCGCTGGACAGCGAGAGCGAACGGCTGGTGCAGGAAGCGCTGGAGCAGCTGATGCGTGGCCGCACCAGCCTGGTCATCGCCCACCGCCTCAGCACCATCCGCGATGCCGACCGCATCCTGGTGCTCGACAGAGGCGTGATCGCCGAGAGCGGCACCCACGGCGAGCTGATCGCCGATGCCGACGGGCTCTACCACAGCCTCAGCAGGCTGCAGATGGAAAGCTGAAAATGCAAAGCTGAAAGAGGAAGGAGGAAAGCTGAAAGAGGAAAGCTGAGAACGCAAAGCTGAACGTGGAAAGCTGAAAGGGGAAAGCGCCCCGCCTTCGCGTCGGCCTGTTTCCGCTTTCAGCTTTCCTCTTTCACAATTCCACCTCCACCACCTTCTTCGTGGCGAAGAACTCCTCGGCGAAGTACTCGCTCAGCGCGTGCACGCGGTAGCGCTGCGTGATGGGCAGGAGCTCATCGGCCAGGTCCCCGCCCTTCAGATAGTACAGTCGTCCCGCGCCCTGGGCCACCAGGTGCCTCGTGTCGCGGATGAACCCGGGCAGGGTGGTGACCGCGCGGCTGACGATGACATCGTAGCGCTGCCGGTGCTCGGTGCTCCGCACCTGTTCGGCCGTGCAGTTGGTGAGCCCCAGGCCCGCGATGATGCCCTGCACCGCCGCGATCTTCTTGCCGATGCCGTCGATGCCGTGGAAGACGCAGTCCGGGAAGAGCACCGCCAGCGGGATCAGCGGAAAGCCCCCGCCGGTGCCCACGTCGATGATGCGCGTGCCCTTCCTGAAGGCCACGACCTTGGCGATGCCGAGCGAATGCAGGATGTGCCGCTCGACCAGGTGCTCGAAGTCCTTGCGGGAGATCAGGTTCACCCGCGCGTTCCACGCGGCGTAGAGCGGCCCCATGCGCTCGAAGCGTTCGCGCTGCCGGGCGGTGAGCTCGGGAAAGTACGTGGTGAGCAGCTCGGTCATGTGCACATGAGCACATGTGCACATGTGCACATGGCACTTAGATGGCCTCCTTGCTGTTGTTCAGCATGTTCATGAGGAACTCACGGGCGCGGAAGAGCTGGGCCTTGACGGTGCCGAGCGGCAGGTCGAGCTCATCGGCGATCTCCTCGTAGCTGTACTCCTTGTAGTAGCGCAGCTCGATGAGGGTGCGGTAGCGGGGCTTGAGCTTGTCCACCACCTCGCGCATCACCGCGCTCTTCTGGTCGCGGATCACCACGTCGGCCGGGTCGGGGCCGTGGCTGCGGATCTCGATCGTCATCTCATCCCCGTCGTCGGTGCCGATGGGGTTGTCGATGGAGAGGGTCTTCTTCTTCTGCTTGCGGATCCAGTCGATGCAGTTGTTCGACGCGATCTTGAACAGCCAGGTGCTGAAGGCGTAGTTGGGCGTGTACTGCTTGAGGCGGTTGAACGCCTTGCCGAACGCCTCGATCGTGAGGTCCTCCGCATCGTCCTTGTTGTTGATCATCTTCAACAACATGAAGTAGATGGAGTCGCGGTAGCGGCTCATCAGCTCGGCGTAGGCCTTCTGGTCGCCCTTGTCCACGGCGCGGCGCACGAGCAGGTAGTCGTAACGCGCCTTTTCGGAGAGGTTCTCGTTCACTTCCATCGGCGGGGCTTGATGACCAGGGTGCTGACGTAGATCAGCGGTTCCAAAACTAAGAACAGCCATTCCAGGGGGAGGGCGAAGGTGAGCAACAGGGGGCCCGCGCCGAGCCGGTGCATGGCCAGCAGGGTGACGGGCAGGAAGGCCCCGACCTTGACGGCCAGGCCGATGGACGCCTCGCGACCGGCGCCCAGGACGAAGAGGGCCGCGCAGGCCGCCCAGAACACCAGGCGCGCCAGCGGCAACAGGGTGAGCAGCACCTGGTGACCGAAGCGGTAGTAGCGTGCCGTGGTGTAGTGGCGGCGCTTGCGGCGGATCCACGCGACGAGGCCCTCGGTGGCGCGGGTCACCATGAACGCACGCGGGTCCGCCACGGCCGTGGTGTTGCGCGCCCGGGCCACCTCGTTGATGAACAGGTCGTCGTCGCCGCTCATCAGGTGGTGGTGGCGCCGCGGCCCCTTGGCGTTGAAGAAGACCTCGTGCGTGTAGCCCAGGTTGCGGCCCACGCCCATGTACGGCAGGCCCGCCTTCGCGAAGGCGATGAACTGCACGGCCTTGGTGATGCCATCGTACCGCTCCAGCAGGTTGGTGAGGCCCGGCCGCACCTCGTACGGGCTGTGCCCGATGACGATGTGGCGCCGCTCGCTGAAGCCGCTGGCCATGCAGCTGATCCAGTCGGGGCCCACCGGACGGCAATCCGCGTCGGTGAGCAGGATGTGCGGGTGCTTGGCGGCACGCACGCCCACCCCCACGGCGATCTTCTTGCCGTAGCTGAACTTCTCATCGGCCTGGATGCTCACCACCCGCAGCCGGGGGAAGCGCGGCTTCATCCACTCGAGCACCTCGCCGGTGAGGTCCTGGCTGCGGTCGTTCACCACCACCACCTCGAACTCGTGGTGGTCCTGCTCCATCAGTTCGGGAACCAGCTTCTCCAAGGCCGGGGCCTCGTTGCGGGCGCAGATCACCACGCTCACCGGCAGCTCGCGGTCGGGCACCGCCGCCTGGCGGCGGAAGGCGAGCCGGCTGAAGATGAACGCGTGGTAGCACAACAGCACGGCGAGCGCGCCGCCCATCGTGAACACGAGCGTCTGGACCATGGACAGGATGGCAGCGAAACTACCGGCCCCCGCCGCACCCCTCCGGCCCGGCCCGCCCCGGTTATGAACAGGCCTTCGGGGGCAACCCCGGCCCGCCCCGGCCGCCCCATCTTTGCCCCGTGCAGTTCGAGCTCCTCCGCACCGATCCGGCCGGCCACGCCCGCGCCGGGGTGCTCCACACCGACCACGGCCCCATCCCCACCCCCGTCTTCATGCCCGTGGGCACCCTCGGTGCCGTCAAGGCCGTCCACCCCCGCGAACTGCGCCAGGACCTGGACGCGCCCATCATGCTCAGCAACACCTACCACCTCTACCTGCGGCCCGGTACGGAGGTGCTCGAGCATGCCGGCGGCCTGCACCGGTTCAACGGCTGGGACCGCCCCATCCTCACCGACAGCGGCGGCTTCCAAGTGCACTCCCTGAGCGACATCCGCAAGATCACCGAGGAGGGGGTGCGGTTCCAGAGCCACATCGACGGCAGCCGCCACCTGTTCACGCCCGAGAGCGTGATGGACCTCCAGCGCAGCATCGGCGCCGACATCTGCATGGCGTTCGACGAGTGCACGCCCTGGCCCTGCGACCTCAAGTACGCCACCGACAGCATGCACCGCACCCACCGCTGGCTGGCCCGCTGCATCGCCCGCTTCAGCAGCACGGAACCGAAGTACGGGTACGAGCAGGTCCTTTTCCCCATCGTGCAGGGCAGCACCTTCCCCGAGCTGCGGAAACAGAGCGCCGAACACGTGGCCCAACAGGGCGCCCCCGGCAACGCCATCGGCGGCCTCAGCGTGGGCGAGCCCGAGGAGGAGATGTACGCCATGGCCGAACTCTGCTGCGGCATCCTGCCGGCCGACCGGCCGCGCTACCTCATGGGCGTGGGCACCCCGTGGAACCTGCTGGAGAACATGGCCCGCGGGGTGGACCTGTTCGACTGCGTGATGCCCACCCGCAACGGCCGCAACGGCATGCTCTTCACCCACCAGGGGGTGCTGCAGATCAAGAACCGGCAATGGGCCGACCACCACGGCGCCCTCGATCCCGACGGGCACAGCTGGGTGGACACGGCCTACAGCCGCGCTTTCGTCCGGCACCTGTTCGCCAGCAACGAGATGCTGGGGCAGCAGATCGCCAGCCTGCACAACCTGGGCTTCTACATCGCGTTGATGCGCGAGGCGCGGCAGCGCATCCTGGACGGTAGCTTCACCCCCTGGAAGAACGCCCTGCTGCCCGCCCTCAAGCAGCGCCTGTGATGGAGAACGCCCGCCCCCGGCCGACGCGCTGACCGACCGAAGGACCCCCATGCTCCGCATCTTCGACCGCTACATCATCCGCCAGTTCCTGGGCACCTTCTTCTTCATCCTGGTGCTCATCATGGCCATCGCCGTGGTGTTCGACATCAGCGAGAAGACGGAGGACTTCGCCAAGATGAGCGCCGGCGTGGGCGAGATCGTGCGGGAGTACTACGTGAACTTCGTGATCTACTACGCCAACTTCTTCAGCGGCCTGCTCATCTTCCTGGCGGTGATCCTGTTCACCAGCCGCCTGGCCCACCGCAGCGAGGTCATCGCCGCGCTCAGCAGCGGCATCAGCTTCCCCCGCCTCATGTGGCCCTACTTCCTGTCGGCCACCTTCCTGATGCTGCTGGCCCTGGCCGCCAACCACCTCGTGCTGCCGGCGGCCAACAAGGAGCGCCTGGCCTTCGAGGAGGAGCACATCCGCGTGGCCTTCCAGGTGAAGGGCAAGAACATCCACCGCGAGATCGCCCCCGGCACCATCGCCTACGTGGAGAGCTTCAACGCCCAGAAACGCACCGGCTACCGCTTCAGCCTGGAACAGTGGACGGACGGCCGCCTCACCCGCAAGCTGATGAGCGAACGCGCCGTGTACGACAGCCTCACCGGCCGCTGGCGCGTGGAGGACTGGACCCTGCAGGACATCGACAGCACCGGCGGCCGCCTGCGCCAGGGCAGCGTGCTGGACACCCTGATCCCCCTGGTGCCCAAGGACCTCGGCCAGCGCAACGAGAACGCCATGAGCATGACCACCGCCGAGCTGGACCGCTTCGTGGCCGAGGAGCGCATGCGCGGCAGCGACACCACCGCCTTCTACCTCATCGAGAAGCACCAGCGCAGCTCCGCCCCCTTCGCCACCTACGTGTTCACCCTCATCGGCGTCAGCATCAGCAGCCGCAAGGTGCGCGGCGGCACCGGCGTCCACCTCGCCCTCGGCGTGCTGCTCGTGCTGCTCTACATCTTCAGCAGCAAGATCACCACCGTGGCCGCCACCAACGCCGGGCTCGACCCGCTGATCGCCGTGTGGCTGCCCAACCTGATCTTCGGTGCGGTGGGCGTGTGGTTGTACCGCACGGCGCCGAAGTAGGCGGCGGGGCGCGCAGGCCAGAGCCTCAGCGCCGCCCGCCGCGATCCACGTTCCATCACGATCTCTTCATCGTCATATTGCGATCATGCCATTCCATCGTAATATTGCGATCTATTCAACGAACCGATGGGCGTCACCAAGGCCGACCTCTTCACCGCGCAGCAGAACCAGCTGGCCACCTGGGCCAAGGTGCTGGGCCATCCTGCCCGGATCGCCATCCTGCAGCACCTGCTGAAGCAGAACACCTGCGTCTGCGGCAGCCTGGTGGAAGTGCTGGGGCTCGCGCAGGCCACCATCAGCCAGCACCTGCGGGAACTGAAGGACGCCGGCCTGATCACCGGCACCGTGGAGGGCACCAGCGTGTGCTACTGCATCGAACCCAAGGCCTGGGCCAAGGCGGAAGCCGCCTTCGCCAAGCTCTTCACCGCCTACCGCCCCATCGACACCTGCTGCTGAGCCATCGTACGGGCGCGTCATGACGCGCCCCAACAATCCATCTCCAATGAACACCCCCCAAGAGACCAAGGACCTCGTCCGCGCCAAGTACGCGGAGATCGCCAACCAGGACAAGGCCACCAACGCCAGCAGCTGCTGCGGCGCCGGTGGATGCAGCACCGAGGTGTACACCATCATGACCGATGACTACACCCAGGTGGAAGGCTACCACCCCGATGCCGACCTCTCCCTCGGCTGCGGGCTTCCCACGCAGTTCGCCGGCATCAAGAAGGGCGACACCGTGCTCGACCTGGGCAGCGGCGCCGGCAATGATTGCTTCATCGCCCGCCACGAGACGGGCGAGGACGGCCGCGTGATCGGCGTGGACTTCACCCCGGAGATGATCGCCAAGGCCAAGGCGAACGCCGCCAAGCTCGGCCACCAGAACGTGGAGTTCCGCCAGGGCGACATTGAGGCGCTGCCCCTCAGCGCCTGCATGGTGGACGTGGTGGTGAGCAACTGTGTGCTGAACCTGGTGCCCGACAAGCGCCAGGCCCTCAGCGAAGTGCTGCGCGTGCTGAAGCCCGGCGGACACTTCAGCATCAGCGATGTGGTGCTGGTGGGCGAACTTCCTCCCACCATCCAAGGCGCAGCGGAGATGTACGCGGGTTGCGTGAGCGGGGCACTTCAGGAGAGCGAGTACCTCGGCATCATCCGCGACCTCGGCTTTCTCGACATCACGGTGCAGAAGCGCAAGCCCATCGTGGTGCCCGATGACATCCTTGGCAACTACCTCAACGCGGAGGAGCTCGCCGCCTTCAAGGCCAGTGGCACCGGCATCTTCAGCATCACCGTGTTCGCGCGCAAGAGCAGTGCGGACTGCTGCGCACCGAAAGCCGAAGGAGCTGCACTGAAGGACCTCACCCCCACCAACCCCGAAGGTGTGCATGCCCTGCCCGGTTGCGACCTGGGTGCGGGCTGCTGCTGAACCAACATAAGCCGCACGCCATGCTGATCCCCACCCTGCTGCTCTCACTGCTCACGCCCTCCACACCCATGGACCGCACCCTGCATCCCGACCTGCAACGCTACGTGAACGAACGCGTGCTGCCCGCTGTGGCCACCATCCCTTCGGAACGCAAGGAAAGCCTGGACCTCATCGTCGCCTTCGTGAAGGAGCGCAAGGCCGCCGGCGCCACCGCCGACCTCACCTTCATCTGTACGCACAACAGCCGGCGCAGTCACCTGAGCCAGCTGTGGGCGGCCACCGCGGCATGGAGCTTCGGCCAGGACCATGTGCGCACGTACAGCGGAGGCACCGAGGCCACTGCCTTCAACCCACGCGCTGTTGCTGCGGTGGAACGCGCAGGCTTCCACGTGGTGAAGCCGGATGGGAAGAATCCGGTGTACGCGGTGTCCTTCAGCAACGAAAGGAAACCCGAGCAATGCTGGAGCAAGAAGTACGATGATGCAGCCAACCCCCAAAAGGACTTTTGCGCCGTGATGACCTGCTCGGAGGCCGATACCAACTGCCCCATCGTGCGTGGCGCGCTGGACCGCGTGAGCCTGCCCTACATCGACCCCAAGGAGGCCGATGGCACTCCCGAAGAAACCGCGCGCTACGATGAGCGCTGCCTGCAGATCGCGGCGGAGCTGTGGTATGTGATGCAGGAGGCCACAAAGTGAAATGCATGAAGCCTCAGATGGCGCAGATGAACGCAGATAACTACGCTACGCAGATGACCAGGTCTGAATAAGGGATCTCATTTGCGTCATCTGCGGCCGTATTCCTCCGACCATGAGCGACACCTCCCCCACCATCGGCTTCTTCGAGAAGTACCTCACCGCCTGGGTGCTGCTCTGCATCGCCGCGGGCATCGCGCTGGGCAAGCTGGCCGGCAACGGCATGCAGGTGATCGCCGATCTGGAGGTGAACACGGTGAACATCCCGGTGGCCATCCTCATCTGGCTGATGATCTACCCCATGATGGTGCAGGTGGACTTCGACAGCGTGCGTCGTATCGGTCCGCAGTTGAAGGGGCTCGGGCTCACGGTGGTGGTGAACTGGCTCATCAAGCCCTTCACCATGGCCTTCTTCGCGTGGGTCTTCTTCACCAAGCTCTACGCGGCCTGGATCACGCCCGAACTGGCGAACGAATACATCGCAGGGGCCATCCTCCTGGGCGCAGCCCCATGCACGGCCATGGTCTTCGTGTGGAGCTACCTCAGCGGCGGCGACCCCAACTACACGCTGGTGCAGGTGAGCGTGAACGACCTGCTCCTGCTCGTGCTCTTCATCCCCATCGTGCAACTGCTGCTGGGCATCACGGGCATCGCCATCCCATGGGGCGTGCTCAGCACCTCGGTCATCGTGTTCGTGGTGATCCCGCTGGTGGCGGGCTACATCACCCACCGTTGGTTGATGCGCAGCAAGGGCGAGGCCTGGTTCAAGATCCGCTTCCTACCTGCGTTGAAACCGCTCTCCATCACCGCGCTGCTGGCCACACTGGTGCTGCTCTTCGCCTTCCAGGGCCAGCGCATCCTCGACTCCCCCATCGACATCCTGCTCATCGCCATCCCGCTCGCACTGCAGACCTACTTCATCTTCTTCCTCAGCTGGAAGGGCGGTCGTTGGCTGGGCCTGGATTACCGCACGTGTGCGCCGGCCAGCATGATCGGCGCCAGCAACTTCTTCGAGCTGGCCGTAGCGGTGGCCATCGGGCTCTTCGGCCTGAACAGCGGCGCGGCATTGGCCACTGTGGTGGGCGTGCTGATCGAAGTGCCGATCATGCTGCACCTGGTGCGGATCGCGAAGGGGTGGAAATACGAGGCCGCATAGGAATACGTCAAGCCATGGAACCCCGCACCGCCTCCCTCCTCGCCCTCTTCACCGAAGGCCGCACCCGCTTCACCAAGGTGCTCGACAACCTCACTGCGGCCGACCTGCCGAAGAAACTCGCGCCCTCGCCCAACAGCGCCGGTTTCCTGGTGCGCCATATCGGCGACGTGGAGCTGCTCTTCGCGAAGAACGTGTTCGGGCTGCAAGGCGTGAACGTGCACGCCAGCACCGTGGCCAAGGGACATGATACCGGCGAGTGGACCGACCTGGACGCGCTGAAAGCCTATGTGCAGGAAAGCGCTTATACACTGCGCCGCGCCATCGAGGCTACGCCCGATGCCGACTGGGACACGGTGATCGAAACGATGGAGTTCGGGCGGAGGACCAAGGCCGAAGCGCTGGGCCGCATCGTGACGCACACGGCCTACCACGCCGGGCAACTGGCCATGGTGGTGAAGTACGGGAACTGAAGATCGAACCTGATGGCCACCATCCCCGGCCTCCGGGCCAACTGGAAACAGTTCACCCTGCTGGTGATCGTCAACGCCTTCGTGGGCGGCATGGTGGGCATCGAACGCACGGTGCTGCCCGTGCTCGCCGAACTGGAGTTCGGCATCGCCTCGCACGCTGCGGCGCTCAGCTTCATCATGGCCTTCGGCGTCAGCAAGGCGCTGGCCAATTACTTCACCGGAAGGCTCGCCGCGCGCTACGGCCGCAAGACGCTGCTTATCACCGGTTGGGTGCTGGCCCTGCCCGTACCCTTCCTGCTCATCCACGCCGATGTGTGGGCCTGGATCGTGGCGGCGAACATCCTGCTCGGCATCCATCAAGGCTTCGCGTGGAGCAGCACGGTGGTGATGAAGATGGACCTTATGGGCGAGCAGGACCGCGGCCTCGCCATGGGCCTCAACGAGTTCGCCGGCTACCTCGCCGTGGGTGCGATGGCCTTCCTCACCGGCTATCTCGCCGCACACTACGGACCGCGCCCCGTACCGTTCCAGGTGGGCATCGCACTGGCGGTGATCGGCTTGCTGATGACCGTGCTGTGGGTGAAGGACACCACGCACCACGTGGCCGCCGAGGCCGCGCAGAGCGCACTGCCCAAACTGAAGCGCGTGTTCGTGGAGACCAGTCTCACGCATCGCACGCTGGGCAGCGTCACGCAGGCCGGTCTGGTGAACAACCTGAACGACGGCATGCTGTGGGGCCTGCTGCCCGTACTGCTGCTCAACGAAGGGCTCGGCCAGGAGCGCATCGGCCTCATTGCGGCGGTGTACCCGGCGGTGTGGGGCCTCGGACAGCTCTTCACAGGCAAACTCGCCGATCTGGTGAACCGCCGCTCATTGCTCATCATCGGCATGGTGCTGCAAGGCGTGGCCATCCTCGCGCTGCCCTTCGCGCATGCACAGAGTGCATACATCGCGCTGAGCGCTGCACTCGGTCTGGGCACTGCGCTCGTTTACCCCACCTTCCTCGCTGTGCTCGCCGCGCACACGCATCCGCAGCAGCGCAGCGAGGCCGTGGGCGTGTTCCGCCTGTGGCGCGACCTGGGCTACGCCATCGGCGCGCTGCTCACCGGTCTCATCGCCGACCGCTTCGGCATCACGGCCTCCATCCTGGCGATCGGGGGCGTCACGGTGTTGAGCGGCATCGTGGTGTGGCTGCGCATGCCCAGCGAACGGAAGTGCCTTGAACCAGAGGATCTGAAGCCGCTGCTGGGCAAGCCGAACGTGCGCGTGGTGGATGTGCGCAGCCCCGAGGAGTACGCCAGCGGACACCTGCCCGAGGCGGTGAACATCCCGCTCACCGAATTGCTCGAACGCGCGTGCGACTGGTCGCCGAAGGAGCGCATCATCACCGTGTGCGCCAGGGGCGGTGGACGAAGTGCGCAGGCCGCGCAGGTGTTGCGGGACCGTGGCTTCGGACGGACGTGGTGGTTGTGCGGAGGGGCTTGGGGTTGGCGGTGAATGAGGGCGGTTCCTCCGTCCACCTGAGCATGGTCAGGCGGCCAAGCACCGCAGTGCCTTAGGTTCACTGCCACAACGGGCGCAGATGAACCCCGTTGGATCACGGACCCGGCCATGAACAAGTCCATCAGCCCCGTTCTTCTCCTCGCCACGTTGCTCGGCAGCTGCTCCGAACCCCGGCCTGATGGCGGAGGGCAGGAGGCACCAACGCACACCACCCAGGATAGCGCCCATACCAAGGCCACCGACGCGCTGCCCCTCGTTTCGCTCAACAACGGCCAGCGCTGGAAGGCCAACCCGGAGACCACCTCCGGCATCGCCAACATGGTGGGCATCCTCGGCGCCTACGAACCCGCCAGCGGCGACCCCGCTGCGCTGAAAGCCGCGCTGGAGGAGGAGTTCGGTCTCATCTTCGAGCGGTGCACCATGGAGGGCGAAGCACATGAGCAACTGCACAACTACCTGTTGCCCATCCATCACCAGCTACGCGACTTCACGGCCACCGAGGAACAGCACGCGGCTTTGAGCGCACACCTGGCAGCCTACGGCGATCACTTCGAATGACCCGGGCACCCGCCCGTGGAACGCTGCAACGTGAACGCTGCCGTTCACTTCGGGTGCGGTGCCTTGGCACGCGACCAGGTCGGCTGCAACACGTGCCGGCCGTGCGGCAGGAGATGCACGTGGTGACAGGGATACGCCTCTTCCACCCTTCCTACCTTGGTGCCATGGACCCCCTCTTCCGCATGTTCCGCGTGGATGCCGCCGAGGCCGAGCGCATCGCCACGGCTCCGGACGAGCCGCACCAGCACGACTTCGAGGAGCTCATCATCGGCGTGGAAGGACAGTTGGAGCACTTCATCGACTTCCGCACCACCACCATCGCCGCGCCCTTCGTCAGCTTCGTCACCAAGGGCAAGGTGCACCGTGTACGGCCGCAGCTGAATGATGGCAAGTGCGACATGCGGGTGCTGCGCTTCCGCAGCGAGTTCATCCCCGAGACCACCTTCCAGCTCTACGCCTTCTTCCACGCCAACGCGGACATCGCCCTGCCTGACGCCTTCTGCTTCAAGCGTCTGCTCACCGTGTGCGAGCTGATCGACGGCGAGATGGGGCGCCCTGAACCCGACCTGGCCGTGGTGCGCCAACTCCTTGGTGCGCTCTTCACGCTGATCCGCAGCGAGCACCGGCGCCAGCACCCGGAGGCCGATGCGCCGGACACCACGCAGAACGAGACCTTCCGGAACTTCCTGCGGATCCTGGAGGAGAACTTCCGCCAGCCGCACGATGTGGAGTTCTACGCCTCGCAGCTCTTCATGAGCCCGCGCAACCTCAACCTGATCACGCAGCACATCCTGCAGCAGAGCGTGAGCCGCATCATCGAGACGCGCAAGCTGATCGAAGCGAAGAACCTGCTGGTGGCCACCGACAAGCCCGTGAGCGAGATCGGCTTCGAGCTGGGCTACAACGAGAAGGCCTACTTCACCCGCGTGTTCAAGAAGAACACGGGACAGACGCCCACCGAGTTCCGCGAGGAGATGCGGAGGCTGGTGGCGTGAGATCGCTTGCTCCCAGACCTGTCACGGATACCGTGCGCGGCCCCAGGCATCAACCGCCTTCCAACGCGATGATGCGCTTCAGTTCATGGAGTAGGACCGGGATGTGCTCCTGAAGGACCTCCCATACGATGTCGTAGTCGATGCCGAAGTAGTGATGGATGAGCACATCCCGCATACCGGCGATATCCGACCAATCCACATGCGGATACTTGGCGCGCAGCTCAGGAGGCAGCTTCTTCACCGCCTCTCCGATCACTTCCAGGCTGCGCACGATCGCCCGGCTGATCGTGGGATCCTCTAATAACGCACTTCGATCACGCCCTGCGGAAAGGCGCACGAGGTAGTCGCACTCGTGCTCGATGTGCCGCAGGAAATCAAGCAGCGAGGGCGACATACTCCACCTCTTGGACAATGTGCTTGCCGATGAACGGGTTGAGCGAGGCGGGCGTCACCAGCTCCACCTTCCGGCCGAGAAGCGCCTCCAAGTGGCGCGAGAGGCCGACGAGATTCTTCAGGGTCTTCCGCCCTGGACCGAACTCCACCAACAGGTCCACGTCGCTCCCGGGCGCGGCCTCATCGCGGGCGAAGGACCCGAAGAGGCCCAAACGCGCCACGCCGTAGGCCCGGATGCCCGCTGCATCCGCACGCAATGCATCCAGCAATTCCCGCTTCGTGTTCACCATGGTGCTGCACGAATGTAATGCTCCGCTCGCGACCACAACAAGGAACGCCGTACGCTGAGAAGGCCCACTTCACCCGCGTGTTCAAGAAGAACACGGGGCAGACGCCCACCGAGTTCCGCGAGGAGATGCGCAGGCTGGTGGCGTGAGCCGGGCCGTGGCGCCGCGCGCCCCCGGTCAGTTGGACGCTGCGCCGGCCTGCACACCGGCACCGCGCGTCTGCCGCTTCAGGGTCTCCACCAGGTGGTCCGGGAAGTAGTGGTCCGCCATGCGCACGAACTCATCGCCGCGCACGAACATGTCCATGCCCACTTCGCTGAAGGAGCGCTTGCCGCAGGCGCTGAGCAGCTCCAGCGCGGCATGCAGGGTGTTGCGGTGGTAGTGGTACACGCGCTCGGTCTTGTCGGTGACCACCAGCCCGCGTTGCAGGCCCTTGTCCTGCGTGGCCACCCCGGCCGGGCAGTTGTTGGTGTTGCAGCGCAGGGCCTGGATGCAGCCCAGCGCGAACATGAAGCCGCGCGCGCTGTTGCAGCTGTCCGCCCCCAGGGCCAGCATCTTCAGCAGATCGGCGGCGGAGATGACCTTGCCGCTGGCGATGATGCGGATGTGCTCCTTGAGGCCGTAGTGCCGCAGCGTGTGGCTCACGAACATGAGCGCCGGCGCCAGGGGCATGCCCACCGAATCGGAGAACTCCAGCGGCGCGGCACCCGTGCCCCCCTCGGCGCCATCCACGGTGATGAAGTCGGGCATCAGGCCCGTGGCGCGCATCAGTTCGCACAGTTCGGTGAACTCTTCGGCCTTGCCGATGCACAGCTTGAAGCCCACGGGCTTGCCGCCGGAGAGCTGGCGCAGCTGGTCCACGAAGCGCAGCAGACCCGCGCTGTCGCTGAAGGCGGTGTGCCAGGGCGGCGAGAGCACGGTGGTGCCAGGCCGCACGTGGCGGATGCGCGCCACCTCCGGGGTGTTCTTCGCCGCGGGCAGGATGCCGCCATGGCCCGGTTTGGCCCCCTGGCTCAGCTTCAGCTCGATCATGCGCACCTGCGGCAGCGTGGCCTTCTCCCGGAACAGAGCGGGATCGAAGGCGCCCTGCGCATCGCGGCAGCCGAAATAGCCCGTGCCGATCTGCCACACCACATCGCCCCCGGGGTCCAGGTGGTGCGGGCTAAGGCCGCCCTCGCCGCTGTTGTGGAAGAACCCGCCCTTGCGGGCACCGCCGTTCAGGGCGCGCACGGCGTTCTCGCTGAGGGAACCGTAGCTCATGGCCGAGATGTTCAGCAGCGAGGCCTCGTAGGGCTGCGTGCAGTTGGGCCCACCGAAACGCACGCGGGGCGCCTCGGGCAGCTGGGGCACCGGAAAGATGGAATGGCGCAACCCTTCGTACTCGCCGTGGTTCAGGTCCAGCTGCGTGCCGAAGGGCACCGTGTCCATCACGTTCTTCGCGCGGCGGTACACCAGCGAACGTTGCTGCCGGCTGAAGGGCCGCCCGTCGGTGGTGCGCTCAATGAAGTATTGCTGCATCTCCGGGCTGATGAACTCGAAGAAGTAGCGCGCATAACCCAATAGGGGGAAGTTGCGCATGATGGCATGCCGCTCCTGTGTCAGGTTCCATATGCCGACCAGCATCAGCGGCACCAGCACCACGTACCACCACAGCACGATGGGATGCCAATAGCCCACAAGACCGACCAGCACGAGCAGGGACAGGCTGAGGGCATAGAAGAGCTTGCGCATGCCGCGGATCGATCACTCCAGGTGGCTGCGCAGCATCCAAGCGTTCTTGGCATGCACATCCATGCGGCGTATGGCCAGGTCGGCGCTCACCTGGTCGCCGGACTTCTCCGCCAGCTTGAACACCGCGCGTGCCGCCTCGATCACCGTTTCCTGGTCGCTCACCAGCTGCCGGATCATGTTCGCTGCATCCGGATGGCCTTTCTCCTCGTTCACCTTGCTCAGCTTCGCAAAGGCGGTGTAGCTGCCCGGAGCATAAGCGCCGACCGTTCGGATGCGCTCCGCCACTTCATCCACTGCCAGCGCCAGTTCGGTGTACTGCGTCATGAACAGTGTGTGCAGGGTGGTGAACATGGGACCGGTCACGTTCCAATGGTAGTTGTGGGTCTTCAGGTAGAGGGTATAGCTGCTGGCCAGCAATACGGACAGCGGTTGAACGATATCATTCTTCTTCTTCTGCTGCTTGCTCATGGGGATGCCTTGGGGAAGCAAGGTAGGCAGTGATCCATGCACGCAAGGTGCGTTACGACCGAATTGGATGGAGCCTGTCCTTCCTACCCATCAGGCCGGAAGCGTACGGCGGACCGTCGGTGATGAGCGAGCGCACGGCCACTGCGGTCATCCCGCAGCGACTGTCGCTCGTGCTCGTGGCGTGTTGGCGGCATCCGGAAGATGATCAGCGTACCTTCAACGCATCACCTTGCACCATGTCCAACATCGGTCTGATCATCGAGGAGCGCGAACGCAACATCGGCAACTTCCTCGTGGGCCGCTTGCTGCCCTTCCGGGGCAAGCGCATGGTGGGACCCTTCATCTACATCGACCACATGGGTCCTGTACGCATGGACGACCATGCCAACATGGACATCGGTCCGCACCCGCACATCGGCCTCAGCACGCTCACCTACCTCTTCGAGGGCGCCGTGATGCACCGCGACAGCCTGGGCACCGCCCTGGAGATCACCCCGGGCTCGGTGAACTGGATGACGGCCGGTCGCGGCATCGTGCATAGCGAACGCACGCCCGACCGCCTGCGGCATGTGGACAAGCGCATGCACGGCCTGCAGATCTGGGTGGCCCTGCCGAAGCACCTGGAAGAGATGGAGCCCGCCTTCCACCACGTGGAGGCCGGCGAACTGCCCGCATGGGAGCAGGATGGCGCCAGCTTCAAGCTCATCGCCGGCGAGGTGCTCGGCCGGCGCTCGCCGGTGCCCGTGTACAGTCCGCTGTACCTGATGGAGATCCATTCCGAGACCGGCACCACCCTGCAACTGGGCGATGACCTGTACGGTGAGGTGGGCCTCTACATTCTGGCGGGCGGAGTGGACGACGGCGGGGAAGCCTTCGGTGCGAAGCAGATGCTCGTGGCCAAGGACGCACGGCTCTGCCGATTCACCCTGGCGCCGGGCACCACCGTGTACCTCTTCGGCGGCGAACCGTTCCCGGAGGAGCGCCTCATCTATTGGAATTTCGTGGCCACGAGCCAGGCGCTGATCGATGCCGCCAAGCAGCGCTGGCGCAGGCAGGAGTTCGTGATGCCGCCCGGCGAGCACGATCCGGTCCCGCTGCCGCTGGAAGGGGGCTTCCTGAAGCCGCGCTGAACAGCCATCCGCACACCCGTTCATCCAACTGCCATGGGAAGGATGCAAGAGTGCGGACGGAAGACCGTGCTCGGCTCCATGGAGCATGGCACCGATCACGGGTCCGCATGCCTTCCTTTGCCGTTCACCGGACCCACATCGCCATGTCAGCCATGCACGACCCGACTCCTGCAACCGTGAATACGGGCGGCCGCGAGCCCGTTCGATTCCTGGTCTTCTCCGCTTCGCTGCGGAAGGGCAGCTACAACTCGATGCTCGCCCGGAATGCCGCACGGGTGTTGGAAGCGAACGGCGGTGCGGTGGAACATGCCGACATGCGCGCGTTCAACTGCCCATCCTTCGATCAGGACGTGGAGGCCGACCATGGCATCCCCGAGGGCGCCATCCTGCTGCGCGATCGACTGCTCGCGAACGACGCCTATGTGATCGCCTCGCCCGAGTACAACGGTTCGATGCCGGGGCATCTGAAGAACGTGATCGACTGGGTCTCGCGCTTCAGGCCGCAACCGTTCAACGGCAAACACGCCATGCTGATGTCGGCATCGCCCTCGATGGCCGGTGGCAGCCATGGGCTCTGGGCCCTGCGTATCCCCCTGCAAAAGCTGGGGTCGAACGTGGCCCCGTCCATGTTCTCGCTGGCCACGGCGCACAAGATCCTGGATGCGGACGGCGCCATCACCGAGGCCACGCTCGCGGAACGGTTCGATGAAATGTTGATCGCCTTCATGGACCTGGTGGAGGCCACGAAACACTACCCCTGCGTGAAACGCGCCTGGGTGGAATTCCTCGGCGAACGGACGGACCCGATGACCGAGCGCGTGGAGTAGCTCATCCCCCTCCGCTGAAGGCGGAACACATACGAACCGGTTCGTGCAACCCTTCTTCCGGATCGTGTTACCCCGGTGCATGGCGTTGCCGGGATCTTTGCAGTGTCGCTAGATCGAACTACAACACCTACGACCATGGAACTGAAAGGACAAGCCCTCATCATCACCGGCGGCGCCAGCGGCATCGGGTACCAAGCCGCACTGCAACTGGCCGACAAAGGCGCCGACCTCATCATCGCCGACTTCAACCTCGAAGGCGCGGAGAAGGTGGCCAAGGAGATCAGCGCGAAAGGCGTGAAAGCCTTCGCCTACAAGGTGGACGTTTCCAAGGCCGCCGAAGTGGAGGCCCTGGTCGACTTCGCCGTGGAGAAGCTGGGCACCTTGAACGGCATCTTCAACAACGCGGGCATCGGCCTGGTGAAGCCCT